>ODAK010004605.1_pt1 | contig 14081 bp, 13 predicted proteins | sample 1539591 | NCBI WGS metagenome assembly ODAK01 (sample SAMEA3539303, study PRJEB22396) | soil metagenome | biome: tundra; feature: field; material: soil | place: USA | collected 2010-05 | depth 0.15 m | reverse complement strand
GCAGCACGTAGCAGATGGCATCGGCTTTCTGGGCGGCTTCGATGGCATCTTTGATTTTGAGGCGGCTGCCTTCGTCTTCTCCATCGGTGAGCAGGATCATCGCCTTGCGGCCGACCTCGTGGGCGAATTCGTCGTGGGAGGCGAGATAGACGGCGTCATAGAGCGCCGTGCCGCGTGGGCCGGTCGAGGAGCATGGAATCGGGCCCTGCGGGCCAATGGGACCGCCGGAACAGCCAACTCCGCCGGTGTTGATCCTGGCCTGGTTGAGCGCATGTTTAAGCCGGCTGACGGAACTGGTGAAATCCTGCAGCAGGGTAATGTCGACGTCGAAGCTGATGACGAAGGCCTCGTCTTTGGCGCGGAGCGTGCTCTCGAGGAAAGAACCTCCGACTTCCTTTTCCATATCGAGGACGCGGGTCTGGCTGCCGCTGGAATCGATGAGCATGCCGAGGGTTAGCGGGAGGTCGGATTCGGCTTTAAAATATTTGATGGTCTGGGGCTTGCCGTCCTCGAACAGGTCGAAGTTGTCCTTGGTGAGGTTGGGAATCAGCGCGCCATGCTTGTCTTTGACGTTGAAGAACAACTGCACGACTTCGACGTTTACCTTCAGCGTCTCGACGGACTGGTCTTGCGACTGGGCGTTGGAGGAGCCTGCCGCGGGAGCCGGCGGATTCTGTGCGGCGGCGGGAAGCGACAGGGGCGTCAATAGAACGAACGTGGCCAGAACGAACATGGCCAGAACGGACATGGCCAGAGCGAACGAGCCCGCAGCCAGGCACGGTTTGCAATGTGGTGTAGGCATTAGCGTTTTTGTCCCGAGACTTTGCTAGTCTATCCTGTAAGGGTCTGTAAAGGGCCTGTAAGGGCCCGTAACGGTTAGATGCACCAAACAGGCGCGGTTGGGCATCTGAATCAGTGAAAAGCGCAGGGACCAGGGGTGCGCGGGTCAACAAGCGCGGCTAAACAAGAAAGATAATAGAGGATTCCGGTGATGGCCACGAAGATTAACACGGCACTGATTCTGGGGCTGACATTGTTGCTGGCGGCCGCCCTGGCGGCGCAAGAGAAGCCGGAGGACATCCCGGACGCTCCGTCGGCGACGCGTCCGATACCGCCGCCGGCGCCACCCAGCCCGCGGCAAGAAGCGGCTGAGGAGTCCAAGCCCGATGTGCCCCCCGCGGATGGATCCGGCGTGACCACTGGGTCGAAGGAGCTTCCCCGAAGCGCTCCGGATTCGACGGATCAGAAACCGGCCCCGCCGCCGATGCCACCGGTTAGGACGGTGCCCGCAGGCAGCGTGCCGAAAGATCTGGAGACCGGGCAGGATCTCTACACGATTACGGTGACTACAAACCTGGTAACGGTTCCGGTTACGGTGACAGACCGCGAAGGCCGGATGATCGGCGGCTTGCTTCCCAAGGATTTTTTAGTCCTGGAAAATGGGCAGAAGCAGACGTTGAAGTTTTTCACCAGCGATCCGTTTGCGCTGTCGGCGGCAGTGATTTTCGATACCGGCATGGCGGACGTAGGTTTGAAGAAGGTACAGGAGACGCTGTCAGCGTTGCAGGGAGCGTTCAGCCAGTTCGATGAAGTTGGAATTTATACCTACAGCAGCACCGTCGGGCGGGTGTCAGACTTCACCACCGTGGGCAAGCAGTTGACGGCGACTCTGAACCGGGTCAAAGGGTTCAGCGGAGCAAATAATGGACCTCCGGTGACGAGCGGGCCGCTGGGGCCGCAGGGACCGGTCATCAATGGGATCCCGATGGACTCTCCGGTAAACCCGGTGAGCACCCCGCCGAAGTTCGCACGCGTAATGAATGACGCGATCCTGCTGGCGGCGCGCGATCTTTCGAAGCGCGACCGGGCGCGGCGGAAGATCATCTTCATCATCAGCGACGGATTTGAGCAGGGCTCGGTCGCCAGTTACAAAGACACGCTGAAAGTGCTGCTGACCCAGAACATCACGGTGTACGCAGTGGGGGTGGAAGGCGCGGCGATCCCGGTGTACGACAGGCTGCAGCGCATCCACATTCCGAAGACGCGGGGGGCGATCGGTTACAGCGACATTCTGCCGAAATACGTCAACGCGACTGGAGGAGGCACGGTGTACGGCGAACTGGCCCAAGCCGAGATCGAGCGGGCTTACGCTCGCGCGATCGGAGACGCACGCAACCAGTACACTCTGGGTTATTCGCCCAGGTCGAACATCGGAGGCTACCGAGAGATCGAGGTGCAGGTGAAGCGTCAGGGCGTGAAGGTGTACGCAAGGCGCGGATATTATCCTCTGCCAACGGCGCGATAATCAGTGGCCAGTGGTCAGTGGCCAGTTGCCAGTACCCAACACCCAGACCATCTTACGGTGTGAGCACTGTCCCTCCAGGCGGCAAACGTCCACTGGCAACTGGCTGCTGGCAACCGGCAACTGCCTTGGTAACATGGGTAACCTGCGCCATAGCCTCCCATTGTGGTATAAAAACCAGCAGGCACCGATACTGTAGTCAGGTGGATTTGTAGCGAGAGGCTCGCGCATTGACGGAGTGGTTCGCGAGAGTCTTTTTTCGCAGGAGTTTCTGAGGAAACCTTTTGAGTTTCATCAACTTCGCAGCGCGCGAGATCAACTGCAAGATTGTCTACTACGGCGCCGGGTTGGGCGGCAAGACGACGAATCTGCAGTTCATCTTCCAGAAAACAGCCGAACAGCAGAAGGGCAAGATGATCTCGCTCGCCACCGAGACCGATCGCACCCTGTTCTTCGACTTCCTGCCCCTGGATCTGGGCACGGTGCGCGGCTTCAAGACGCGCATTCACCTCTACACCGTCCCCGGACAGGTCTTTTACGACGCCAGCCGCAAGCTGATTCTGCGCGGCGTGGACGGCATCGTGTTCGTCGCCGATTCCCAGCAGGAGCGCATGGACGCCAACGTCGAGGCGCTCGACAACCTGATGGCCAACCTGAAAGAACACGGCTACGACTTCAACAAGATTCCCTACGTGCTGCAACTGAACAAGCGCGACCTGCCGAACATAGTACCGGTGGACGCTCTCTCCAAAGAACTGCGCAAGAAAAACGAGCCGGTGCTGGAGGCCGTGGCCTTCCAAGGCGTGGGCGTGTTCGAGACGCTCAAGGAAATCGCGCGGCAAGTGCTTACGGAATTGAAGCAGGGCGGATAGGGCGGCTCTCAGCAGTCAGCTATCAGCTATCAGCGCAACCCAAAACAAATCTTTCTGTGGAGACGCGGCTTGCCGTGTCTAGGCAGCGCCTCGGCAACTGAAGGCACGCAACATTATGCCGATATACATAACGGGGAACCAATCGGGACGACACGTCCATTCACGTAATCGGGGAAAAATGATGACTACAGCATTCAAGTCGCTAACGGGACTGGCGATGGTGTTTATCCTTAGTTTTGTATCTGCAACCGCAAGTTTTGCGCAGGATGCCGGAAAGTTGGAGGCCGAGATCAAGCGACTGAAACCCTTCAGCACCGATCCGCAGGTGGTCAGCGCGGTACAGGCTTATAACTCGACCACGCCATCGCCCGAAGCAAAGGCCATGACGAATGAGAAGTGGCGCAGCCTGACGCTTTTCGATCCCTTCGTGCGCGCCGTTGGCAAGACTGTCCTTTCCGCGTATCTGAAGACCAAACAAGACGACATGATCGCCAAGATTTTCGTTTCCGGAGCCGATGGCGGCAAGGTAGGATTCGACGCCAAGACCGAGCACTGGACCCACAAAGGCATGCCCAAGCACGAAGTGCCCATGAGCGGAAAAATATGGACTGGTCCCGTGAAACTTGACGATTCCACCGGACTGCAAATGCTGCAGGTGGGACTGCCCGTACTCGACGGGGGGAAACCCATTGGTTCGATCGTCTTCGGACTGCGCGCCGACAAACTCCGCTAGAGGGCTTATCTGCTCTCAGGTAACGGAATATGAAGAAATCCAGCATCGCTCGCCGGATGACCTTGGCGCTGGCCGCCTCCGTCGCGATCACCTTCAGCGCAGTTCTGGGATTGTCCTACCTGCTGCGGGTATCTTCGGCTCTCTCCAGCGGCTTGGCGGCGACAACCCGTTCCCAAAGTCAGGCTTCGTTCGAACTACTGGACTTGGCCGTCAAGGTCCAGGGCGTCACGCAAAAAATGACCCAAGAGCGTGATCCCGATGCCATCGAAGCGCTCATGCATCAAAGCGAAGTGCTGGCGAAGCAAGCACAAGTCAAGATCCATCAGATTGCGCGCGACGACACCAGCATCTCGGCTGCTTTTGAGAAATTGACCCAGGCCAACGCTGAAGTGTTAGACCTGCTCATGCACGCTCACAATGCCGAATCGCACCAGGCGATCATTGAGAAGTCAAACCCGGCTTTTGAAGGATTCCTGCGCGCGATTTCCGACTATCAGGACAAGCTGGGCCAGACCCTGGACAACCAGGCCCGACAGGCCAATGCTCGGGCTCGCCACCTCGCATTTGTGGTCTATGTCTTGGTTGCAACCAGTGTCCTGTTAATGTGCCTCGGCAGCCTCACCCTGGTGCGGACCGTCTCCAAGTCCCTGCGGCGATTGGCCGACATGATTCAAGATATCGCGCAGGGCGAAAGTGATGTCACCAAGCGGTTGGACGTGGTAAGCAACGACGAACTGGGCGAAATCAGCCGCTTCTTCAATTTGTTCATGGACAAGTTGCAAGATGTGATGCGACAGGTCGCAGCCAATACGCGGCAGGTGACGACCGCCAGTCAGCAACTGCTCGAGGCCAGCCGCCAGATTACATCCAATTCCGGGGAGACCTCCGTCCAGGCCAACGCCGTTTCGCAGGCCACCCATCAGGTCGATCAGCACTTGCAGAGCGTCTCTCACGGAGCCGAAGAGATGACGTCCACCATTCAAAGCATCGCCAGCAACGCCCACCAAGAGGCCGAGATGGCTTCGAAGGCCGTCCAAACGGCACAGGCCGCCAACAGCACCGTATCCAAGCTGGGCCGGTCCAGCTCTGAGATCGGCGCCGTCGTCAACGTCATCGCTTCCATCGCGCAACAGACGAACCTGCTGGCCTTGAATGCGACCATCGAGGCCGCTCGCGCCGGAGAAGCCGGCAAGGGTTTCGCGGTGGTTGCCAACGAAGTGAAGGAGCTCGCCAGGCAGACGTCCAAAGCCACCGAAGACATCGGTCAGAAAATCAACGCCATTCAGACGGACACGAAGGGAGCCGTGGAGGCGATCGGGGTCATCAGCGGCGTGATCAACCAGATCAACAATATTTCCGGGACGATCGCGGCCGCAGTCGAAGAGCAAAGCGCCACCACCAACGAGATGACGCGCAACGTCAGCGAGGCGGCCAAGGGAGCGGGCGAGATCTCGGCCAACATCGGCGGAGTAGCACAGGCCGCTGAGGGCACGTCGGCACGTGCCCAAGAGTCCTACAAAGCAGCCCAGAAGCTGGCCGAAGTGGCGGCGCAACTGAGCAATCTGGTGGGCCAGTTCAAAGTCACGGGTCGCGACCCGCAGATTGAAACAGCGTTGCCTGTGCTGCTTAGCGAGACCGACGCTAACGGTCGTCCTCTGGATCAGAAAGCGATGACGATCAATCTCAGCCGGGCGCGGCACGCTTCTGCAGGGCGGAATCCTTAGTGTGGGCGCCATAATTTCTCTCGCCCGCTTGCACAAGGAACAGTTTCGAGTGGTATGGGTAGGGGATGGAAATGCTACGACACCTGGTCAGGTGGGGGTCGCCCCCGTCGATCCGAATTCTTCGTTTTGGGATGACGTGCCGGAAGCGACTCGGAGCTGGAGGCTGCCATGGCGCCCGGTGACCGAAGTTGGGCGGCGACCTGCTAGACCAATGATCGGAAGCCCCGAGAGTACCCGTCCCAGCTCCCGCTGGAGCGGAGTGTTCATCGCACGTACTTGAAACACTTTGCCGTTTTGCAAGACTCGCGCTGGCCTCGTCAATGACGAACGCGGAGCGCGGGGCTATCCCGCGGTTTCGAGAGCTTCCGACAGCCCTTCCCATTCCGTCATCAAACTCTGCAGATCGGTCTTCCGGCGAGCCAGTTCCTGCGTCTGGCGCTGCGTTTCGTCCGCGCTTACAAAGCTCTGGAGTTCAGTTTCGCACAAGGCAATCGCGGTTTCGGCGTGGGCAATCTCTTCTTCTATCTCGTGCAGACGGTCTTCCATCTGCTGGCGCTTGATCGGGTTCAATCGCTTGCCTTTGGGTTCGGATGAGTCGGCGGCGGGCGCGCGGTCTCCGTTCACAGGCACAGATGAAGACGTCGATGAAATAGCGGACGGCTTCGGTATTTCTACGGCAACCGCGGCCCTGCCCTGCTTCCGCCAGAGATAGTCTTCGTAATTTCCCGGATAGATTTCCACTTTGCCATCGCCGATCTCGAACACCCGCGTGGCCAGCTTGTCGATGAAATAGCGGTCGTGGGAAACGAAGACGACCGTGCCCGTGTACTTCATCAGGGCTTCGAGCAGGACGTCTTTGGCGCGCAGGTCGAGGTGGTTGGTGGGCTCATCGAGCAGCAGGAAGTTGGCGGGGTGCAGCAGCATTTTGAGCAGCGCGTAGCGATTGCGCTCGCCTCCGGAGAGGACGCCGATGCGCTTAAAGACATCGTCGCCCGAGAAAAGAAAACAGCCGAGCAGGCTGCGCAGTTGGGTTTGCGTGGAGGCGGGCGAGAGTTCGCCGAGGTCGTCGAGAATGCGAGCTTCCGGATCGAGTTCCTTGTATTGGTCCTGCGCGAAATAGTCGGGCCCGACGTTGTGGCCGAGCTTGTATTCGCCTGCGGTGAGCGGCTCCTGACCCGCTAGCAGTTTAATGAGGGTGGACTTCCCTGCTCCGTTGACTCCGACTAACGCGATGCGCTCGCCGCGCTCGATCATGAAATTCACGTTCTCAAAAACCTTGAATTCGCCGTAACTTTTGGCGACGTCCGCAAATTCGGCGACGATGCGCCCGCTTGGCTTAGGCTGCGGGAAGGAGAAGTGAACGGTCTTCTCTTCTTCCGGAATTTGGATGCGCTCCATTTTTTCGAGCTCTTTAATGCGGCTCTGCACCTGCTTGGCCTTGGTGGCCGTGTAGCGAAAGCGGTTGATAAAAACTTCAAGCTGCTCGATGCGGTCGCGCTGGGTTTTGTAAGCGGATTCGAGCTGCTCCTTGCGCATGGTTTTCGCGGCGAGGTACTGGTCGTAGTTGCCGGCGTAGAAGTGCATCTGCTTGTTCCAGATTTCCACGATGCGTTTGACGGTGATGTCGAGGAAGTAGCGGTCGTGCGAGATGAGGACGAAGGCGTAGGGATAGGTGGTCAGGTACTCCTCAAGCCAGTTGCGAGCTTCGAGATCGAGGTGGTTGGTAGGCTCGTCGAGCAGCAGCAGGTTGGGCTTTTGGAGCAGAAGTTTGGCGAGGGCGATGCGCATCTGCCAGCCGCCGGAGAACTCTTCGGTCGGACGGGTCCAGTCGTCGCGGTGGAAGCCGAGACCGGTCAGGACCATGCCGACCTGGGCTTCGAGCGTGTAGCCGTCGCGGGCCACGAATTCGTGTTCGAGCTTCTGGTAACGGTCGGCGACATTGGAGTATTCCGGGCCCGCGTGGTCGAGCTCCGACATGCTGCGGGTAAGCGACTCCATTTCCTTTTCGATGGCGTCGAGTTCGGCAAAAACAGACATGCATTCAGCGAAAATCGTGCGGCCGGTCAAGGTGAGGCCGTCCTGCGGAAGGTATCCGGTGGAGATGCCTTTGGCGCGCGAGATGGCGCCGTAGTCGAGCGACTCGCTCCCGGCAAGAATTTTCATGATGGTGGATTTGCCGGTGCCATTCGCTCCGACCAGACCGATGCGCGATTCTGGCGTAATCAGCCAGTCGGCGTTCTCGAACAAGAGCTTGTGCCCGTAGCGCTTGCCGGCGGAGGAGAGTTGGATCATGGAGTGTATGTTAATCGTCTCATGAGAATGTGTGGCGCGGACACTCTTGTCCGCATTGCCCAGCTTCGCTCCGCTGGACGGGCGGGACGCCCGTCCCCACACAAGCGCTAGCGGGCGGCGGCGGCCATGCGCGCTATGCCCAGGTGCTCCAGCGCGCGGTCGATCACGGTCTGGAGTTCGTGGGCGTATTTGACTTCGCGGCCCTTGGCCAGGATAACGCGCGCTTTTTCTGCATCGAACCAGGTGGGATTGCGGAAGTCTTCCTCGGGACGGCGAGTTTGGCGGACGTCCATCAGAAAAGCTTTGACTACGTATTCCTGCACGCCGCCCGCCTGCCAGAAGACACCCTTGGAGTGAATGTAGATATGGAAATGACGGGGCTCGATGATGCCGCTCGCGCCCGCTTCTTCTTTGGCTTCGCGTTCGGCGGCCTGGCTATGCGAGAGGCGAAGTTCGGGGGCTCCCTTGGGAAACGTCCACTTGCCGCCGCCGTTGGTATTCACCAACAGAAACTCGGCGTGCGAATTCACCCGCCGGTAACAGACGGCAGCGACCTGCAAAGGCAGCGCAAAGCGAGAGACCCGAGGCGAACTCATTGTTCGTAGTTTACTGCAAAGATATTTCAGGAATGTTAAATAGCGACGACACCTGTGCACATCTTTGGTACGTAGCCTTCGGTACGAGGCTAAGGAGCGGGCTCGGCCTTTGCCGAATCCAGCGATTGACTGAGAGCTGAGAGCTGACAGCTACGACCTGCTTCCAAAGCTCAAGCCGCTCAGGAGGGCAACTCTCTTGCGATCTATCGCTCGGCTGGCGATCAGCACTTGAAAATTCTCTCCCATGCCTTCGGGCGTGACCAGATGTTTCAGCTGGAGGGCCACTTTCGCTCTTTCTTGCGGGACGCGGCAATCTTCGAAGGCGTCGGCAAACTGATTTTTCTCGCCGATACCCATCAGGAATTGCGATTGTGTGAGGAGCTTTTCGCAGCGCATGCCGGCTTGCTCGCAGGCAGTGACGAGCGCAGTGAAATTCACGTGGGCGGTCAGGTCTTGCTCGCCGGGAGCCTGGTAGGGGTCGGAACTGGCGGAGTGCTGGCGATACGCCATGAGCGTGCCGCGGAAGCGACCCGCGAGTTGTTGGTTGCGCGTGTAACCGTAGTCAATGACCATGACGAGCAGTGAGCCGCGTGCCATGGAGTGTGCGATTTGCTGGATCCAATTCTGCGCGAGGGTCGGCACTTCGATGCGCTCACCGGATTCGGGATGGACGCCGTAGCGGTCGAGGAATTCCAGTTCTTCGGCGAGCGGCGGGAGCCAGGTTTCGCACAGGCGATTGTTTTCGAGCGCGATGTGGAGTTTGCCGTGCGCGCCGAGAATCTCGACCGGTAGAGCGTCAAAGAATTCGTTGGCGAAGACGATCAGCGGCGCGTCAGACGGGAGGCTGCGATGAATGTCCTCCGCTGCTGATTCCGCGGAGATCGCGGCTTTGCCGCCCGCAAGGTAGTTCTCGAGTGTAGTTTGCAGTTTCGCGCGCAGCGCGGGCGATGATTCTTGCAAGGTGTAAGTGAGGGCGGCGAAGAAGTCGGGGAATTTCTTCTTGGACCAGTCGAGCACATCGCGTGCAAAGAGGCCGCGGCCGGGGCCGAGTTCGAGGATTTCGATTTCGGGAGGGCGGTCGAGCGCTTGCCATATCTCGTCAAACTGCCGCGCCAGCAGACGTCCGAAGACGGCATGAACGTCGCTCGAGGTATAGAAGTCTCCGGCTTTGCCGAATTGTTCGGCGTTGGCGGAATAGTAACCATGGCAAGGATCGTAGAGGCAAATCTGCATGTAGCGCGAAAACGGGATGGGGCCGCGCTGACGAATTTCCCGCTCGATTTGTTCGCGGAGGGACAATGCGTTAGCTTCCCTGGCTTCCCTCTCCGGCAGGCATCCGGCTGCGGGGGACAGCGCGATCCTGCGGGGTGCGGGTAAACATTTCGATGAAATAGTCGTGCAGGCCGTCGTAGAGCTGGTGCTGCAGATGCCAGGCGAACTGCGGATGATCGAGGTCGCGGGGATGGATCGGAAGCACGTAGGTGTGAACCGGGACGGTCGAGCTCTTCAGATCGATCAAGACTTCGATAACGCCGTTATTTTCGCGCGCGGAAAAGGCGAGCAGCGGATGATCGTAGAGCTGCAAGTGATCGAGAACTTTCTGCAGGGAGTTGGAGTCTGGCACGGGTTCATTGTATTCGGCGGGACGGCTCCCGCGCGAAGTCGAAGGAGGGCGGCCGTCCCCAAATGAAGGCGCTCCAAAGGGTAAGCGATCCGACCGACCAGGAGACGATGTAAGCGTGAACAACTCCGGCCAGGGCTTCGATTTAAATTTCGTAACCCTGCTCACCGCCGGGATTGGGATACGTCTAAGATGCGACCAGGGGTGGGCCACGATCCGGCGCCCGTTTTTTTGGAATTTTGCGATGGATGCACACTGAAGGAGGCATTCCCCATGTTTCGAGCAGCTTTGCGAGGATTCCTGTTCTGCCTGCTGATGGCAGCCATGTCGGGCGCTATGTCGGAATTAAGTCCGGCGCAATCGTTCGTACTCGATCTACCGCGGCAGAGCCAGCGCGCGCAGATCTCACAACGCATCGGAATCACCGATATCACGATCAGTTATCACCGGCCGCTGGTGAATGATCGCAAGGTTTGGGATGACCTGGTTCCCTACGGCAAAGTGTGGCGCGCGGGAGCCAATGAAAATACGACGATCACATTCAGCGATCCTGTCCTGATCGAAGGCAAGCCACTCGACAAGGGCACTTACGGTCTGCATACGATCCCGAACGCCGATGAATGGACAATTATTTTTTCGAAAAACTCGACCTCCTGGGGCGCTTTCACCTACGATCAGGCGGAAGATGCGCTGCGCGTGACGGTGAAACCCAAGGTCGCGGAGATGCATAACGCACTGACCTACGACTTCGACCAACTGCAGCCGGATTCAGCGGTGGTTGAGCTGGAGTGGGAGAAGGTCGCGGTTCCGTTCAAGGTCGCGGTGGATGTGCACGATGTGGTCGAGGCCAGCCTGAAGAAACAGCTTCGTAATCTACCGCAGTACACGTGGATGAGCTGGGACGATGCGGCGAGTTACCTGCTCACCGAAAAGATCGCGTTAGATGATGCGCTGACCTATGCCAACAAGTCCATAGAAAATGAAGATCGTTACGATAACGAGCTGACTAAGTCGAAAGTCCTGACGGCGCTCAACCGCAAGGACGAAGCCGCGACCGCGCAGAAAAAGGCGCTCGGGATGGCCAGCCCGCTGCAAATTCATTTATACGCTCGTCAACTGCAGGGCGAAAAGCGCAGTGAAGAGGCCTTCGTGATCTTCCGCGAGAACGCGAAGAAACATCCCGACCAGTGGTTCGTGCATTCGGGACTGGCGCGGATGTACTGCGCACAGGGCAAGTTTGACGACGCCGCAAAGGAGATGAAGCTGGCGCTTGCCGGAGCTCCCGACAACCAGAAGAGCTATGTGGACGGCTTGGTAAAGCGGCTGGAAGCGAAACAGGACATCAACCAGTAGCCATTAGACAGCGACGCGGGAACTCCGCACCCTGCGTCGCCCCTCCTCGGATTTTGTGTCGCGGCCGGCCGCTTCGGATCATGGCGAAGCAGTCCGCCTAAGCAAGACAGACAGACGAATTAAACGAGGCAGAGATGAACATCAACTACATTCGGGCTTATCTCCTGGTGTGCAGCTTGGTTGTCGTCTTGCAGCCCCTTCTGGGAGTCGCGCAGCAGAATTCAGACGCATCGAAAACGAGCGTTCAACAAACTCTTACGGAGCGGGATGGGCAGCACGATTTTGACTTCGAGATTGGCAATTGGAAAATCCATCTAAAGCGCCTCCTGCATCCCTTGACGGGCGCGACTACGTGGGTCGAATTCGACGGTACTTCCGTCACCCGAAAGGTGTGGGATGGCCGCGCTCAGCTGGAGGAGTTCGAGACCGACGGTCCAGCAGGCCACATCGAAGGTCTGACCCTGCGTATGTACAATCCTCAATCCCACCAGTGGAGGCTCTATTGGGCAAATAGCAAGAATGGCATCATGGACCCACCCCAGATCGGCGAATTCAAGAATGGACGCAGTGAGTTTTTCGCCCAGGACACATTGAATGGCAGAGCCATCCTCATTCGATTTATTTGGTCGAACACCACCACGAGTAGGCCCCACTTCGAACAGTCATTCTCGGATGATGGAGGCAAGACCTGGGAAGTAAACTGGATTACGGACCAGACGCGGGTGCAAGATGAATCTGACAAAGCGCACTGAACTCCGCCGGGGCCCTACCCTTCGTTTCTTGAAGGGCGCGATTCCACGGCCGTCTCCCGCGTGGGATTTCTCGCGCCCTGCTTGAGCGCTTTGTCGATGTCTTCGGGCTGACGATGCCTTCCTCGAGCATATAGAGATCATTGCCGATCATAGAGATGCGCTGGCGAGGGAGCCGCCTCTCTGATCACCACGACTTCCTTGCCCATGCGCTTGCCGACTTCGACGACGGCCGCCAGCGTGTCGTCATCGGTTTCGAGCGCGCGCACTATTTCGAGCACTTTCATGGTGTGCACGGGATTGAAAAAGCGCATGCCGACACACTGCTTGGCGCGATAGGTAGCGCTTGCAATCTCCGTCACGCTGAGCGAGTAAGTATTCGCGGCGAGAATGGTGGCGGGGCGGCAGAACTTATCGAGCATGATGAAGATTTCGAGCTTCGATTCCATCTCGTCGGGAACGGCTTCGATGACGAGATCGGCCTGGCGCGCGGCTTCGTCGACCGAACCGGCATACTCCAGCCGGGAAAAAGCTGCGTCGGCGTCAGCGGCATCGACCTTGCCAAGTTTGACAGCATGGTCGAGACTGGCACGGATTTCCGTCTCAGCCTTGCGCAGCGCGTTCGGAAAAAGGTCTTCGAGAATGGTGCGATATCCGCCGAGAGCGGCAGCATGTGCAATGCCGCGACCCATGATGCCGGCGCCGATCACCGCAACCGTGCGGACTTCAGTCACTCTTTGCCCGCATGCTCAAGGTGCTGAAGCACGCTCTCATAGCTGGGTTCGGACTTGCGGATATATTCGCCCAGGCGGGCGCACTCCTCCTTGGTCATCGCCGGGATGCTGGCGCTGATGCGGCGCAGGGTGGTGGCGATGTCGTCGATGTAATTCATCAGGCGGATAAGTTCTCCAGTTGCAGGCATGAAGGCTCCTTGCGTACTTTTGGCGCGCCAGCGTAATCAGCCGCTGCGGCCAAGCAACTATTTATTGTTCAACAGACGGGCGGAATTAGCAAAGGCGGATTTGGCAAAGGCGGATTTAGCAAAGGAAGATAATAGGTCTATGCTGCGCCATCCGAGCCTGATCCCGCTTTCGCATCAACACCAGCACGCGCTGGCGCTCTGTGTGCGACTCGATCGGGCGCTGCTGCCAGCGGGCACGGTCGATCTGGATCCTTGGCAACTGGAAGTGCACCAGCTTTATGCGGACGAAGTTCAATTCCATTTCGCGGCGGAAGAAAAGATTCTGTTTCCCGCCGCACGCCGTTTTTCGGAGCTCGTCGCGCTGGTGGAAGAACTCAGCGGCGAACACGAACGCTTGCGGAAATACTTTGTTCGCGCCGGACAGGGCACGATGGACCAAGGCGAACTGGCAACGTTCGTGGAGTTGCTCTCCGGGCACATCCGCAAGGAAGAACGACAACTGTTCGAGGCAATTCAAAAGCGGATGCGGCCGGAAGATCTAAGATCGCTGGGAAACGATTTGGCGCGTGCCTTGGAGGATGCGGTACAAGTATGCCGGCTCAGGCCGGGCGCGAAGAGTTAGCCTTCAAGTTTGAAGCGCGTCTCCGCAAGACGATAAAGCCGCCGCCAGAGCAGGCGGTTGGTAGTAACCACCACGGCGGCCAAGGCAATCGTGCTGGCGAGCAGGAGATTAAAATTCTTGGCGTCGGTGGCTGCGGATATCATGGCGCCGATACCCACGGTCGAGTAGATCTGGCCTTTGAGATGGGCATATTCGGCGACGATGCTGACGTTCCACGCGCCGCCTGAGGCCGTGATCATCCCGGTAACGAGAAAAGGAAAGATTCCGGGCAGGATCAGTTTGCGCCAACGCTCCC
>ODAK010004604.1_pt1 | contig 14083 bp, 9 predicted proteins | sample 1539591 | NCBI WGS metagenome assembly ODAK01 (sample SAMEA3539303, study PRJEB22396) | soil metagenome | biome: tundra; feature: field; material: soil | place: USA | collected 2010-05 | depth 0.15 m | reverse complement strand
GAATTCGCAACGGTCCGTTACGGTCCCACGGGCGGGACCAGCACGAAGCGGTCAATCGAAATCCTGGCGCTCTTTCCCCTCCGGGCGCCGTGAAAGACCACCTTCAGCAGATCGAACCGCTCGACCGTGGGCGCGGCGGGAATCGGGAAGCGCAGAGTCTCTTCCACGGGGCGGGGTGGGTCGTCCTTGGCGGCCGGCCCCGAGAGAACCTGCGCGGCACCCAGGTATTGGAGGCGGGTCCTGGGAGATAACTGGTCGACCAGGATCAACTCCAGCGAGATGCCTCGCCAGTAGGCGTCCGCATTCCGGATCGCGAGCCGGATTTCGCCGCAGCAGCGGATGTAGATGGATTGCTCCAACTGCTGGCGGGCTTCCATTTGCAGGGGTTCGTGGTCGGTGGTGCTGAACGTAAGCGCCACCGGGCTTCCTCTTGCGAAATACGATTGCGCAGGTGGCTGCAAGAACGGCCAGCGATACATCCAGTACTCCCCGCCGAAGGGAATGCTCAGTGGGTTGGTCGAGCCGGCAAACGATCCATTTCCGGTGGGCAGGGGAGCGATGAGCAGAGGAACCGGACGAATCTCGGGCCACAAGATGACTCCGGGATAGCCGCCACTGGCTACTGCCACGGCCGGTGAGGGCGGCTTTGCCGGTTGTGCGGCCGGGTGGTTTTTGTACAGCAACTCGCGCAGAACGGCGCGCGCGGTGTCCAGAGGGCCGCCGCCCGAACCGGCGCCGGAGCCTCCGGGACTGGACAGGACTCGAACCGCCAGCCCGCCAATGGTCAGGCCGGCCGCTAGCAAGATGGTGGCCACGACGCCCATGATCGCCCGTGGCAGGGTAGGGGGCCGCCCCGGCTGCCATGCTCCCACCGAGAGGGCCAGCACCGTTAGCATGGCGGCGCTCATGACGAGTAATCCAGCGGCGGTGAGGGGATAGCGGAGCAGAATGGCGCAGACCCCGGCCTGGGTTGCGAGCGACACCGCCACGGCGGGTCCCAGATTCCGCGGGAGAACCGGCGCACGCGTGAGCGAGGCGTCGAAGAGTTCGCCAGCCTGCGGTTCGAAGCCCGGCGCCTCCGGTTCCGGTCCGCCGCGCAGCCACCCGGAGTACAGCAGCCGGGTGGCGTTCACGACAAGAACGAGCGCGGCGATCAGTGCGCCGGGAGAGAAGTGCGCAAGGAGGATGGTGGCCGGTGCGAACCACACCGCGGCGGTGGAGGTCCGAAGGGCGCTCTCCGCCAGTCGCGCGCGCTCCGGCCCCAGGATCATCAGATACAAACCCGCGGTGATCGCGCCGCTCCACAGCCACGCCAGCAAGGCATAGCCCAGGGCTTGCACGATGAGGGCGCCCAGAGAGAGACGAAAGATGAGCGCAAACTGCGCCGCGAACCAGAGGAGGCAACCCGTTGCGGCCAGGCTCACGATCTGCGCTAGCAAGGCGAAGCGCCCGCGAAAGAACTTCACTCCGCCGGGCGGCGCGGCGCTCCGCTCTCTGTCGAGCAAGGCCACAATGTTTCAGTCTAATCTGACGCCGCTTGCCGGTGGTAAGTTCCCGTTGTGGGGTGAGGCTTTCCGTTCGGCGATACGATGGAAGTAGCCCATGAAAGTGCCCGCGCAGACCACTTCCAGAATTCTGATGGTCGGATTCGGCGGCCTGCTGTTTCTGATGGCCTTCGCTGAGTTCGATGGAGTCCAGGCCCTCGTGCGGATACAGACGTCGGACGACCAGATCCGCGAGGAATTCCAGCGCCGCACTCGCGTCCTCGAACGGATCCGTTCCGGCCTCTACGTTTCCGGAACGTACGTGCGGGATTATCTGCTCGAGCCGGAGAGCGGAAAGGCGGAAGGGCATCGCTACAGCCTGCTTGAAACGCGCGCCGACATGGATTCCGCGATCGCCGAGTACCGGGCGCTGTTGAACGCGCGCGAAGCCCCCACTTTCGAGGCGCTGACCCGCGACTCCGGCGAGTATTGGAAAGTACTGGAGCCGGTGTTGCAGTGGAGCGCCGCCCAACGGAAGCAGAGCGGCTACGTCTTTCTCCGCGACGAGGTCTTCCCGCGCCGCACGGCCATGCTGCGGATCGCGGACCAGGCCGGCGCCATCAACGAGTCGCAACTGAACGCCGGAAAAATCAAGATGGCGGAGACCTTTTCCCAATACCGGCGACGGTTGACCGTCACCATCGGCTTGACCATCGGTCTCGGCCTGCTTCTGGCGTCGTTTAGCGTTCGCAAAATCTTGCGGCTGGAGGCCGTGGCCGCCGAAAACTACCGCGAGATCTCGCAAGCCCGCGCCGAGATGCAGCGACTCTCCGCGCGCCTGGTGGCGGCGCAGGAAGACGAGCGGCGCTCGATCTCGCGGGAGTTGCACGACGAAGTGGGCCAGGCGCTGACCGGCATGCGCGTGGAAATGGCGAACCTCTCCACCCTGATGCGCGCCGGCGACGCCAATGCGGTCGCCGCCAAGACGGACGAGATCAAGCAAATGGTCGAAGACTCGCTTGGCGTGGTTCGCAACATGGCGCTGCTGCTGAGGCCCTCCATGCTGGACGATCTCGGCCTCGTGCCCGCCCTCGAATGGCAGGCGCGCGAGGTCTCCAAGCGTAGCGGCGTGCGCGTGAACGTGGAGGCCGGCCAGGTTTCCGAAGATCTGCCCGAGGAACACAAGACCTGTATCTATCGAGTGGTGCAGGAAGCGCTGCACAATTGCATCCGGCACGCCGGCGCGCGCTCGGTGACGGTGACGGTACGCCAGAGTCCGGAGGAGTTGTCGCTTTCGGTCGAGGACGATGGCAAGGGGTTCGACGTGCGCAGGGAACGCGGCCTGGGGCTGATCGGCATCGAAGAGAGGGTGGCCAATCTCGGCGGCAACTTCGCCGTGGAGTCCGCGCCGGGCCGGGGCTCCCGCTTGCGGATTTCGCTGCCCCTGAAAGAGACGACATGAACACAATTCGCATCCTGCTGGCCGACGATCACACGGTAGTCCGCAAGGGCCTGCGGCTTCTGCTCGACAGCCAGCCCGGTTTCCAGGTGGTCGCCGAGGCCTCGAACGGGCACGAAGCCGTGGCGCAGGCTTACGAACATGGGCCGGACGTGGTGGTGATGGATGTCGCCATGCCGATTCTGAACGGGATCGAGGCCGCCCGGCAGATCTCCGCCAAACTGCCCAAGACCGCCATCGTGTTCCTCAGCATGCACTCCGACGAAGGCTACGTGCTCAGGGCGCTCAACGCCGGCGCGCGCGCCTACCTTCTGAAAGACTCCGCCGAGCACGACCTCATCGGCGCGGTAAAGGCGGTGTGCGAAGGCAAGACCTTCTTCAGCCCGGCGATCGGCAAGATGATGATGGAGGATTACATGCGGCAGATGCGCGAGCGCCAGGTGGAAGATAGCTATGAATTACTAACCACCCGCGAGCGCGAAATCCTCCAGTTATTGGCCGAGGCCAAGAGCAACAAGGAGGTTGCGAACATTCTTCATCTCAGCCTGTACACGGTGGAGACGCACCGCGCCAATATCCTGCAGAAGCTGAACCTGCACAGCGGGCCGGAATTGATTCTGTACGCCATTCGCAAGGGCGTGATCCGGTAACCGCCGAGTTCGCCGCTACCTCGACACCGTCAACCCGTCCACCTGAACTTCGAGGAGATGATTGATACGGATGCCGTAGACGCCGTCGGTCTTCGCCGTCGCTCCACTCTTAGGTTCCGTGTGCACTACTACGCCGTTGACCACGAAGTCGATCTTGTCGGCGCCGACGCGCACTTCGAGGGCATTGGTGGACTTTCCGCTGGCGTCCGGTTTCTTCACCGTGTCGCTTGGCATCTTCTGTGACACGTTGCTGGTCGCTTCACCGTCGCGGCGTTTGATCAGCCACGTCCCATCCTGTGCGACCACGAAGTACAGATAGCTCTGCTGCGCGCCTTCGATAGCGCTGCCGCCAAACACCAGACCGTAATAGTTGGTGTGGCCGCTCGGCTGCATCAGCGTAAACGTGCCTTTGAGAGTATAAGCGCCTGCCGCGGTATTCGCCGGATTCCAGTACACCGCCGCTTGGGGATTCGTCGCGTGGAAGCCCGATCCCATGGTTACGAACTTGATGGCGCCGGGGGCGTCAGGGTCCGACGCTGCCGCGCTGCGATCGACGCGCATCTTCCAGCCCTGCGGCGCTTGGGCGACAAGTGGCGCAAAAGCGACTAGCGCGAGTGCCGCAACATAAACATGACGTTTCATCTCGTGTTTCTCCTTACCCTTCTTGCTAGCTCGGGGATGCTACGATTATAGACCTTACCGCAACGTCCCGATCTGGTAGCTCGCCTCAACCATCCGCGCCTGGTAGTCGTACTTCGCGGCGGTGTTCGCGATTTCGGCCGACGTCAGGTTGAGCTGCGCCTGGCTCAGTTCCACGATCGAGCCTAGCCCCAGATCGTAGCGGCTTTGCGCCAGGTCCAGTCCCATCCCCGCCTGATCGAGCAATTGCCGGGTAAGACCCATGCGGTCGTATGCCGTGGTTGCGCTCAGATATGCCACGCGGACGTCGCGGACCACCTGGTTCTCCAAGCCGGTGATGTTGTCCCCGGCCGCTTTGGCCCTCAGCTCGGCCTCGGTCTGGCGCGCCCTGAACAGCCCGCCGTTGAAGATCGGAATGGTCACGTTGAGGCCGATGGCGCCGTATCGCCCCGGAATGGTCGAGTAGCCCGTCGGCACGAAACCGGCGGTTCCGATGACGCCGACGCTCGGATAATAGAGGTCGTGCTCCGCCTTGGCGAAGCGCTCCGCGGCGCTCTGCTGCAGCCGGAGATCCTTCAACTCCGGGCGATTCCGGACAGCCTGCGAAATGAGGTCGCTGACGCGGTCGGGCAGCGGCGCAGGCATGGGATCTTCCGCCAGGTCGAAAGCCGTTTCGTTGGGAAGCCCCATGGCGGTCGCCAGTTCGGCTTGCGCGGCCATCACGTCGCTTTGGGCCTGGACCTGAAGCAGTTTGGCATCGGACAGGTTCACATTGGCGAAGCTCACGTCCAGATTCGACCGCAATTTGCTTTCCGCCAACGCGCCGATCTGGTCGGCGACCAGTTGGCGCGCTTGCACCGTCTGGTCCGCGACCTTCAGGACGGCTTGCGAGCGAAGCACGCCGAAGTACGCGCTGCTGGTACTCAGCAGGATTTGCGCGCGGGTAGTTTCGGTCGCTTGGTCCTGCGCTTCCGCGCGCAGTTTGGCCATGCCCACCAGGTTGCCGGTTCGGCCGAAATCGGTGATCATCTGACCGGCGGACAGGCCCGAGCCCACGCGGCTATAGACCACCGGGTTATTCAGTCCGCCCGCCGCCAGGCGGCTTCCGTTGTCGGCGCCCACGCTGGTGAAGCTGCCGAACAGATTGGGAGCGAGGTTCGACTGGTATTCCTTGGGGACCTGGTACGCCGCGGCGGCGTTGTACCTGGCTGCCGAAAACAGCGGATTATTCTGAATCGCCAGGCGCTGGGCATCGGCCAGCGTCAGATGCAAGGGAGCTTGGGCGTGAAGAGTGCACGCCAGCACACCAAGAAGGCAGGCGGACCCACAAAAAGCGCGGGTACCCCGGCCCGCCCCACTGAGCGAAGCAGACGGTCGCGGCATTAGTTCGATCTCCGTTCGGCGTAGACCGCCACGTAGGCGGCGGGCACCAGGAATACGGTGAGCGCCACCGAAGCGCTCAGGCCGCCCAGGATGGCGCGTGCCAGCGGCGCGTAGGCTTCGCTGCCGGCGCCCATCTTCAGCGCCATCGGCAATAGGCCGATGATCGTGGCCAGCGACGTCATCAGCACGGGCCGCAGCCTGACGCGGCAGGCCATCGCCACCGCCTCGCGCACGGGCATGCCCCGCTCGCGGAGATGACGGGTGAACTCCACGATCAGAATGCTATTGGAAACCGCGATGCCGACCAGCATGACAACGCCCATCAGCGACATCACGTTCAACGTCGTGCCGGAAAGCCAGAGCACGAGGATGACCCCGGCCAATCCCGGCGGCACGGCCAGCAGAATAATGAACGGATCGAGGAACGACTGAAACTGCGCCACCAGAATGAGATAGAGCAGCACGACAGCCAGGCACAAGCCGATTCCGAAGCTCGTGAAGGAGACCCGCATGCCCTGCACCATGCCGCTCAGTTTCACGCTAAGCCCGTCCGGGACCTTCGTGCGGGCGATGATGCCGTCGATGGCGCTCGCGATTCCGCCGAGGTCCTCGTTCAGCGGCCGCACGTAAATATCGGTGGTGCGCCGCAGTTGGTAGTGGTCCACCTCGGTCGGGGCGCTGATGCGCTCGATATCGGCGATCATGTCCAGGCGCGTTGGCTCCGGAAAGCCCGGCCCGCGGAGCGGGATTGCCCGCAGGTCCGCGAGGCTTTTCACTTGCATCTCGGGATACTGCACGGTCAGCATGTAGTCGAGTCCGGATTTCGGATCGATCCAGTAGCTCGGGGCGATCATTTGGTTCGAAGTAAGCGCAGTGATGACGTTGTCCACCACCTCGCGCTGATCGAGGCCGAGTTCGCTCGCTCGCGTGCGGTCCACATTGAGCTGCAGCGCCGGGTAGTCGATGTCCTGGGGAATGAATGCGTCCGCCACGCCGTCGATTTTCCGAATCTCCGACGCCAGTTGTATAGCGGTGGCATTCGATTTCTTCAGGTCGGACCCGGCCACCTGCACGTCGATCGGCGCAGCCAGCCCAAGGTTGAGCACCGCGTCCACCAGGCCGCCGGACTGGAAGTAGGCGCTCAGCTCGGGCAACTCCGTTTGGATCTTTTCCTTCACCCGGCTCATGTACTCATAGCTGCCGACCCGATGCCCCTCTTTCAGGCTGACTTGCACGAACGCGGTATGCATGGCCGAGTTGCTGGTGTAGATGGAGGAGAACCCGGGAGTGGAGCCGATGTTCGACACGATCATTCCCAAGTCACTCGGAGACACCACCTGGCGTATCAGGTCCTCCACCTTGGCGACCTCGCTCTCGGTCACGGCAAGACGCGTCCCCGTGGGCGCCTTCAAGTTCACCACGAACTGGCCGGCATCCGTCCGGGGAAAGAACGACACCCCGAGCAGTGGGAATAGAGCGAGGCTTGCAGCGAATACCGCGGCGAATGCCGCCAGCGTAAGCGCCGGACGCCGCAGCGTAACGGCCACCAGCTTGTCGTACCATTTTAGGAACCTCTCAAACCGAGCGTTGAACCAGATGTTGAACTTGTCCGTGAGAGTCCAGCGCCGCTTGGGGTGGTCCACCGAAACCGGCCGCTCTGAGGAGGGCGTGCCGTGATGCGCGGATGCCTTGATGAACCGCGCGCAAAACAGCGGGACCACGGTCATGGCGACTGCGAACGATGCGAACAGAGACAATGCCACCGCCAGCGCCAACGCGGAGAACAGGTACTTGCTCACGCCGTAAAGAAACGTGACCGGGAAGAACACAACCACCGTGGCGAGGGTAGCGGCAAGCACGGGGAGCGCGACTTCGCGGCCGCCCCGTTCCGCGGCTACCGCCGGCGTCTCGCCCAGCTCCAGGTGGCGATAGATATTCTCCAGAACCACCACCGAGTTGTCGATCAGGCGCGAAAACGCCAGCGCCAAGCCGCCCAGCACCATGCTGTTAATGGAACTCCCGCCGAGCGAAAGCGCGATGAACGCGGCCAGCGCCGAAAGCGGAATGGAGAAGAATACCGCAACCGTGGCGCGCATGCTCCCCAGAAACACCAGGATCATGATGGATGTGAGTAACAAGCCCAGGGCGCCTTCGTGCAGCAACGTCTCGATCGCCGTTTTCACGAACACGGATTGATCGAACACCACTTTGCTGACCAGTTCTTTCGGAACGTCGAACAGGTGCAAAACCGTCTTCTTTACGCCGTCGACCACCGCGATGGTATTGGTATCGCCGCCCTGCTTCATGACCGGGATGTAGACCGACCTTTGCCCATCTACCCGGACGATGTTCGATTGAATCTGCGACGCGTCCTTCGTTACCCCGATGTCCTCGATCCTGACAGGCGACTGGCCCACGGTCTTGACGGGCAGCCGGTCGATTTCCGCTACCGTTCGCAACTGGCTGTTGGTGTAGATGTTGTAATCGAGCGAGCCGAGCTGAACGTCGCCGGCCGGAAGAATCAGGTTGGCCGCGTTCACGGAACGCACCACGTCCATCAGGCTCAACTGGTGCGCTTCCAGCTTGTACGGGTCGGCGTAAACCATGATCTGGCGGTAGCGGCCGCCGAAAGGAGGCGGCACGCTCGCGCCCGCGACGCCAGCCACCTGGTTGCGCACCTGGAACTGCGCGAGGTCGCGAAGCGCCGTCTCGCTGAGCCCTTCGCCTTTGAAGGTCACCAGGCACACAGGGAGGCTGGAAGCGTCGAACTTCAGCACCACCGGCGGCAGCGTCCCCGGTGGAAGCCGGCGTAGTTGCGCCATCGCCAGATTAGATATTGTGGTCACGGCCGAGTCCGGATTGCTCCCCGGCTGGAAGTAGACTTTGATGATGCTGACGCCGGGAAGCGAGCGCGACTCGATGTGCTCGATGCCGCTGCCCAGCGTGAAGAACCGCTCGAAGCGGCTGGTGATATCGGCCTCGATCTGCTCCGGCGGCATCCCCGAATAGAACGTCGCGACCACCACCACCGGGATGTCCATGGCGGGGAACATGTCGACCGGCATGCGCGCCAGGCTGGTTACGCCGATCACGGCAATGAAGAGGCAGACTACGACGATGAAATACGGATTGCGGATCGCAAAACGAGACATAGGGGATGCTCACTCGGACGCGGCGGCTGCCATTACGGTGATCTTGGGCCGAACCTCCTGGCCGGCGCGCAAGCTGGAGCGTCCGCCGATCACGACCATGTCGCCCTCGTTCAGACCCGACCGCACCTCCACGCGCTGCGCGGTCTCGATTCCGAGCGACACCTGGCGGGATTCGACCCGATGGCTCGGCGTCACGACCATCACGCGGCCGGCGGCGGTCTCCCCGGAACCGTTCCCTGCGTCCCTGTCGACTGCCATCACCGGGATTGAGACCACGGACGGATGGCGCTCCAGCGTGAGGTCCACCTCTGCGAACATACCGGGAATCAGCACGAGGCTGGGATTCGGCACGTCAACCTCGGTATCCATGGTGCGAGTGGCCAGCGATAGCTTGTCCACGAAGCGCGCCACCTTCCCTGGGAAACTCCGATTCAATGTCGCTACCCGAACTTCGACTTGCTGGCCGATATGCACCGTCGGGACCGCCGATTCCGGCACGGGAAGGATGAGGCGCAGCAGGCTGTTTTCGGAGAGCCGCACGACCGGCATGGCCTGGGTTTGCGAGGCGGTTCCGGCCTGGATCATCGAGCCCGTATCGGCATAGCGCTTGGTGATGACCCCGGCGAAGGGCGCGGTCACGCGGGTGTAGTCGAGGAGCGTCTTGACCTTTTGTGTTTCCGCCGCGCTGACGTTGGTCTGCTCGGTGGCGGCGGCCAACGCGGATTTCCCCGCCGCGATCTGCGCCTCGGCCACGAGGTCCTTGCCGCGCGCGTCGTCGATTTCCTGTTGTGCGACCAGGCCCGGCTTCTTTTCGGAGACCGCGGCAAGCCGCTGGTAGGAGAGGTGGGCGATCTCATGCGCGGATTCGTCACGCTGGATCTCGTCCTTGGCTTGCGCCACCTCGGCATTGCTCCTCTGCATGGTGGCATTGGCCCTCCGCAGATCGTCCGCCATCTCGGGAATCTCCAGAGTCGCCAGAAGCTGCCCCGCGCCGACGCGGTCGCCCACGTCCACGTCGATCTGCTTGATGTATCCGGCCACCTTGGCCATCACATCGACTTCCTGGAATGGTTTGAATTCCGCAGTCAGGACGATGCCCCGGGACAGATCTTCGGTTTGGGCTTGCGCCACCGCGACGGTAGGGATCTCCGCCGCCTGGGCGCCACGAGCGTCCGTCCGGGAACACGAAGACATGAGCCACGCCGCCGCGACGGCGGGCAAGATGAGAAAGCCGGATTTCCGCATGAACCCTCTGAGCTCCTATTGCCGATGATAGGCGAGAGGTCCCAGGCAAGAGAATACCGGCTGCGGGGTATTTATAGGGTTGGCGGGCGGTCTCTAGGTGGGGAAGATAATCGTTTCGCGGGTATCCGCTTGACTCAGGTCGGTGCAGTTGGAAGCACTTGGTAGGGCGGGCGCCCCCGCCCGCGCGGAGGCCCCTGCCTCCGCTTCCGGCAGCGGGACGAGGGCGTCCCGCGCGGTCCAGGGGGACCGCCCCACCAAGCCGCTGCCAGAGCGATTACCTGAGTCAAGCGGATAACCCGCGGACCAGCGGGTCCGGGCTAGGGCCTCAGCCCCAGATGGCCCAATGGCTAATTCTCCGCCTCCCGCACCGGTTTGAGGTCAATGAACGTCGGCTGATCGGGATCGCCGGCGGTCAGCTTGCCACCAACAACCGAGAGTTCCATAACGTTGATCGCAGTGGAGCGTCGCGGCACGGGACGAGGAGCGCCGGACGGCGCCGCGGACTGAGGCGCCGCCCCGGCGTTGGATGGCCCAAGCGGCTGCGGGCCGCCAAAATAGAACCACCACGCGCGGTCGCCGCTGATCACGACATCGCCGTGAGACCCGATGAGAGTCTCGTCCTGCGGCGTCCAGTGCAGGCAGTCATCCGAACTCCACACGCGCATTCCCGTGGCCCAGGTATCGGCGATGAGCCAGTACTTTCCTTGCCAATGAATCACCTTCGGCCCCTCGCCGTTGCGGTCGGTAACGGCGTTGCCTTTGGCCTCCCAATGGAACAGGTCCGGGCTGTCCGCATAGGAAAGCGACTTCGGCTTGCGCTCGTCCTTATACCACATGCGCCAGGCGCCGTCGGGAAGTTGAATCACGCAGGCATCGATCACGCGATCGGACTTCAGGTCGACCGGGCCGGCCGTGTCCCATTTGACCCCGTCTTTGCTGGTCAGGTGCACGATTTCGCGCGGGTGGTTCCAGTCGTTGAAAATGCCCGGTACGAAGCTGAGGAACATGTGGTACGTTCCATTGTGCCAGATCACTTCGGGCGCCCAATAGGTGTAGTCGTTCGGATGGGTCTCCTTGCCGTAGCGGATGTCGGCGATGCCGCGGTAGGTCCAGGTCGCGCCGCCATCGGACGATTCGGCCATGCCGATGTTCGACCCGTGAATCCAGGTGACGCCGGGCGCATCGACCGCGGTGGCGCGGCGCGCGGTGTAGTACATGAACCATTTCTTTTGCTCGGCGTTGAAGCAGAGGACCGGATCGGTGGGCGCATCGAACGGAGGATCGCGATACAGCGGCCTGGGCGCCAGTTTGCCGGCGGGCGGAGACCCAGCCACGCGAGGCCAGCCGTCGTCCCACGCCATCGTCGAGATCTGAAGCTGCGGTCTGCCTGTCGCCGGGTCGTAAGCGTGGAACAGCAGGTAGTCCGTCTTGCCATCCCGGAACACGGCTTCGTGTCCGGCGCCATGCCACATGGGCGTGACTGCCGCGACCACCGGCGTCCCCCCGCCCTCCGTCATCGGCTCTCCGCTCTTATCCAGGTAGGGGCCGGTGATCTTCTTCGAACGGCCGGCCACCACGTTGTAGTCGCTCCTCACACCCCGGCAGCAGAAATCGAACGAGGCAAACAGGTACCAATAGTCTCCAAGGCGCGTGATGAACGGAGCCTCGATTGCGCCCTCCACCGGCGGCGTCTGATGCGGCTTCCCCCGTGGCCTGCTCGCCAGCGAGTAGAGCGTAGTGTCCTTACTCGATAGCTTGCCGGTCTGGGGGTCGATCCGCTTCATCTTGATGCCGCCCCAAAAGCTGCCCCAATTGAGCCAGAGCTTATCTTTACTCTCGATCGCGAGGTTGGGGTCGATGGCGTTGAAGTCGTCTTCGCCCGCCCTTGACCGGACCACCATGCCCTCGTCGGCCCACTGGTATTTCGGGCTCTTGGGATCCAGCGTTTCGTTGGTGGCCAGCCCGATGGCGGAGTCGTTCACGCCGAAAGACGAGAGGGCATAATACAGGTGGTACTTCCCGTTAAAAAACGAGATATCGGGAGCCCAGGCGTCCCTCGCTTTAGGAACCTCCTTCGCTACCCAGTCCGGGAGCTTCTGGAATACGCTCCCACACAACGCCCAGTGGCGCATGTCGGTGGAACACCGGATCGGAATGATACCGGCGCCGCCGGGCGCCCGGCCGGTGGCGAAGACGTAATATGTGTTTCCCTCTTTCATGATCGCCGGGTCATGTACCGCCAGGTCGCCATCCAGCTTAAGCAGTTCCGGCTGCGCAGAGGCCGCTGTAGCGGGAATCGGCGCTCCCGCGCAGAAAGCTGCAATCATTGCAGTGGTTCGTATCGGATTCAACGTTCTCGATATTCTCATTCGAAAACCGCTCCTGGTCCGACTGGGCTTCCGTCCAGCATTGTAAGCTTTAACGTTCCACCACGAACGGAATCTCCACGAAGCTCGCGGATTCGGTGAAGCGCGGCCCGCGCATGTCGTATGCCACGACGCGGAGCACGTGCTCCCCGGACGCCAGGCGCGCGGGACTCCACCATTCCGTATTGCCCAGCAGCCATGGCGCATTCAGGCGGTAGGTGTACGGCTTGTCGTCCAGGTAGAACTCCACTCGCTTGATGGGCCAGCGCGGATGCCGGTCCTCCACCACGGCTTCCACCCAGATGCGATCCTTCACCACCTGGCCGGCGGCGAGGCCGATCACTTTGATCACGGGCGAATCACCGGCTTCGTAGAGGGGGCGGGGCGGCGCCGGCGAGCCGGTCAGTCTCGCCACCTGCTCGAAGAACAACCATTTCACCGGCGTGTCGATGCTCCAGTTCGTGGGCGGAGACTGGAAGCCGTCGCGATAGTCGTTCCAGCCCTGGTCGTAGTAGCCCCACCCCACGCGCTCGTCTGCCGCCGCCTGAAGGTTGAATGCGCTAACGCCGTCCTCGTTGATGAGCAACGGCCGATCGGTTCCGCCAATCCGGCGCGATGCCGCAATGGTCTCCCGCGCCTGTTCGGGGGTCTGCCCATTGGTGTGGATCAGGATGTAGTCCATTTCCTTGACTGCCGCGATGGCCTGCTCGCTTCGCGCCTGCAATCCGCCGGCCCAACTGGTCGAAACCGGAAACCGCCCGGCCGCCGCGGTCTTGGCCGTCCGGAGAGCCTCCAGCACGCCATCCGGCTGAAGAATCCGGTGGCTGTAACCGCCCACGCTGACTTCGTTGTTGACTTCGATCAGGACGTTCCGATGCGGCAGGCCCTTCAGGTATCCGATGGCGTTCTCGATGGCGCGCTTGACGTACCGCCCGTCCGGCGCGATCTCCACGCGCTCATCCTGGCCCTGGTAGAAGAGCCCCACGATGACGACCATCCCCAGCCGGTCCGCCTCGGCAAGCACCTTGGCCAGACGCGTGGCGTAAGCCGGCTTGAGTTCGCCTTGAGAATCGAACGCCGAGTTGTTGTGCGGCTGCGTGGGCCCATTTTCGCCGTAATTGCCGTCATTGGGGCCGCCGCCTTGCAGGTTCACGGTGAAGGCAAGCAGCCCGGCGCGCCGCCAGCCGGGAAGCGCGGCAAGAAATTCGCGGAGGTTCCGTTCGGGGTCCCAGGGCCCATCGGGGTAGTCCCAGAATATGGCTCCCAGCGTATTGGACTGGTACGGGTGGAGCCGGGACCCCTGGTTCGGGTAGTTCGCGTCGTCGAAGATCGCCTGTACGGCGCGGACATTGAGCAGCGTTCCGGCCAGGTTCGGATTTGCGGACGGAAAACCCGAGGCCGCAGTGTAAGAAAGCTGTCCGTTGATCGTAAACTGGGATCCGCGGATGCCGACCACGGTGTTTCCGGCGGTTTGCGCGCCGCCGAAAGACAGTAGAAGCGGGAATATCGCCAGGATGCGCTTGAACATGTCAATGGACCAAGCCGGGGAAGAGGGCGCTCCATCGACCCCGGCATCGCCTGAGAGAGATTACTGTACCGCGCCGCAACCTTTTCGGCAGCGGCGAAGCTGCTTTCGGCGATGACACAGGCGGCCATTCGGTCAAGGTCGTCGAAGTTGCGTGGGGCGATCTCAGCGCGAAAAGCC
>ODAK010004601.1_pt1 | contig 14086 bp, 6 predicted proteins | sample 1539591 | NCBI WGS metagenome assembly ODAK01 (sample SAMEA3539303, study PRJEB22396) | soil metagenome | biome: tundra; feature: field; material: soil | place: USA | collected 2010-05 | depth 0.15 m | reverse complement strand
ATCCATGAAGATCGCCGTGAGGTTTGAGTCTTCGCCGTAGAAATAGAGCACATCCGCAGCAAATCGCCCTTGCTGCAACATGTAGCTGCTGCGCGCCAGGTAGTCCACCCACGGGCGTGCTTCTTCCGCCCAGGTCTCGTTCCGGTTGAACCACTGGCCATACGGTCCGAGAGTCAATCCTGGTGCTTTGTCGACCAGCGGCTGGTGGGCCGATTCGTGGATCACGAAGCGGTTGATGCCGTTCACCATTTCCTGGTCTGCCGTTGGCTTCAGCGTGAATGAACTTTCCCCCTACTTCTATTATAAGCTTTTGGGTAGGTGATTTGGCCAAGTCTATGTCGTTTGGTTTGATAGAGATAAGTCGTTTTGGGGCTTGACAAGCGAATTTGGCCCATTATTTGGAGAATCTTTTTTCGATGAGGTTGAGGCGTGGGCGCGCCGTTGGCCTGCGCGTAGTGGAAGGTTTCTTTACATGGAAGAAAGCGCCTGGCCTGGCGGGGACAAGTCCGGGGCGGGGCTTACACGGGATATAGTGGTTCGCTGAGTTTAGTTTCCAAACAGGCATCCAACGGACTAAACGCAACTTGCAAGCGATACTGGTTGTAGTGAGCTGAGGCATTCATCGATGGAATTTCATATCTCCCGCGCCGTGCGCGAAGCTGCGAAGGTTGACGACCTGCTGTTTGGCTACAGCGGGAACGTGGTCTTCGCCAATGTGGCGGCGAGCCGGAAACTGGCCGAGGCTCTGAACCAGGCGCGCGGCCCGAATGCCGATCCGGCGGGAGCGATCAACGCCGGCGCCCTGTTCGCGATGGGGCTAATCGACGAGTTGAGCCATGCGCTGGTGGCGCGGTACCGCAAGGAGATCGATCCGGCGGTGCTGACGGAGGCCGTGCGCTGGTTTTCGGCACAGAACGAACCGGAGAAGCTGGAAAAACTGTTGCTGGAGTTCACCGAGCAGTTCCCGAACGTCGACGTGTTTCGCGGAAGGATCTCGGCGACCAAGTGGCTGAAGGGCAAGACGGAGGGTATTTCCAACCGCGAGGTGGCGTTGGAAGAGTTGCTGCTGCTTTGGATCGCGAACAGCAACCCAGCGTTCAAGCCGTTCCACACGCTGTTCGAAGACAAGGGGCTGAAGGAGCAGACGGTCTATCCGAACGTGACTTCTGCCTTCCCGGATTACTTCAGCACACGGCCCAAGATGGCACCGGAGATTGGGAGTCTGTTTGACGCGCTGCGGGCTCCGATTCTGGCGTCGCCGGACTCGCTGACCGGACAACTTGATTTCATCCGCGAGAAGTGGGCACCGTACCTGGGCGACGACATCAGGCGTATTTTGCTGGCCATCGATGTGCTGCGCGAAGAGGACCTCGCGATCTGGATGCGCTTCCATCCCCCGGGGCCGGACCAGTTTCGCCACGGCGCTCCGACGTGGGGCAGCATGGGATTCGTTGGCGACGAGTTCATCGGATACGACGAGTTCAAGCGGAAGAAGTATGCGGCCGGCTACCAGTCACCGCTGGATGAGTACGAGGCCTTCAGCGCTGATCAGGCGTGGATGCCGAACGTCGTGCTGATGGCGAAGAGCACGTACGTGTGGCTGGAACAGCTCTCGAAGAAGTACCTACGGCACATTCACCGACTCGACCAGATCCCAGAGGAAGAGCTGCATCTGATGGCAGACCGGGGGATCACCGGGCTGTGGCTGATCGGACTATGGGAGCGGAGCGTTGCCTCGCAGACCATCAAGCGGCTGCGAGGACATTACGACGCGGTCGCGTCTGCGTATTCGCTGAAGAGCTACGACATTGCGGCGGACCTCGGCGGCTGGGAGGCCTATGACACCCTGAAGCATCGCGCGGCGGCGGCGGGTCTGCGCCTGGCGAGCGATATGGTACCGAATCATATGGGCATCGATTCGCCGTGGGTGATTGAGCATCCCGACTGGTTCATCCATCGCTGGGAGAGCCCCTTCCCTGCTTACAGCTTCAACGGGCCGGACCTATCGACGGATAGCCGGGTTGAGATCAAGATTGACGACCACTACTACGACCAGACGGACGCTGCGGTGGCGTTCCGTCTGCGGCAGCACAGCGACGGCAGCACGCGCTACATCTACCACGGCAATGACGGCACGACCTTTGCGTGGAACGACACGGCGCAGCTCGACTACTCAAAGGTGTACGTGCGCGAGCATGTGATCCAGACAATTCTGCACGTTGCGCGGCTGTTTCCGATTATCCGTTTCGACGCTGCGATGGTGCTGGCAAAGCGTCATGTGCAGCGCCTGTGGTTTCCGCTGCCGGGGGCTGGTGGTTCCATACCGTCGCGCGCGGAAAACTCCATGTCGCAGGAGGAGTTCGACGCGCTGATGCCGAATGAGTTCTGGCGTGAGGTGGTCGACAGGGTCGCCACGGAGGTTCCTGGCACGCTGCTGCTGGCCGAGGCCTTCTGGCTGCTGGAAGGCTACTTCGTGCGCACGCTGGGCATGCATCGCGTCTACAACAGCGCGTTCATGAACATGCTGCGCGATGAAGAGAACGCCAAGTACCGCTCCTATCTGAAGAAGACCATCGAATTTGATCCGGACATCATGAAGCGTTATGTGAACTTTATGAGCAACCCGGATGAGCGCACGGCGATCGACCAGTTCGGCTCCGGCGACAAGTACTTCGGCGTGTGCACGCTGCTTGCCACCCTGCCAGGATTGCCGATGTTTGGGCATGGCCAGATTGAAGGGTATGGCGAGCGCTACGGCATGGAGTTCAAACAGGCGAAGATGGATGAGTGGCCGAACGAGGATTTGGTCGCGCGCCACCAGCGCGAGATTGCACCGCTGTTGAAGAGGCGCCATGTCTTTGCGGGCGGTACCGACTTCACGCTGTACGATTTCTGGAACGGCTACGGCCACGTCGACGAAAACGTCTTCGCCTACTCCAACCGGTGCGGGAACGAACGTTCCCTGGTCATCTACAACAACAAGTACGACAGCACGCGCGGCACTATCCACATCTCCTCGGGGTTCATGGACAAGGGCAGCGGCTCGATGCGCCAACGAAGCGTGACTGAAGGCCTCGGCCTTGCCACCGGCGAATCGATAATTGTCACCTACCGTGATACGCACGGACTCGAATATCTTCGCCGTGCCACCGACATCCATTGGCACGGCATGAGCTTTGATCTGCGCGGTTTCCAATGCGTCGTTCTGCTGGATTGGCGCGAACTCTGGCCCAACGCGGAATGGCCGTGGGACAGGCTGTGCGACTCGCTCAACGGCGCGGGCGTTCCCAACGTCCACGATGAGCTAGCGATGCTTCGGCTGCGCCCGTTGCATGATGCGCTTCGCGAGACGATCAGCCAGGCGAGCGTGCAAATGCTAGCCTCAATCGCCGATGAGTTCGCAGGCTACACGACCGGACAAGCATCGCAGAGTGTTCCCGTCATGTCCGACGCGGTGAAGATCGCAAATGATGGGACGTCTGAACCGAAACCATCCAGGCTCGACAAGACGCAACTCGATCGCCTGCGCGCGGTATCCGACAAGAGCGGACACTTTTTCGATCGCATACTCGAAAACCTCCCGGAGAAGAGCAGCGCCTCGAAGAAACCTAAGACCGAAATCAGCGCGGCACTTCAGCGCCCCCCGGCCAAGCAGGACTTCGCAGAAACCGTTCGCGTGAGATTGGGCGCGGCAATGCGTTTGCCTGCTCTCGCCAGAACCTATTCGGCTGATTGGCCCGCCAAGTCGCGCCCTATACTTCCGGGCAAGGACGCCGCCAGCCGCAAGGAGCGCACATGGGCTCCGATTCTGGCATGGATCGTCCTGCGCAGCCTTCCACAGGAAGGTGACCCCGGCGAGATCTTCGACCGTTCGCTGTTGCGCCGGGCGCTCGCCGACATCTTTGCTTCGTTTGGGATGGAAGGCGAAGCGAGGTGGCAGGCGGCCGCGCAGGTACGATTGCTGCTCACGAAGGCGGCCACAGCGCCACGCGCGATTCAGTCCGAGGCCTTCTGGGCCGACCCGGACGTTCGCTGGCTTGCGGGCGTGAACCAGTCCGGGGGCGTCACCTACTTCAACAAGGAACAGTTTGAGGAGTTGCTGACGTGGCTGCAGCTTCCCGCGCTGGTCGAAATTGCACGACAAGAGTCGGGTCAGGCTGCCGGGATAGCCGACGTCGAGAAGTCCGTCGCAGAGGCGCGCGAAGCCGCAGAATCCGCCAGCTACAACCTGGAAGCCTACTTGGCGAATCCCAGGCAGACAGCCGGGAAGCTGGTCACGAGCGGGGCCAAACCAGTCAAATAAATCCTAGCCCGTGACTCGCAGTCGCGACCTTCTACAATCAGCCAAGGAATGCCAGCCCGCCTAATCCTCAACGCCGACGACTTCGGTCTCACTCCCGGCATCAACCGCGCGGTTGGCGAACTACACACGGCAGGCGTCCTCACTTCCGCGACACTGATGGCGAATGGCGGCGCTTTCGACGACGCGGTCGCCGTTGCTCATGCACATCCGGGGCTGGGCGTGGGCTGTCACATTGTCCTGACGGATGGGGTTCCGGTTTCGGCCCCGGAACATATCCGTAGCCTGCTGGGCGCTGACGGAAAGAGCTTTCGCCCGTCGTTGCCGGACTTTTTAATGGCACTCTTCTGCGGCCGCATCAGCGAGGAGGAAGTAGCGCGCGAAGCATTGGCGCAGGTCGAGAAGCTCCAGCGGGCGGACATCGATGTCACTCACGTCGACACCCACAAACACACGCACCTCTTTCCGGCGATCGCAAGGCCGTTGCTGCAAGTCGCCGAGCGCTGCGGTGTCCATGCAATTCGCAATCCGTTCGAACCGGCCTGGAGCCTCGCATTGAATCAGGGGAGCCGCCCGCGCCAGCTTGCGGTTGGACTTATCGGACGCCTCCGCCCACGCTTCGAAGGTCAGCCACAGATGCGCGACGGCCATGTCCTGACGACCGGCGGCACAGTGGCTATATCAGCCACGGGCCAACTGGACTCCGCAGCACTGGGCGAGATATTGCGCGCGCTTCCACCCAATGGCACCTACGAGCTTTGCTGCCACCCGGGATATAACGACATTGAGCTGGACCGCGTCACCACGCGGCTTCGCGCGCATCGCGATGTGGAGCGCGAAGCTCTCCTGGTGGAGATTCCGCAGATCCTCCTGGGACCAGACGCGCCCACACTCATCAGCTATGGGAGCCTGAGTGCGCAGGAGTAAGCTCTAGGCGAAGCAGACCTCGTCTGTTCGCTTCGTTACCTGGAGATCGTTGCATCCCTCCAGAAGGCAGGTGACTACGTCCGCGGCTGTGTACTCGGTGCGGCCCGGCTTCAGGAAGCGTGAGACGGTGTAGAGATCATCTCCGGCCGTAATCAGGCCATATTCTTCGCGCTTCCCGTTCCTCACTTGCTGGTATCCGATGTTTGCGAGGAGTCCATTGCACACGCACTTTCTGCCGACTGTATCTTCTAAGTTGCCGCCCTTCGAGAGATAGACGCTGACCGGCTCGCCGGCGCAACGATAGCCTATACCGCCGTCCTCCGTGCGATACGGCTCGCGCAGGAAGCCCAGGTCGCAGATGCGCGCCCTCGCGGCATACACCTCAGGCTCCGAACAGGTGCCTTTCAGCTCCGCCACCTTGAAAGGAAATCCAGTGGGTGACGCCAGCGGGTCGGTGAATACGTGCGCCTTACCGGCTATAACCTTCGCGAGCAACTCGTCCTTGTAGTCTTCGCGCAGACCGGACTCCATCGAAAACGCGAACGCTGTCCCAACCTGGACCCCTGCGGCTCCTTCAGCCAGCGCTTCCCTCAGTTTTTCGGGGTGGCCGTATCCTCCAGCCAGCCAGAATGGCACGCCCAGCTCTCGCAGCTTTGCTATGTCGATCGCATCGCGCTCGCCATAGATCGGTTCGCCCGATTCGGAGAGCTGCAGCTTGCCGCGCGGTGGCGCGTTGTGGCCACCGGCAGTACGCATTTCAATCACAAGCCCATCGACACGCCCATTCGCCTTCTTGAGCATGGTTCCGGCCAACGTGTTGGAGGAGACGATCGGCAGAAACTTTGGCCGAGTCAGCGGGGCCAGGTCCATGTCCACATAGTCGCGCGGGTTGAACCGGGCTATGTTGTCATCACCCTCCAGCGCGCCAATCACATGAATCGAGTACTCCGCGGACTGGTGATCGACATAGCGGTCGAGAACGCCGGGAATCTTCAGCGGTATACCCGCGCCCATGATGACGTACTCCACCCCGGCCAACATGGCTCCATAGATGCATGCGAGGTGAGCAGTCTGAATCTTTTCCAGGAAGTTGATTCCGACGGGGTTCTTATGACCCTGGCGAGCGAGATACACCTCGACGAAGTTGGCAACGATGCACAGTTCGACCAGCTCGCGCGGATTGTCTTTGCAGAGTGACGGCACGGACTTGTACGCCGCTCTCTCTTCCTTACCACCGGGGATGAAATACCGACTCCAGATTCGCTCGGCCATCGGGCGATAAGGAAAGGCATCCAGTCCGCGCCGCATATGGCCGCCCGAATCCCCGTCCTGAAGTCTGCGCGCCAGAATCTGATCCAGCGCGGTTCCCGACACCAAACCAAGCTGACCAAGACGTGAGACAGCCTGGGCAAGCCGCCAATTTGAAACACCTGCACCCATTCCACCCTGAATTATTAACGGATCACTCATATGTTGAATTATTCATCCGATAGGAATCGACGATCGTATTAGTTTTGTAACTCTCGCAACAGTCATTTCTGGATGACCGGCGCAAAACTTGTAAGTCATCTTCACACATACCTCACAAGCAAGATGTGACGCCCATCACTGCAACAGTTATGGGGCACCTACTAATCTGACAATGCGTATAGAGTTCTAATGTCTCCCTTATGGCAGAATCCGAGTGGCCTTGCCAGGTGACAGCAGAGCGCAATCCAGCAGTATTTGTGATGGCCCAATGAAGAAAGTTGTCATCGTCGGCGGCGGAATCGCAGGGTTGGCAACCGCCCACTACCTGCATGGAAACAGCTCAGTCGACTTCACTCTGATCGAGTCCTCGCCACGGCTGGGAGGAAAGATCACCTCCGCACAACGCAATGGATTTCTTGTGGAAGGAGGGCCGGATTCGTTCCTCACCCAGAAAACGGTGACGTTGGACATATGCAGCAAGTTAGGTCTGGACAATCAGTTAGTCGGCTCCAACAGCGGTAAGAGCGCCACTACCTATGTTTGGAGCGGCGGACGTCTCCACCCTATGCCGGAAGGCATGATGCTGATGGCTCCGACGATGGTTCTTCCCTTCCTGCAGTCGCAGTTGATCTCCTGGCGGGGAAAGCTTCGCATGGGGATGGAGGCCTTCGTTCCGAAACGCCCTGGCGATCAAGATGAATCATTGGCCGGTTTCGTACGCAGACGACTAGGCACGGAAGCGCTGAACAAGATTGCCGGCCCTTTGATGGGCGGCATCCACGCAGCGGATCCGGAGAGACTCAGCCTGAAGAGCACTTTCCCTATGTTTCTCGATATGGAGAAGAAGCACGGCAGCCTTCTCCGCGGGATGATGAAGAGGCCGAAGCGCGCGGCACACAGCGCCAAGAGTACGCCGATGTTCATGTCCCTACGGGGCGGACTGCAGCAACTCGCTGATGCAATCGTCTTTGAGTTGCCCGAGAACGCTCTGCGAGTGGGCTGCGGTGTGTTGACGGTGAGTTCCCTCGATGGCAGGTACAAGGTTTTCCTGAGCAATGGCACGTCTATCCTCGCGGACGACGTTGTCTTCGCGACGCCTTCTTATGTAACTGCCGTCCTGGTTCAACAGGTCGATCCCATGCTGGCTTCCCGATTGCGTGAGATTCGTTACGTCTCCACCGCGACAGTTTCGCTTGGTTTCAAGCGCAGCGACATCAGCCATCCCATGAAGGGTGCTGGCTTCATCGTGCCAAAAAGCGAGGGACGAAGAATTACGGCCTGCTCCTGGTCTTCGGAGAAATTCAACAATCGAGCTCCGGGCGATTGCGTTCTGCTTCGCGTCTTCATCGGTGGCTCGCTGGCGGAGGACCTCGCCGAACAGGACGAGGCAGCGCTGGTCGAACTCGCTCGCGAGGAGTTGCGGGTAATCATGGGAATTACAGCGACGCCGGTCTTGATCGGTGCTTATCGCTGGCACAAGGCGAATCCGCAGTACGACCTCGGACACGGCAAGCGGGTCGCTGAAATTGAACACGCTGTCACACACTTTCCCGGCCTGCATCTAGCCGGCGCTGCTTACCATGGGGCCGGCATTCCAGACTGCATTCTGAGTGGGATGACCGCTGCAAGATCGATCCTCACCGAAAAAAGCCATTACGACGCCCATCGGGACGAATTAGTGCCCGTTTCCATCGGATCTTAGGAGAACACGCAAATGCGTCCCATCGACATCAGAGCCATTGCCCCCACAGTGCCGGCCCATGCCCACCGCCCCGGTCATCATGACTACTCGCAAAACCCCATGCTGGTCTATTGGGAGATGACGCAGGCATGCCCGTTGGCGTGCCGTCACTGCCGGGCTGAGGCGGTATCGACTGCGCATTCGAACCAGCTTACACATGTGGAGAGCATGGACCTGCTGAGGCAGATCGCATCGTTCGACAGCAAGCCGCACCTGATTCTGACCGGCGGCGACCCGATGCAGCGTGAGGACCTCTACGAGATCATTGATGAGGCGCGGCGCTTGGGGATTACGGTGTCGGTGACGCCTGCTGCCACGGCCGAGCTTACGGTTGAGGTACTGGCAAAGCTGAAGGCACACGGGATCGATAGCCTGGGATTGAGCCTGGACGGCTCGACGGCCGAACGCCACGAGTCGATCCGCGGCGTGGATGGCTGCTTTGACTGGACGATGAGGGCGATGTGCGAAGCTGCTGATCTTGGCTTCCCGATCCAGGTCAATACGCTGGTGTCGGAAGAAACTGCGGACGATCTGCCGGCGATCTATGAGCTATTGAAAGACATCAAGATCATGCGCTGGAGCCTGTTCTATCTGATCGCGGTGGGCCGGGGTAAGGAACTGCAGCCGGTGACTCCGCAGCGTGGCGAAGAACTGATGCAGTGGACCTACGATATGGCGCAGCAAGCTCCGTTTGCGATCAAGACCACCGAGGCACCCTCGTATCGCCGGGTTGCTCTGAGCAAGATGCGCGAGGCCGGCTGGACCGGTGCGGAGATTGAGAAGACACCGGTTTACCGTGGGTTCGGAATTCGCGATGGCCATGGGATCATGTTCGTCTCCAACCAGGGCGACATCTATCCAGCCGGATTCTTGCCACTTGCTATGGGCAATGTACGCGTGGACAAGCTTGTCGATGTCTATCGCGATTCGCCCATGTTCAAGGCGCTGCACACCCCGAGCATGTTCAAAGGCAAGTGCGGGCAATGCGAATATCGGACACTTTGCGGTGGTTCAAGGGCGCGTGCTTTCGCATACACCGGCGATCCGCTGGCAAGCGATCCCTTTTGCCCGTATGAGCCCAGAACCAGTGCTCAATCTCAGATCGCGAGTGAAGCCGCCCAGAATATTCTTGCCGGTACGTACTAGCGGCATTGCTGCGGAAAGCATCGGCATTGGAAGACTGTAGACGCCGCTTCCGATCGTTCCGAACTCCGGCTTCAGACGAGTCTCAACCCAATGCGCCTGGCGTCCGCCAGTATCCGTGGCGATAGCGCCTGCTGTGGCTGCTGGGCTGCGAGACCAATCCAAAGTTTGCCAACTGACCTTGCTCCGAGGATCTTCGCCGTCTCGCGAAGTGCGCGCGAGGCTCCGGTCAAGAGGGGAATACAGAATCCAGGCATGGCGGACGAAGCTACCAACGCCGCTTTCCGGACTGGGCGTTCGATGCGCGACGCGGGCGCGGCCTGTCCCCAAGGCCAATAGACATGGCCCAACAGCCGTTCCATAAATTGGCGGAAGATGGCGGTGAGATTCCAGAAGTTCACCGGCGAGCCCAGAACGATAGCGTCCGCCGCATCGATCTCGTGCAGAATCGATTCCAAATCGTCCTGCTGGACACATTGGCCCCGTTGCCGACCCGGTGCCTGAGTGCACCTGCGGCAGTTCTTGCAGAACTCCAGATGCTTGTCCGTCAGATAGATGGTATGTGTTTCCGCGCCCTTCTCACGAGCGCCCTCCAGAATGGCTTGCACCGCAGTATCGATGGTTCCGCCTTTGCGGTAGCTGCCTACGATTGCTACAACCTTGAGTCCCATGGCGACCTCACATTGATTGCGGGAACAGTGTAATCCTCAAGCGGAAGGAAACGGAAAAAAGCGCGGCAATTTTTGCAAGAGCTGCCGGAGCAGCAGCCTTAGTCGCCAGGGCGTGAGGGCGGCCTGATCGCCTTCCGCCTCTACGCTACCGCGCGCCGCTCGTGCTCACTCCGGCTACGATTATCCTTGCTGAGATTCACGCTGACAATCTTCGAGACGCCGGGCTCCTGCATGGTGACGCCGTAGATGACGTCCGCCTGCTGCATGGTGCGCTTCGAGTGGGTGATGACCACAAATTGCGTGGTCGCCGCCATCTCCGCGATCAGTTTCGCAAACCGTCCGACGTTGGTCTCGTCGAGCGGCGCGTCCACTTCGTCCAGCACGCAGAAAGGCGCCGGCTGGAACTGGAAGATTCCCACCAGCAGCGATAATGCGGTCAGCGCCTTCTCGCCGCCTGAGAGCAGCAGAATGTTCTGCAGCTTCTTGCCCGGCGGCGAAGCCACAATATCGATGCCCGACTCAGCCGAGTTCTCCTCGTCAGTCAAGCGCATAAACGCGTGACCGCCGCCAAACAGCTTGGAGAAGGTTACGCCGAAGTTCTCGTTGATCACCTTGAACGCCTGGTCGAACTTCACCCGCGAGACGTCGTCGATCTCCTTGATAGAGGCCTGCGTATTTTCAATCGATTCGAGCAGGTCTTTGCGCTGGGTCTCCAGGAAGCTGTGCCGCGAGGCAGTCTCGTTGTACTCCTCGAGCGCCATCATGTTCACCGGGCCCATCGCCTCAAGCCGCTGCTTCAGTGCGCGCGCAGCCTCTTCCTCGACCGTCAGCGCCTCACCCTCAATCCGGACAATCTCCGCATCCTCGCGCAGCGCCGAAGCCTGCGCGCCAAGATCGTTCAGGCAGGTCGCATCGATGTGTTCAATGTCCGAGGCCAGCTTGGCCGAACGCGCCGTTAGATTCGCCCGTTGCTCACGCACCGCTTCAGTTTCATGTCGCAGCGTGCGCAGCTTCGCGTCCAGCTCTGCCATGCGGGCGCGTAATTCGCTTGCTGCCTCGGTCAGATGAGCGCCTTCGGCAAGCGCCGTAGCACGCGTCTCGGCCAGCACCCCATGCTGAGCCCCCAGCTCCGCGGTCTCCTGTTCGCGGCGGACTTTCTCCGCGCCGGCAGCTTCCATCTGCTGTTCGATCTGGGCGATCCGCGCGCCCTGCCCGGTCACCATGCGGCTCGTCTGCTCGAAGTTCGCCGCTGCATTGCGCCGCCGCTCTTCCAACCCCGCCAACGCGGCCGAGGCCTCCGCAGCCGCCTGCTGCAATCCCTCGCGCTGCGCACGCAGTCCGTCGAGCTGAGCCTGTAGCTCTGCAAGCTGCGTCTCCAAACCTTCGCGCTCAGTTTCGAACGCCACTGCCTCTTGCTGACGCCGCGCGATCAGATCCTGCTTCTGCGTGCGCGCCTCGCGGTTGCGCTCGCTTGCCAGCGCCCACTCCTGCAGCCGCCGCTCGATGCGCGCCGTCTCCGACTCCATCTGCCGCAGAGCCGCGCCCGAGTTCGCCGACTCGCGCTCCGCGTCTCGACGCTCCAGCGTCTTCGCATCCAGCGCCGCAGACAATTCGCGCGCCTCGCGTTCCAGACGTGTAGCCTCCAACTCTGCCTGCGATAATTCCGCCTCGGCCGCTCCAAGCTTCAGTTGAACTTCGCCGAGTTCCCGTTTCAACGCCAGCGGCCCCTGCGCCCTGCCGCGCCCGCCCGTCACCGTCGCGTTGTGGAACGATTCGCCGCTCGGTGCGAGGAAGAAGCCGCGAGGGTGCTCGCTTGCGAGCCTGCGTGCCGTCGCCACATCCTGCGCGATGAAGCCATTCCTCAGTTTCGGCAGCATCCCCTCAAGCGACGTGCCGAAACCGTTCAGCACACGCACGCAATCCTTCAAGGCAACCGCACCTTCGTGGTCGGGCGTGTCCGAAGCATGAACCTGGGTGTGAGCGTCGTTTTCTCCATGCACAAGGAAGGTGGCGCGCCCGGCAACATCCGTCGCGAGCATCCGCACACCGGCATCCGCCGCATCCCAGCTCTTGACCACCACATAATTCAGTTCATCGCGCAGAAACTCGTCCACGATGCCTTCGTACTGCCCGTCAACTTCGAGAAAATCCGCCAGCGTTCCGACCGGGGACAACCCGTTGCTCCCGCCGTTCATGGAGTTGGCCTTGAAGATGTTGCGCACCGTGTCGGTGGAGTAGCTATGCTCGCGAATCAAGCCATCCAGCGAACTCTGACGTCCCTGCAGCGTCGCACGTTCTCCGCGCAACTGGTCGCCTCGCCGCTTGGTTGCCGACTCTTCTGCCCGGGCCGCGTCGATCTTCAATCGCAGCTCGGCGATCTCCGCTTCCAGCGCCTTCAGCCGCTCCGTCACATCGCCGAAAGTCAGCGCCACCTGGCCGCGCTGTAATCCTAGTTCCGCAAGTTCGCGGCGCGCGCCATCCGACTCCGACACCAGCCGTTCCGATTCGCTATCGAGACCCGCCAGCGCCGCCTCGGCCTGCGCCTGATCGTTCCGGCTCGCCGCCGCGCGCTGCATCAACTGCATCGCTCCACGCCGATTCTGTTCCGCCTGCTGCTCGGCCGCAGAGACCGCCCGCACCGCTTCCTGTGCCTGCTGCTGCTGTACCTGTGCTGCCTCGCGCGAACCCGACGCCTCCGCCGTAGCGTTCTCGAGGAAACTCCGCTGGCCCTCCAACTCGCCAGCCAACACTCGAAGCTGTTCCCGCGCCTGCTCGAGATCGTCTCCGCCGGCGGCAATGCGCGCCGTCAACTCGGCTACACGGTCTGTGTTCGCGGCAACGCGAGCCGTCACCCGCTCCAATTCCACGGCAGAGGCATTCGCCTTCGCCCCAGCCTCACGTATCTGCCGATCGAATTCGTATCCAGACTGTACCCCGGCCGTATGCTCAGCGTCCATCGCTTCGACCGCTGCAGCCTGCTCGTCGATCTGCGCGGTCAGCACGGCAATCTGCGCCGCGACCGCAGCCTGCTCAGCGTCCAGTTGCTGCATGCGGCTGGCCAGAACCACTCGCAGACGGTCGCGTAGTTCATTGCGCAGAAGGCTATATCGCTCCGCCTTCGCAGCCTGCCGCTTCAGCGTACCCATCTGCCGGGTTACTTCTTCAAAAATGTCTGTTACGCGGGACAGATTCAACTTCGCCGATTCCAGCCGCAGTTCCGCCAGCCGCTTCTTCGTCTTGAAGCGCGTAATGCCGGCAGCCTCTTCGAGGATCGCCCGCCGATCCATCGGTTTGGAACTCAGGATCTGCCCAATCCGTTCCTGCCCGATGATGGCGTAGGTCTCGCCTCCGAGCCCGGTGCCCATGAAGATGTCCTGGATGTCCCGCAGCCGGCAGATCTTCCCGTTCAGCAGGTACTCCGAGTCGCCCGAACGAAACAGCCGCCGCGTAATCGTCACTTCGCCCGCACGCACAGGCGACTTCCCAAACTTCCTGCGCCGGATCTTCAGTACAACTCCGTTCGCGGCTGCGCCATCCTTGCCCGGCTCAGCCCGCTCAGCTGCTCCAGCTGTTTCTGCGTGTCGCGCGTGTTCCGTATCGCCAAGCTCCGAGCCTTCCACTGGCGTCCCATCGATCCCAATCACCACTCCAGGCTGCGCGTCGCGAACTGCCTCTTCCGTATCCGCCGCCTGCATCTGCCGCAGTTCGGTCTCATCCCAATCGCCGGCCAGGTCCAGGGCCCGCTCGCTCGATCCATCGCTCGACCAGTCGCCCTCACCCGCCTCGTCGCCTACGGCAGCGCCGTCGTACACCTCCGGATCGACCAGCGTCAGC
>ODAK010004600.1_pt1 | contig 14086 bp, 13 predicted proteins | sample 1539591 | NCBI WGS metagenome assembly ODAK01 (sample SAMEA3539303, study PRJEB22396) | soil metagenome | biome: tundra; feature: field; material: soil | place: USA | collected 2010-05 | depth 0.15 m | reverse complement strand
CCAGTGCCTGAAGCGATCCGATGATGCCGGGGAGAACGCCGAGCACGCCACCTTCCGCGCAGGAAGGAACCAAGCCCGGCGGCGGCGGCTCGGGATAGAGGCAGCGGTAGCACGGGCCGCGGTTGGCGTCGAAAATGCTCACTTGTCCTTCAAAGCGGAAGATGCTGGCGTAGACATTGGGCTTGCCCGTCAGGACGCAGGCGTCGTTGACCAGGTAGCGGGTGGGAAAGTTGTCGGTACCATCGGCAATGATGTCGTACTGGCTGAACAGCTCGAGGACGTTCCAACTCGACAGGTGCGTGGAATGCGCAACGATTTCGATCTCGGGATTAAGCTGGTGAAGCCGCTCTTTGGCCGCGTCCAGCTTGGGCCGTCCGACATCCGACGTGGAATAGAGTACCTGGCGTTGAATGTTGGTCAGATCGACCACATCGAAATCCACAATACCCAGGGTGCCGACGCCCGCCGCCGCGAGATACAGGGAAAGAGGCGAACCCAACCCGCCGGCACCAATGCACAGAACACGCGCCTTTTTGAGACGCTTTTGTCCCTCCAGGGTCACTTCCGGCATGATCAAATGGCGGCTGTAGCGCAGTATTTCGTCCCGGGAAAGCTTGACCTCGGGAGCACCGCCGGCGATGGCCGGAACGAGCGTTAGGATATCGCCATCGCGAACTGGCAAGGCGTCGAGCGGTTGTCCGAGATTGCGGACGTTCTTGTCGCCCAGAAAGACATTTACGAAGTTGCGAATGCGGCCATGGTCATCGAAAAGCTGTCGGCGTAGGTCGGGACTTTTGTCGGCGAGCGCAGCCAGGGCGCCTTGAACTGTGTCGGCAGTGACCTCGACAGTCTTTGCGCCCCCGACATATCGGCGCAAGGGCGTGGGAATAAGAATGGAAACGGGCATTAGCGGACCTCCAGTGCGGGTGGAGTTGTTTCTCTTGGGGACTCGATGGGAACCTTCTGAAAGGCGCCACCGTCGCCGTCTAACGTAAACGCGTTCAGGTCTTGCGCAGCTCCTTTGGCGACGGAGCAAATGGCGTAGACATAGCCGAACCAAGCGTGGGCTCGGTCGTACTCGGATGGCTGCGCAGGATGGTCGGGATGACTGTGGAAGTAGCCAATGACGTCTTGCCCGCGTGCGAGGGCATCCCGTTCGGCCTGCATTTGAAACTCGGGTGGAACTTGATAGCGTCGGCGCTGATCGTCGCCGTGTTGGTTGGGTGCGGAACGAATGCCAAGAACAGTCCATGGCTCCGTGCTGCCGTCGCCGTGACCAAAGATGACGCCGCAGGCTTCCAAGGGATAGGCCCCTTCGCACTGGCGCCGGATCTCGGCAGCCACCTCAGAGGGAAGTTGGACGACTGCGTTGCTCATGACGTCTGCCCTGCCCAGTGCGGATCTGCTAGCGACTTCATCACATTGTCCGGCAGGATGGCGACAATCACCGCGGACGATAGATTCTTGGCAACCTTCAGCGCCGCCGCAACGGCCGCGCCGCCGCTCGTGCCGGCCGGAAGCCCTTCCTCGCGTGCCAACCTCCGCGCCATCTCTTGTGCCTCCTCCGTCGAGACCTCCGCCTGGTGGTCCACCAGCGACGGGTCGAAGATCGGTGGTACGTCGCTGGTGGCGTAGTGCTTGGTTCCTTCAATACCATGATAGGCAGCGTCGGGCTGAACCGCGATGCGTAGAATGGCCGGATTCAGCTCGGTGAGGCGTCGGCTGCATCCTGTGAAGGTGCCGCTCGTGCCCATGCACGCCACGAAGTGCGTAATGGTGCCGTTAGTTTGGCACCAGATTTCCGGGGCCGTCCCGTAGTAGTGCGACTGCCAATTCATGGGATTGCTGTACTGGTCGAGATAGACGTAGTCGTTCGGGCGCTCGGCTGCCATCTGTTTGGCCGTTGCTCGCGCGCCATCGTCGCCTTCGAGCGGATCCGTCAAGACAAGGTTGGCGCCCAAGAGCCGCAGCAGTCGCTGGCGGGCGGCGTTGGCGTTGGCAGGCATACAAAGCGTCACGCGATGGCCGCGGCTTGCTCCGATTTGCGCGAGAGCGATGCCGGTGTTGCCGCTGGTCGAGTCGAGCAGGCTGCGGCTGCCTCGGAGCAGCCCCCGGCGTTCAACGTCGCGGATCATCCAGAACGCAGGCCGGTCTTTCACCGAGCCGGCTGGGTTCAGCCACTCGCACTTGGCGTGAATGGCGGCCGTGGTGATTCCCGTGGGAATACGCTGCAGCCGAATCAGCGGCGTGTTGCCAACAGAAACGGTGTCGGCGCCTCGTTCGGCATCCTCTCGGGTTAATCGATCAGCCGTCGTTGGTAGTGCCATCACGCTAGCCCACACGCTTTCTGTGTCGGCGCCGCCGGTGGGCGTTTGCCCCCGGTCCGTCGATGACGAGGTCGTCGGCGCGAGCGCCTAGGAGAACTCCCCATGGCTTGGTTGTAGCGATGCTCTAGTCGTATGTCAACTATAAAGGACACATGTCTACTAGATAGGCTGTGCATGGCGGGGTGCGCCCGCCGGACTTGTGGCCTCCCAAAAGCAAACGCCTGGGGGATCCCTCGGCGGGGCTCTATCCCTCAGGCGTCAGCGGTGCGAACAGGTTAGCTGGTATCGCCGGCCTTGGCCGCCAGGCGCGAAGCTGCGGGCCGCGGCGCCGCTTACGCCCGAGAGGATGCCTTCCTCGGCTGCCAGTCGACGCGCAAACTCGATGGACTCGGCGGAGGTCAGAGAGTGGTCCTTGAACGTGGCCATGGAAGAGTCCCTTCGAAAAAACGATTTACTGTCCACTAGACAGGACGTCGTTCGTGGGCGCCAGCGTGTTCGATCTAGCGGGTATAGATAATGATGTCGTGACAGCGCACCTTCGAGTTGCCGACGTTCTCGTAGACATGTGGCTGGTCGGCTATGAACGAAATCGCGTCTCCCGTGGTCAGGTCATGGGCTTCGTCGCCTATGCGCATACGCAACTGCCCGTCCAGCACGACGACGACTTCACGGGTGCCTGTGGCGTGAGGCTCGGAAAGATGCCGGGCGTGCGCGGCCAGATTCAGCTCGTAGGCTTCAGTCCAGGGTGAAGCTCCGCTTGGCGTGAGGGGGCGGCTCTCGAGTGTCCCGTCCGATGAACGCAAGACTTGGGCCTCGTTGCGACGAAGAATGGCGACGTGCTGGGCTGTGGCGCCAACGAGCTCGGCGAAATGGACACCGAGTCCGGCTGCGATCTTCCACAAGACACCGAGGGATGGATTGGTTCGCTGTGTTTCGATCTGGGAGAGCGCGGCTCGACTGACCCCGGACGCCACCGCAAGCTGATCCAGTGAGAGTCCGCGAGCCTTGCGCATCTCCCGCAAGTTCATTGCTACCTGCTTCGCCATCGCGGCGGCACCGACGTCGTCTCCAGGTGGCCGCGGCATTCTGCGAATCATCGCGGTTCGTGGCCTCTTCGAGGGTGAAAGGCTGGCGTCCTGTTTAGTGGCCATATGGCTACTATAGTAGCACATGAAGATGGTAGTTCTCCCATCCGAACGCGGCTTGGCTCAGGTCGTGGAGCCGGTCCAACGTCGTGTCTGCCGGTACCAGGACCCGTCGCCAGATGGCAGGTTCGATGTCGAGCAAGACGATCTTCACCTGGAAGATCGCGGCTCCAACGGAGATCGGCCGCGCACCGCCGGCAGGAAAGGGGAAATGCGCTCCTCGCGGTGATGGATCCTCAGGGAATCGCCAACAGCGCCACCGATCCGGCGCGGTTGGGAACCTGGGTTGAGAACGCGTGCCTGGCTCACGCATGGAATTCTGGCAGGGCGTTTCGTATTGGCGAGAAGAGCCGCTTGAAGTCGACGGAGCACCGAACGGGTTGACTCCCGTCGTAAAATCGCGCATTTGCGTCGCGTCCCTGCGTTGCTCGTCGTTCAAATACGTCGAGTATTTTCGCTCCTCGCGCCTTGGGCCGCTCCTCAACCCGTTCGGTGCTCTAGAAGGTAGCTGGGGCAAGTGGGCGGTCGACAATAGACCGGCCGAAAGCCTCGCGAGGGCGTCTACGACGGTCTGATCGTGGAAGTGCTCATCAGGGGACAGAACCGAGGCTGGCACCGACGGGGTCCAGGTGGTAGTCGTTGGCCACGGCGTTCACGCATGCCGGATCGGCAATGACGTTGGCGGTGGCGACGCACGCGGCACCGGCCGTGTTGACAACGGCTTTCGACAGCAGGTTGTTCTCGACCGTGACCGACGTAGCGCGATCGACCTGCACATCCGCGCCGCCATGGCCGACGACGATGTTGTTTCGGATGAAGATGTTGCTGGCGGCGGGGTTGTCTACGTGAATTCCCAGGCGCTGGTTGCCGATGAACGTGTTGTTGAACACGTGCACGTCGTGCACCGGATGCGGACCCGCGTCGCAGCAGTCGTAGAAAGAAAAGCCCCGCCCTTTCCACCCGCTCTGCTGCTTGTCGGTGTTGTGGAAAACGACGTTGTCGAAGATGCGCACGTCGTGCACCGAACCGCTGGTGCCGGGCTTGTTGCAGTCCTCGCAGTTGATCTCGAAGCCCTCCTCGCTGTCGTGAACCACGTTCTGGTAGACGTCGATGTTGTAGGTCTCGTAGTGCCAGGCATCGATGTAGACGCCCATTCCGGTGCCAGGCCATTTGTCGAAGTCGCCGGTGACCGTGTTGTGATGGACAGTCCCGTTGCGCGAGCCGGTCTTGACGTCAATGCCTTCGTGGTTGCAGTCGATGAGGGTATTGCCGGCGATTTCAAAGCCGTCGGTGGCCCATAGAGAGACAGCCTCGTTGTCGCCCGAGTTCCAGTTGGCTTGCTCGAACGTGTTGTCGAGGATCCTGATGTTCCAGTTTTGCGGGACCGGGTAGATATCGTCCGCACCCCAATTCGACACGTAGACGATGATTCCCGAGGCCTGCGCACGGTAGACGTAGCAGTTCTGCACGGTGATATTACTACAGCCGTGAAGGGCGATGCCGTAGTAGGAAGCGTCGTTCAGGCGAAAGCCATCGATGACCACGTCGTGGATACCGGCTAAATCGAGCGCGCCGCTCGGGGCGCTCGACGCAGTCACGTTCAACACCGCGCCTGCCTCGGCCACGATCGCGATGGGATCGCCCACCGCACCCGACTTCGCGAAGACGACCGCCGAAGGGAGTGAATAGGTCCCGGTCCGCACCACGATGGTATCCCCCGGTTGCACCGGCGAGCTGGCTACCACCGCGGCTTGCAGCGAGTCCCACGGATTGGCGGATGACCCGTTGCGATCGCCGATGCCATCCGGCGCGACGTAGTACACCGCGGCCCACGCTTGCGACGTCGCCGCCCCCGTCAGGACGCAGACCAAGACTGCAACCAAGACCGCGAGCCATGGCGTCGACCTCCCGGAAAAATCCAAGCTCGCCCTCCTTTGCCTCAGCCAATCTGCCTGCGGACGATTACTCGCCAACACGGGCAAGAAACTGGCGGCGCCGCTCGTCCGGCCAACGGGCACAGTAAGCAGGCTTCTGCTCCACGATACGACGGGTACACAGGATGCAGCCCGGTTGACAAGGTTCAATGGCCTCGGCGACCTCGCCGCGGGCCTTGCGCGGCCACTGCGAGTCGGCAAAGAGGACACGTCCCAGACCCACGAGGTCGGCGGAGCCTTCTTGCAAGACTTTTTCGGCGAAAGCAGGCGATTGCAGACGGCCGGCTGCGATGACCGGCATGCCCGGCATGGCTTGTCTGACCGCGCGTGCGTACGGAACCATGAAACCTTCCTTCCGGTCGTCCTCGATGTACTTGGGCAGTGGGAAGGCATCGTATCCGCCAACCATCACCGACAAGTACGCCACGCCAGCACCTGCCAACCTCTGCGCGAAAGGAACGCTCTCGGCCAAGGTTAGTCCGTCTGGAAGGTACTCGTCCGCGAGAAAGCGGTACCCAACAGGGAACGCCGAGCCGACCGCCGCACGAACAGCCGCAACGGCCTCCAGGGGAAAGCGCATGCGCCTCTCCAAGTCACCGCCATAGTCGTCATCGCGGAGGTTGGTTCGTGCCGCCAAAAACTGCGAGAGCAGGTAGCCAGTTCCACCGTGGAGCTCTACCGCGTCGAAGCCGGCCACTTTGGCGCGACAGGCGCCATCAGCAAACGCGGTGATCGTGTGCGCGATGTCCGTCCGATCCATCGCCTTCGGGGTGAACCCCCAGGTTTTCACCGCCGACGGAGCCACACTGTCGGTCCTCTTGGCGAAGCGTCCGGCGTGGTGAATTTGCAGGACGGCCTTCGCCCCGCCGCGTTTGATCGCGGCCGCCAGGTTGGTAAGGCCAGGCAAGAATCGATCATCGCGACTGTCATCGCCCGTCAGCAGCGTGCGAGGGTTGCAAAGACCGCGCGGTTCAACCGTGGCGTTCTCTACGACGACCATGCCGGCGCCCGAAGCGCCCATCTCTGCGTAGTAGTCCAGGATCAGGGGGTTCACGAGGTGGTCGGGATCCGGATAGGCCAGGTACATCGGCAGCGCGACGATGCGATTGTCGAGCAAGAGCGGACCTATCCGAATCGGTTTGAAAAGCAGTGTCGTCATAGCAATCGTGGATGCGCCGGAAGTGCGCCGACGTAGTCTACCAGTAGTATCTAACCCGCGTAAAACGGAGTCGTGCCTGCCGCGTGATCCGTCGTGTCCACGATTTCCACGACCTCGGGCGCAACCCTTCGCACCATGACCTCTACACCTTGTCGCAGAGTTACCTGCGACGACGCGCAGCCTTGGCAGCCTCCGCTCATGGCGATAAGCAGCTTACCGTCTTGATAATCGACAAGCGAAATCCTGCCCCCGTGCGCGGCAATGCCCTGGTTGACTTCGCCGTCGATGAGCTCTTGGATAGCAGCGCGAACCTCGGCGTCAGGGCGTCCCCAGCCGACTTTGACTTTGCCGTAAGAGCTCTCGAGCACCGCAGGCACCTTCGTGAGCAGCTGCGCGCGGATCTGGGCGCCGATGGCGGCTTTCAATTGCGACCACTCGACATGGGCGAGCTTGCCCACCGTAACGACATTGTCTGAGATCAGCACATGGGCGACGCCCGCCAAGCCGAACAGTTGTTCGGGCAAAGGCGATCCCGCTGCGGACTGCCGGCCAGCGAAGAAGTACGGTCCGCCCGGGTGAACGGTCTGGCTGACCGTGAACTTGCACGTGTCGGGATCGGCCAGCAGGACTTCCGCCCGGATCGTGATCAGAGGAACAGGATGAGCTTCAGACATTTTCGACGCCTTCTGCGGTTCCGCCTTCCGCCATCGCACGCAGCCTCTCGTACGAATAAATGCCCGTGCTATGACCGTCGTTCCACTTGATGGTGATGCCGTAGCTACCCACGCTGGTGACCACGACCGGCGCGATGTCGGGCCGGACCTTGGTGGGATCGAGAAGAGGCCTGCCGCTCATCTCTTCCACGCACTGAGCGCACGGACATGCGAGGCGCAAATCCCGAACGTCGAAATCAGCTTGCCTGCCGTCTTGCCACAGCACGGAGAGTGTTCTGGGATTGGTTCTGCGGAGGCCAATCGCTATCGTCGGGGCACCCGACTTGGCGACGGCGTCTTCTCCCCACCCCGGGCCGGCGTCGGGGCCGTTCCACTCCCAGGCAAACGGTTTCAAGGCCGAGGTCGGCGCCCCCTGCAGTTGCGTCGCCAAAGCCGTGGCAATGGCAATATAGGCCTTAGCAGCAGCCGAGTTTGGCTTTTCGAGCCCGATGGGTACGCCGGCATCACCGCTGGCGACCACGTCCGCATCGAGGGGAATCGAACCGAGAAAAGGCACGCTCAGCTCGTTGCTCATGCGCTCGCCCCCGCCGCGACGAAAGACGTCGGTATCCTTGCCACAATGAGGGCACGTGAAGGTACTCATGTTCTCGACCACTCCTAAGATTCGCACCTGCACCTTCTCGAACATGCGCAGTCCACGCCGCGCTATCTTGAGGCTGACGTCCTGGGGCGTAGTCACGATGACCGCGCCGGACAGCGGGAAGTTCTGCGCCAGCGTAAGCTGCGTATCGCCGGTCCCAGGGGGCAAATCGATCACCAGATAGTCGAGCGTGCCCCAGTCGACGTTGCTGATGAACATGTTCAAGTATTTGTTGACCATCGGGCCGCGCAAGATGGCCGGGCTGTCGTCGCCGGTCAGCATGCCCATGGACATGGTCTTGAGCCCATAGCGATTGGCTGGAACGATCTTTTGCTCGGCCGTGACCAGCGGCGGTTGGCCGGCGGGCAGGCCAAGCATGCCCGGAATGCTCGGTCCCAGAATGTCCGCATCCACCAATCCGACGCGCCCGCCGACCTGTTGTAGAGCCAGCGCCAGGTTCACGCTGACCGTGGACTTTCCGACGCCACCTTTGCCGCTGCCTACCGCAATCACGTGCGTGATTCCTGGCAACTTCTGGGGCACCTGCGACGGGTGATTTGCTTCGGCGTGGGGATGAGAGTGGTCGTGTGGCACGCGGGTAAGATGCTCGACGAGCCCAGCTGTGTGCGCAGACCTTCCGTAGAAAAGCGTACGCAACAGCGTCAGGGCTGAAATCATGGAGGAATTCCCGATTCGCGAAGGCTTCTCCTTCGCCAGAGAGCCATCCGAGACCAGACGCCGATCCGTCTTTCGCCTTTTCAAACCAGAACAATGGAATCGTAGCGGGCCAGCCTCTTATCGTGGGTACGAAAAGGGGCGATCAGAGAGCCGAGACAGGCGAGAGATGCGGTGCGCCTGGTCAACAGGATCGCCATTTTGCGATCGCGTCGTTGTTTACAGCTGAGACTCTTTCCATCCCAAGGCGCCTCTCCAACCACATAAACTGCACACTACCTGGCCCTCTCTTCGCTGTCTCGGTGCGGGCAATTATGCTCGCTTAGCAGTCCTTGCTTGAGCTCGCTCGCGTGTGAGTCCTATCGTCGCAGATCCAAAGTCAGCGGAAACAGTGGATTGGTTGGCTCCGGCTCTACCACCATCGAGCCTGGCGAATGGCCGAAGGGAAAGAACCTGGCCCTACGCCGGCTCTCGGCCGCGAGGGCGTTGCGCGGTCGGGTGTCGAACGTGCGCCCACCGGGATGCGACACGTGGTACGTGCAGCCGCCCACGGCGTGGTCGCTCCAGGTATCGAAGACATCGAAAATCAGAGGCGCGTGTACGCCGATGGTGGGGTGCAAAGCTTCTGGGGGTTGCCAGGCGCGAAAGCGTACGCCGGCCACAAACTCTCCCGGCGTCCCCGTTGAGGTCAGTGGCAATTGACGTCCGTTGCACTTTATCGAGGCGCGCATCCATCAAGGGTGGATAGCCTTCGAGACGAACAGGCCGGGACAGCGCCGCGGCGGTCCCCTCGACGGCGGCGGTCAGTTCGAGGTAGGCCTCTTCCGTGGACAGCGGCGGCAAGAAGACGTGCAAGATGTCCCGCCGAGGCTCCACGCAAAGCGCGGTGCGCACCACGCCGGTCGCCGATATTCCACGCCGAAGTGGCGGCGTTTCCTTCGCATTTTCTATGGTCCTGGTTTCCAGGCCCTCGCCGGCCAGAAGGCCGCTGGTTGCATCGAGTCCGATCCAACCCGCGCCGGGCAAGAAGACCTCGGTCCAGGCATGCAAATCGACGACGTCTTCGGCGACGCCCGCCAGACCCTCGACCGGCTTTTCATCGGGCTTGAGCTGGACCGAGTAGCCGGAGGCGAAACGTGTGGCGAAGCCCAAGTGGCGCAACACTTGACACGAGAGCCACGCGAAGTCGCGGCAAGAACCGTGGCCAACCGTCAACGTCTTCTCGGGAGCAAACACGCCAGGCTCCATGCGGATGTCGTAGCGAAGCAGACGCTGGATGTGCTGGTTGATGTCCACCAGGACGTCCATGGTTCGACGACGGCCCCGCGCGAAGCGGGAACGGCAGGTTTCGACCAAGCTAGCCAGACGCGATTCGAGCGGTAGGGTATCGAAATACGGATGAAGTTCACGGCGTAGGCCGGCCTCGTAGTGGACCGGCAACCTTTCGGCGTCACTGTCCAAGAAGAAATCGAAAGGGTTGATGGCGATGAGATCGGCCAGCAAGTCCACCTCTACCTCCAACGAGGCCGCGGGTTCGGGAAACACCAAACGCGCCTGGAAGTTCCCAAACGGATCTTGCTGCCAATTTAGGAAATGGCGCTCCGGCGCGATTCGCAGGGAGTAGCTCTCGATGGCCGTGCGGGTGTGGGGGGCCGGCCGTAACCGCACGACGTGAGGAGAGATCGTGACTGGCCGACCGTAGGTATAACGCGTGGAATGGCGCAGTGAAACTCGCATAGGTGATTCTCTTAAAACCGTCATCAAGAAGTCTTTGGTCAGCTGGCCTGATCGAGAATACCCGAACCAAGATCGCGCATGCCCAGCCATGTCCCGTTGATGCTTTCCCACATTTCAGTGGAGATCACCGAGCGCAGGGCACGCGCGTTGTCGCGTGCGGCCCGCACGCAAAAGAAAATGCTCCCCGGCCGATTTTCGAAGGTGAAGTGGCGCGTGATGGCGTCACCGTCCAAGTGACCGGCAGAAAGCTCAGGTGGACCGCCCAGTACCGCTAGAACGCTTTGCCATTCGCCTTGCCTGCCAGCAAGGGTTGGTTCCGTCGCCTGTAAGGAGGTACTGCGACTCACCTCCAAGATGCGGGCGATATTCTCTGCACGCTCGATGTAGCGTCCCGTCCAGTACAGATTCTCGGCCGTCCGACTCAGCATGGAAGTACCTCTGGAGTGCGTTTCGTCAGTCTTGTCATGGCTGCAAGACCCACGTGTCCTTGGTGCCGCCGCCCTGAGACGAGTTGACCACAAGAGAGTCCCTGGCAAGTGCCACCCGACTCCGGAACGATACCGGCGCGGATAATGTCCTGACCATGGTAGATGTCGCGAAGAAAGAGATTGAGTGCTTTCACTCGCTGTCTTAATCCGGCGGCGACCTTGTCCCATTCGCTGGCCGCCAGAACTCGTGGAATGATGTCGAAGGGAATCAGGCGCTCGGCGCCGGCGCTGTCACCGTAGACGTTGAAGGTAATGCCAATGCGCCGGAAAAGCAGATCAGCATCCCTGCGTTTCTGCGCAAACATACTCGACTCGGTAGAATTCAGCCAACTCGAGATGGCACGGTAGGGAGAACGCACCTCAGAGTCGCGGTGGGCCGGCCAATCCGCCGCAAAGGACTCCGGCGAGCAGGGGCCGCACATTTCGTCAAAGGTGGTCTTGCCACAGATTTCGTGCGCGGCCGACTCGCCCTTCACCCAGGGTGCGGTCAATTGGGAAAGATCATCGTCGCACTGAACAGTCGACGCGTCGATGCCATCTGCCTTCCGTGCATTGACTGCCTTTTCCAGTAGTTCGAAGCCTTGGAATCGACGCCCCGTCCCTCTGCTGCCATTCCGGTTCCTATTTTCTGTCACATCAGTTGTCACAGTTCCCTCCCATCGATGCAATTCTTGGGCTGCTCCATCCATCTTGCTCTCGGCTAGCGACGGATGGCGCGTTCAGGGACCTCGCGAAGCCTCGCCTCGGCGCGAAAACGCTTGCGTATCTGCGAGCATGTGATGCCGTGTTGGCGCTGGTAGATCCAGCTTGAATGATGACATGCAGATTTTCCGAGGTGAACATGTGGACGCTCCTTCCGTCGAAGCCCTGAAGACACCACATCGCGATGCAAGACTTGGACTAGCTTTGGTTGGAGTCGTGCGACGATTTCGATCCGGGACGGGCGAGGGAAAATCGGTTGGCACGCCGCTGGCATTGCGCCCATGGCAGCCAAGGGGAGCCAACATGCGCCTATCCATTATTCACGAAACGAAATACCGCTACGCCATGCCCGCCGACTACACGATTCAGCACCTCCGGCTATCACCACAAACGACGATTCAGCAAAAAGTGCTGAGCTGGAGCTTGGACCTTCCGAGGCCAGCCGCCCCATTCTCCGACGGGTTCGGCAACACCTCGCACGTTCTCGTCATCGATAAGCCCCATCAGGAGATTCGTATTCGCGCCTATGGCGAGGTAGAGGTCGAAGACTCCCCTATGAACCTGCCGAACCTCGGACCGCTCGGCCCTGATGTCTACCTGCGATTTACGGCGCTCACCGCCCAGGATGAGGCGCTCAATCGCTTCTCGGAAACCTTTCGCCGCCAAACCACGAACAATCGGGCGGGTGGAGTCGAGGCCCTGATGTCGGCCGTGCGCGAGGAAATGGATTACCGGTCTGGCGTGACCCAAATAGAGACGACGGCGGCGCAGGCCTTTTCCAAGCGCGCAGGCATCTGCCAGGATCACGCGCACGTATTCGTATCCTGTTGCCGGAAATTGAACATTCCCGCCCGCTACGTAAGTGGCTACCTGGCGCCCAAGAACAGACTGGCGACGAATCTCGGCCCACGGGCCATTCTGGCTAGCCACGCCTGGGCCGAGGCCTGGATTGAAGGCCTGGGTTGGCAGGGGTTCGACGTGGCCAACCACACACGTGCAGACGGTCGCCACGTGCGCGTGGCGGTCGGACTCGACTATCTGGACGCATGTCCCGTGCGTGGATTTCACCGCGGCGGCAAGGGCGAAACTCTGGATGTAGAGGTCGAGGTGAACGAATCCGCACGCCAGCAAGAGCCTCTCGTAGCAAAGCCAGCCCGTATCTCGGAACGGCAACAGCAGTATCAGCGGCAGCAACAGCAACTGCAGCAGCAAGGGCAGCAGGAACTGTGAACCTATGATTCACAGGATCGGTCGTAAGGTTTCCACCGTGTAACTTCCGAGAATCTGACTAAGAAAACATTGCCTCGAGTTCAACTCGATCCCTCAACATTTTAGCGTTACCAAATCAGACGGGCTCCCGCCCGAACCACTACCGAACCGTAGCACGCAATTCGTGGTTCGGTCGGCATACGCGCGGGCCAAGGGACACTGATCGGTAACCCATCCAAGTCGACGACTCCGACAATGGTTACGCCTTCCGCGGTCTACTCGAACGATAAGGATCGGTCCAAAACAGGTTATGGGCTCTTGATAGTTGCTATTCCATGCCTGCGCTCACGTAGTGACCGCCTGCTGGACCCGTGTTAGACGTCTCCCGATGGCGTCGACCGAAGACCCGGCTCCTGGAATGCGGCAGCAACTGGTGACCCGCCATCGGGGCATCTCGGCCAGCACTGTCTTCACCCTTGTAATCGTGGCCCTGGTGCTCAATAGCGTGCTCGCCGTCTTCAACGTGCGCCGCGTGATGACGACCGAGGGCTGGGTCGCGCACACGTACGAGGTTCTGGAGGACCTCGAATCGCTGCTATCCTCGTTGAAGGACGCCGAAACCGGTCAGAGAGGCTACATCCTCACCGGCGTGCCAGCCTACCTCGAGCCCTACGACACGGCTGTGACCTCGGTCTACGGGCGCATCAATCATCTGGGAGTGCTCACCCAAGACAACCCGGAGCAGCGGCAACGCCTCGAGGCCGTGCGCCGACACGTGGAAGAGAAGCTCGCAGAGCTGAAGCAAACGATTGACGTTCGCAGGCAGGTGCAGAACCCAGCGCAAGCCGCCGAGGCTGCCCGTGCGATTGTGATGACCGGCGAAGGCAAGCGAGTGATGGATGAAATCCGACGCCAGGTTGCCGCGATGGCAGCGATCGAGCACCAGTTCGCTGACGAGCGACGACGGGAGTCGACGGCGGCGCTCTGGACGGGGATTGCCACCAGTCTTCTTGGATTTGCCATGAGCATGGCCCTGGTCTTGGCGGCCGCCAGATCGAACCGCCGCCGGTTGAAAGAACAACAACGCTCGGCCGAGGCGCTGGCATCGGAGGCCGCTCGCCTGCAAACCACCCTGACGAGCATTGGTGACGCTGTAATCGTCACCGACCGCGACGGCCGGGTGACGCTGCTCAATGACGTGGCCAAGAGCCTGGTGGGATGGGGGCAGGACGCCGAGGGCCGTTCGCTGGAGGAGGTGTTCCGCATTCTCAACGAGGAAACCCGACAACCCGTCGAGAGCCCGGTTGCCAAGGTGCTGCGCATGGGCGCGGTCGTGGGGCTTGCCAACCACGCTGTGTTGCTTTCGCGGGACGGACGCGAGATCGCAATCGACGAC
>ODAK010004599.1_pt1 | contig 14087 bp, 3 predicted proteins | sample 1539591 | NCBI WGS metagenome assembly ODAK01 (sample SAMEA3539303, study PRJEB22396) | soil metagenome | biome: tundra; feature: field; material: soil | place: USA | collected 2010-05 | depth 0.15 m | reverse complement strand
CAACACCATTTTCCGGAGCGGGCATCAGCACCCCAACCGGGATTGCAATTAGCGCACAGTAATTGAAAGCACGCGAAATTCGCCCCAAACCAAGCTTACTGTCCCATTTTGCGCGGATCTGACTGCTCGGCCTTAGGGGGTGTCGGTTGGTGACAACAGGCCTTAGCACTCATCGAGCATGGGTTGAGCCTCGTTCAGAGGATCGGTCCTGAAAAACGCCGATTGCGACGGCGACCCTGATGGAAGGGCAGGTCACAATATTTCAGTCGCCATGCCGACATTTCGTTACTTATCTGCCGTCGACGAGTGCTTCGGCGATTACGCGTCAACCGAGAATGCTTCCTGGTGGTCTGCCCTATCTTCTGTGCCAGTATGTCGTATCTTCACTGTCACAAAGAGGGCGGGGCACTTCACATGCATATGTTTCTGTAAGTCAGCGAGGATCAGAAGCGGCAAGAAGCGGCGAAATGGCTGATCCAGTAGGAGAATTCGGCAATGGCAGCCTGGCAGAGGGATGGAAATTGAACTTCTCCAGCAACGCTTTATATCGGGGTTCATCTCCCAAGGTGACTAAGGCCGGATCGATCGCAAACTGCAGGACAAAAAAGTCATGGCGGTCGTAGCCTTCTTCGAGCAGTTGCAATCCCTCTTGTCTTTCCCCCATCATTACGCAGGTTATGGCTAGCTCCGCTCCGGAGAATTTCCCGGCCAAGTAATATTCCTTTTGCGTGGCGTACAGATTGTTCAGTAAACCGCGCTCGCCATCTCGCGTGTAACCTGCCTGAGCCGATGCAATGATGTCTCTTAGTATGGAATCGTTTTGCGTTTCCGCAGTCTTTTGGCCTTCCGCCAGGAAGGCCGGGTAGTCCCGCAGCTCCAGGCTGATTTTCATGAGGTAAAAGTGGGGAGAGCCGAGGTCCGGTGAAGCGCCTTCCACATCTTTGAGCAGTTCGATGCCTTGATCTCTTCTCCCAGCATGAAACAACATGTTGCCTCTGTCGGCAAGGATCGAGTGAGAAGACGGATCAAGTTCCCGGGCCTTGCCGTTTTCTTCCAGGGCTTCGGAGAATCTGCCTTGAATCGAGAGCACGTTGGCATACCAGCTTCGAACGATCGGGTCTTTGGGGTTCAACTCGATGGCGTGGCGGAATTCCTTTTCGCCGTCCACGAAGTCCCATTTTCCCCAACATTCCGCAAAGGCAAGTGCTCGATGCGCGTCGGCGAGCGAATCGTCAAGCTCGATAGCTTTCTTTGCTGCGGCGATGCCGCGTGTGTAGGCATCGCTCTCCGGCATAGTCGAGAACTCCCGAAGGAGGTCATAAGCGTCTGCCATGCCCACATAGGCCTGTGCGTTACCCGGATCATGGACCGTGGCCTGGGTGAAGTCATCCAGTGCGTGGTTCAGGCTATCGGGAGTTCTTTGAGTCCACTCATAGCGACCTTTCAGGTAGAGGTCGTAGGCCTGGCTTTTCTCAAAGTCGGAGACCGGAGTGGATGGGTGTTGGTCTGACTCTGGGTGTGTTGTGGCGAATGCGCCCGGCAGCAGGTGGGCTAGACGCTCACTACCGGCCCGAACAGTCGGCGAGTTGACGGCTGCGCCGATAATGCCTGCGAACAATAACCCACATAATGCCAATAACCAGTTCCGTCTCAGGCCGGTATGCGGTAAAAGTGCCTGCGGCTTGGGGTAGGTTGTCGGGGCTTTTGCTGCGACCTCGAGGGGCGCAGGGTTGGAAGGCTCGTCTCGCCGGGCGTCTGTATCATCCTCTCTGGAAGTCTCAAGCTCTGACGCTGTTCTCGACTTCAGCCATTCATTCAGTTCCGCAGTATAGGCATACACGGATGCATGGCCTGAACCCTGCAAGCGATGGGCTGGCAAACCTCGTTCCTTTTCCCAACGCTTGACGGTTCTTTCCGCTTTGCCGAGATAGGTCGCAATCTCCTTCCATGAAGCCAGATGCGTTCCCCGGCCAGCATTTTCGGTCTTCGCGGGAGCGGACGGCATCAGATGGCCTTTCCTCTTGAAGCAGTGGCGCGAGATGGCCCCATTAGGTCCTTGCGCCCGTGATGTAGTCGGTTGAGTATCGCACTTACCAAAGGCCGCTACAACACTCAATGAGGCCAAAATCCTTGTTCTTCAGTGCGTTTGCTTTAGCACCTGTGCAACATTTGAAGCCTCGCTCCGCGAGCGTGGCAGCTAAGCGCCAATGATACGTGTCCGAAATGTGGTTGAGTCAGTCTGCAGCAGAACAGCATGTACCGGCCATTAGGATCACCATGAAAACAAGCAAATCGTTGCCCATCCGTTTTTCTGCGGTGCTTTCCTCCATCTGTATAGCCGCTGTGTTCCTTGTGTTGACGACCGGCGTTTTTGCCCAGGCCCCCACGGGTGATGTGGTCATCAGCTCGAATACCGTCTGGGCCACTGGCAACTACCAGCTCAACAGCCTGACGGTTAATGGTGGAGCGACTTTGACGGTGGGAGGTGGGTCGACGATCACCGTCGCGGCCGGCGTTACGGTGACCGCCAGTTCTGCAATTGTCCTGCAGTCCGTGAACAACGCGGCACAAGTGAGCGGAAGCTGGCAGGGCACTGGGGTAACGATGAATGCCGCGTCTGTCCAGGTCGATGCCGGCAGCTCGATCAACGCGGATGGACAGGGCTATGTGGTGAGCGCCGGTCCGGGAGGCGCTGCTGGCGGTTCGAGCGCGGGTGGATCGTATGGTGGATTGGGCGGAATCGGCGCTGCTGGCTCCGGAGGTCAAGCCGCGATCTATGGTTCGCCTACTGCCCCGACGGATCTTGGCTCGGGCGGCGGGTCGCGATGCTGCGGAGTGATTGGAGGAGCTGGCGGCGGCGCACTGACTTTGACGGTGACAGGCACTCTGACCAACAACGGGATCATCTCGTCCAATGGCGGAGCAGTCGTCGGTCTCCAGGGCGGGGGCGGCTCGGGCGGCACTTTGTCCGTCACAGCGGGTGCGTTGGCGGGTTCGGGCAGCATGGCGGCGAATGGCGGCGCTGGCGGCGAGGCGGGCGGCGGCGGCGGCAGAATTGCCATAAATTACACAAGCGTCAGCGGCTTCAATCTGGCGCTGGCCACTGCGAACGGCGGCAGCGCCAGCAGCGGAAATCCCGGCGCGTCGGGAACCGTGTACACGCTTGGTGCGAGCACGAATCTTACGGTCTCCGACAACACGGTGCTGCCGGCGAATGCGAACCTGAGTTACACCAGCATCACGGTCAACAACCAGGGCAAGCTCACGCTGGGCAGCGGCACAACACTTGCCGCCACCAGCATCACGGTATCCGGTGGTGGAACCTTCACCATCGGCGGCGGCTCGACGGTCACCGTCAGCGGGCAGGTCCTGGTTACGGGCAACTCGAACATCGTCTTGCAGAGCACGAATAACACAGCGCAAGTAACCGGCACTTGGCAGGGCGGCGGGGCAACGATGAATGCCGCGTCTGTCCAGGTCGATCCCGGCAGCTCGATCAACGCGGATGGACAAGGCTATGTGGTGAGTGCGGGGCCGGGCGGCGCTGCTGGCGGTTCGAGCGCGGGTGGTTCCTATGGCGGACTGGGTGGAATTGGTTCTGGCTCCGCCGTTCCGGCGGCCACCTACGGTTCGCCTACTGCCCCGACGGACCCTGGCTCGGGCGGCGGGACGCGGTGCTGCGGGGCAGCTGGAGGAGCTGGCGGCGGGGCCATGCGCTTGATCGTGACCGGGACTCTGACGAACAACGGAATCATCTCGTCCAATGGCGGCGCGGTCGTCGGTTTTCAGGCCGGCGGTGGCTCGGGCGGTTCGGTGTTGATACTGGTGAGCACTTTGGCCGGCTCTGGCAGCATCTCGGCCAATGGCGGCGCGGGCGGCGAAGCGGGCGGCGGCGGCGGGCGCGTCGCGGTCTACTATGTCACCAACAGCGGCTTCAATCCGAATCTGATTGTTGCGGGCGCAGGTGCGAACGGCAACCTCGGATCGGCGGGCACGGTCACTTTCTCCAACACTCCGCTATTTCTCTGGGTCGCACCAACAAGCTCAGTGCTGTACGGCACGGAAAACCTGGTATGGATGGCGGGCGCCGTAGACCCGGCCAACACAACCGTCAACGTCATCGCGTCGGGGCCTCAGATCCTTACCGTCGGCGCGGCTCTGAATGCGAATTCCAACCTGAACTGGGATACCACCACGGTTCCCGACGGGCGTTACGAATTGCGACTCGTCTTTCATGACGTGAACGGCAACGACATCAAGGAACTGCCTCGCACGGTGGTGATCAACAACAGCGTGGCGTGGCATGTCGGCACGATCACGAGCAACCAGGAATGGACTGCGAATCAGGTTCAAGGGATCAGCGGCAATGTCATCATACCGTCTGGGGTAACGGTAACCATCGATCCAGGCACCATCGTCAAGGCTCTTCCCGGATTCCAGATCATTGTGCAGAGTGGGGGGATTCTGAATGCATTGGGTGGTAGCTCGAATCCGGTCATCTTCACTGCTTTTGACGACAGCAGCGTTGGTGGGGACAGCGATTTCAGCGACGGCCAGAGCGTAGCTACGCCTGGAGAGTGGAACGGAATATCCGTCCAGGGGGCTGGCGGGCAATTCAACAGCAATAGCAACACAGAGATTCTGTACGTGGAAGCCACGCAGACCGGAACGCTACCGGCAAGCGAGCATGGCCGGGAGACCAACTGTTTCTGGTAACCGGTATTGTTACGGTGCCGGGCGGCGCAACACTGACGATCCAGCCGGGGGCCGTTGTCAAGTTTGGCCCCAACGCGGGGATCACAGTGCAACCGGGCGGACAGCTGATTGCCCTGGGCACTGTCGCGCAGCCGATTTATTTCACCTCGATCAACGACAACACGGTTGGCAGTGTGGCCGCAGGCAGCTCAGGCACGCCGATGCCGGGCGATTGGGCATCCATCATCATCAACGGCGGCGTGGCTTCCTTCAACCATGTTCAGATGCTCTACGGTGGGGGCCCTCAAAACAGTCAGAACCTGCTTGGCATGATCGAGACGGGCAACAATGCTGTTGTCACAATCTCGAACAGCATCCTTGGACAAACCTTCTGGGACGGATTACTGACCGGGTACGTCAATAACTCCGGGATCGGAGGCGACACGGTAACCCTTACCAATAGCGTGGTGTACGGAGTAGAAGACCGCGGCGTTGAAGCCTGGCCGGGTTCGACCGTGAATGTGACCAACGACACGCTTGACGGCAACAACAATGGCATTCAATCTCACGGAGGAACCATAACTGTCGCCAACACCATCGTGAGTAACAGCCTTGGCACGACCTGGGGCGGGATTGACAATTGCGGCGCCGGAATCGTCACGGTCAGCTACTCCGACGTGTGGAATATCACATCCGGCGTGCCGAATTACGTATGCATGACCGACCCGACAGGCACCAACGGCAACATCTCCGTGAATCCTGTCTACGTCGACAATGCGGCGGGCAACTACCGGCTGAACTACGGTTCTCCGGCCATCGACGCGGCCAACGGCAGGGTCGCTAACTATGCGCTCACCGACGCCATGGGCGATCCTCGCTACAATGATCCTCTGGTTACGAACAAGACCGGTGTGCCCGATGTCAACGGCAACTATCCGGATATGGGTGCGTTTGAATTTGTCCAGACAGCCGCGTCCGACATCGACCTCACAGTTCCGTCGGTTACCGGGCCGGCTACGGCTGTCTCCGGCAACCAGGTTCAGTTGACTTGGACGGACACCAATACTGGGTCGGGCACGGCCCAGGGTCCCTGGCACGATGCCATTTACTTGGTTCAGGACCCGGACACCAACCCCATTCTATTGCTGGCCGGCGAAGTGCTTGTGGCCGGCGGCGTAACGCTTGGTCCCGGCCAGAGCTACACGGCGACCGGCACGGTGAGAGTTCCAGGCACGACTGTAGGCAATCACCGCTGGGAGGTGGTTGCAAATGATCGTGGCGAGGTCTTTGTCGGCCAGAACTCCGTCAATGACAAGGGAATCTCGCTGAATACGGTTGCGGTCGACCTGCCCCAGATTTCGGTGGATAGCGCTGCCTTGAACAACTCATTCACGGCCACGGGGCAGTCCTGGTGGTACAAGATCGATCCTGCCGCGAACCAGAGCGTGAGCGTAAATCTCACCCTCAGCCGGAATACTGGCACTACCAGCCCCGGCTCAGTTCAGCTCTTCATCGGCGAAGGGTACGTACCCACTCCCCAGCACTATGACTTTCAGCAGGTGGAGTGGAACTCGCCCACCGCCAGTATTGTTATTCCCAACACCTCAAACCAGACTTACTACGTCACGGCGTATGCCCAGACCCTGGCATCCGCTCCGACGGCGTTCACCATTTCTGCGAGTACGGTCCAGTTCTCCCTCACCTCGGTGCAGCCCGCCTCAGTCTCAGACTTTGGATCGCAGATCCTGACGTTCCAGGGCGGCGGTTTTACCAGCGGCGCCACGTACGAACTGGTCGGCAACAATAACGCGATTTATACCGCCAGCTCTGTCTTCATCACGGACTCGACCCACGCTCAAGTTACCTTTACCATGGCCGGCATTCAAGGCGGGGCCTATGTCCCCACGGGAGTGCCCAACGGAACCTACACTGCCCAGGTCATTGAGAATGGAACCACGGCATCGCTCAGCAATTCCGTCACGGTTTCAACGATACCCTTGGGTGAGGTGGGGGGCTTTTTCGGCACCTTCCAGATCAATGTTCAGGCGCCCCAGGAGTTCCGCACCGGCTTCCCCGCGGAAGTGACCCTGAACTACCAAAATATAACTGGATACGACCAGCCGGCTCCGGTGATCTGGATCTCCGCCACCGGGGCGAACCTTTCGGAGCTGCCGCCCGCGTGTTCGGGATGCAACACCAACTTCCCGCTGATGTACCAGAGCGTGTCTACCAGCGGGCTAGTGCTTGGGATTGAAAACGAGGGGCCAGCGGGCGTGCTGCCAGCAGGCGCCCAGGGGAGCATCAAGTTCATGGCTACTCCAACCGGTGGCAATGTTGCGTTTACCACCCAGGTGATCGATCCGGCTATTCCCGATCCGCTCATCGGCTACAAGACTGAATTTAACCTATCTTGCAGCTCCTGCGGCCCGCTGGAGGTGGGCATCGGCCTGTTCCCGGATGCGGTTGCGCTGTGTAATGCCTACCTTCCGCCTGGCGCTAATGCCGCAGGGTTCACAAGAACCTGCATGCAGTTCCTCACCAGCGCGGGCTACCAGTTTTTCACAGGTCCGTTCACCGGGAATGCCCCCTGCGGCCAACAATATGAATTCTATTGCATATCCCTCGATGGCGATGCCGTGAACAACATGCTGTCGACCAATGCGACCGCGCTGAGTAAGACGGGGATCTACGAATTCGACACCAATCGCCTGATGAGTTTTGAGTGGCAGAACGACGGGCTGGATGTCTTCAACAGGCGTTACCACCAGGGAGCCTTTGGATTCGGGCAGAGTCACGCCTTCGACATCACAGCGCAGAGCGGTGGCCCCCTCGGCCTCGTAGTCAACTACCCGGATGGCAGCACACGGACATTCCCAACAGGCAATCCAGCCCAGTCCAATCAGTACCTGGGCATACCGGGAGACTATGGTGTTTTTACGAGTAACACGGACGGGAGCTGGACGCTTACCGAAAGCAACGGGATTGTGTACCACTTCAATAAACCTGTAGGGTTCTCAGCCCTCCTGGGTCTTGATTACATTCAGGATCTCAATGGCAACCGGATCACGCTGACCTATACCAACGGCCTTGTCTCCAGCGCAGTGGATACGGTTGGCCACACGATCAGCTTTGTCTACGATTCGCTTGGACACATAACGCAGTCGACCGACCCTGTAGGCAGGGTGACCACCTACAACTACGACATCAAGAGCGACAGTCTGCACTCGACTTTCCTCACATCCATCACCGATTCGAGTGGGACGACCAGCTTCGCGTGGAATGAAGGCGGCCCGTCTGGAGTTGGCTACCTTGGAGACAGCTGCGTAACCACCTTCTGCGAACCTGCAATCGGCGTCAATACCATCACCTACCCCGATGGAACGCACAGCTACTTCACCTATGACGCCCTTGGCCGAATAGTCAGCCAGTATCGCGACGGCCCAACCGAGACGCTTGCCTACACCTACGGTCCCGCGGGAGCGATGTCGGTAACCGATGCCTACGGAAATGTGTCGCAGGTCGTTCCGAACCAATACGGAGTGACTGCCCGATATATCGACCCACTTGGATCGGTCACCCAACTGGCCTACGACCCCGAGCAGAAGCTGACTGGAACGCAGGGGCCGATGGGAACAAGCACCTCAATCGGCTACGACACGCAGGGCAATGTCGCTTTATTGCTGGACCCGCTGGGCTATCAGCAGAACCTGTCGTCGACGGCAAACAACAGACCTCAATCCTTCACCGACGGGTTAGGCAACGCCACCGGTTTTGCCTACGATAGTCGCTACAACCTCACTGGGATCTCCGCTGCAGACGGCCGCACTGCGCAATACACTTATGACAGCTTCGGTAATGTCACAAGCTCGACCAATCGGCGAGGACATACCATCAACTTTGCGTACAATTCCAAGAACCTGCTCACCACCAAGACCTACACCAACGGTTCGAACGTGATTTACACCTATGACGGTCATCACAACCTGCAGACGGTGGGTGATTCAACCGGAACAACCACCTTCACCTACGATTCGGCCGACCGCGGTACGGGCGTCTTCTATCCCAACGGAAAATCCATCCAGTACTTTTACAACGCCGGCGGACAGCGCACCAGCATGGTGGACTCCACCGGGTTTACGGTGCAATACGCCTACGATCCGGCGGGCAGGCTCTCGCAGTTGACCAACGCCAGCAATGCCCTGATCGTTTCCTACACCTACGACGCGGCGGGCAGGCCAACGAAAAAGACGAGAGGCAACGGCACCTACACCACCTACACCTACGATGCGAATGAAAACCCGCTGCATCTGGTCAACTACTCCGCGGGCGGCGGTGTGATCAGCGAGTTCGACTACACCTACGATGCTTTGGGTCGGCAGGTGACGATGAACGCGCCAAGTGGCCCCTGGGCCTATGGCTACGATGCGGATAACGAGATCACGAATGTAACTCTGCCGGGTGGGGCAGCTGCCTACACCTACGATGCGGGTGGGAATCGTTTGACCGGTTCGGGCATCAGCTACAACGTCAACAACCTCGACCAAGACACCGCGGCGGGCGCGAACGCATACAAGTATGATGCCGACGGCAACCTGATCTCCGGTGGCGGGTGGAGTTATACCTACGACGACGAGAACCGCCTGGTTGGCATGGTCAGCTCCACCGATAGCTGGTCATATCAGTACAACGGTATCGGCAACCGCATTTCGGCGACACACAATGGAACTGTCACGCAGTACCTGAACGACCCCTCCGGTTTTGGAAATGTGGAGGCGGAGTTCACCGGTGCGGGAGCGCTGGTCTCGCACTATACCTACGGGCTCGATCTGACCAGTGCGGTTCCGGCCAGCGGATCGGCCGCGTATTATCACTTCGACGCGGCGGGCAACACCGCCCAGATGACCGACGCTTCGGGCAATGTAGTTAACAGCTATACCTACCTGCCGTTTGGCGAAAAGCTTGCCAGCACCGCGGGCGTCAGCAATCCTTTCACCTACGTCGGAGAGTATGGCGTGATGGACGAAGGCAGCGGCCTCTACTTCATGCGCAATCGCTGGTATAGTCCCGCTCTTGGGCGGTTCATACAGCAGGATCCGATCGGCCTTGACGGCGGATCGAATCTATACGCCTACACCGGAAATGGCCCGAACAATGACGTGGACCCGGAGGGGACAGAACCGCCGATCGGCACCCAGGGAAATACGAACGCAGAGATCGATATCCACCAACAAACCAACGATGCTCTGAACAAGGATTTCGGCTGGCAGACGGCTGCGCAAACGAATCAACAGATTAAAACCGTCACCCAAGGGGTCAAGGCACAGGCAGCCGCGACCGCTCTCTCGTTGCTTAACCCCTTGGTTGTTCCAGAGCTTGAGGTGGTCGCGAACCCGGTCGGCAATTATGTGATCAACAAGGGCGTCGATCAGGTTGTCGAAAAGACTCAAGAACAGGTGGCCGAACATGTGGGCCTGGGCAAGTCGATCCCGGCTCCGTCTTGGCAAGACCACCTTAATAACTTGAAGGACATGGCGAATTTCTTCTCTGGCGGGCTTTTGTTCAACAAACAACCGCAGAACACGACGACAGTGCCAGCTGCGCAATCGAAGGACCCGAACGGCAAGCTGACCTCCGGCTTCGGCGACCAGGGCTTTGTTCCGCCCAATACGCCGATCATCTACACCATTTACTTTGAGAATCAGCCGACTGCAACAGCTCCCGCCGAGGAGGTGGTGGTGAGCGATCCACTGCCGAGCAACCTCGACTGGTCAACCGTGCAACTGAGCCAGATTCAGTTCAACAATGTGACCATCAACGTTCCTGCTGGCTTGCAGGCCTATGTGGGCCAGGTGAACGTGTCAACTGACCCGAATCCTGTCAGCGTCAATGCAGCGCTTAATACGGATACGGGCGTTCTTAGCTGGACCATGCAGTCCGTGGATCCAACGACGGGCGGACTGCCTGCCAATCCGCTTGCCGGTTTCCTGCCTCCGAACAATTCGAGCAACCTTGGCACTGGATATGTCACTTTCAGCGTCAAACCGAAGTCCGGCCTGGCCAATGGCACGGCCATTTCCAACCAGGGCTCGATCGTATTTGACGCCAACTCGTCGATCAGCACGAATACGGTGACCAACACCATCGACTCGGTATACCCGACCAGCAGCGTGACCGCGCTGCCCGCCACCACCACCGCCGCTTCGTTCCCGGTAAGCTGGAGCGGCACCGATTCGGGTGGCTCGGGCATAGCCAACTATGACATCTACGTCTCGGTCAGCAGCGGCGCCTACACACTATGGCTTCCCGCCACAACCCTGACCTCAGGGACCTATCCAGGCGCCGCCGGCCAGACCTATTCGTTCTATTCCATGGCCACGGACAACATTGGGCTTCGCCAGCAGGCTACGGGAGCAGTGCAGACAATTACCGTCACCGCAGTTTCCACGAAGACGACGCCCACGGTGACAGTTTCGCCCGCGTCCTCCAGTATCACTATGACGCAGGCGCTTTCGGTGACGGTGGCGGTGAACGGCGGCAGCGGCAACCCGGTAGCCACCGGCTCGCTGACACTGACGAGCGGGGCCTATACCTCTGCAGCAGCGGCTCTCAGCAACGGGAGTGCGACCATCATCGTCCTTGCGGGTGCGCTGGCATTGGGCAGCAACGCGTTGACGGCAAATTACACTCCAGACTCGAACAGCTCTTCGACTTACAACAGTGCGTCGGGAACTTCGTCGAATGTCACGGTCGCAAAGGCGACACCGACGGTAACCGTGACGCCGTCCTTGTCCAGCATCACGACAGCACAAGCGCTGTCGGTGACGATTGCTGTCAGCAGTACACCGACTCCCACCGGCACAGTGACGCTGAGCAGCGGCAGCTACACCTCTGCGGCTACAGCCCTGAGCGCTGGTGGAGCGACGATCAGCATTCCTGCTGGTTCCCTGGCAGTCGGCGGAGAGACCCTGACCGCGAGCTACACGCCGGACAGCTCGAGTGCCTCCACCTACAACAGTGCTTCGGGAACAACCTCGGTGACCGTGACCGCACCTGCGAGGACCACGCCCACGGTGACGGTGACGCCGTCCTCGTCCAGCATCAACGCAGCGCAGTCTCTCACGGTAACGGTGGTGGTGAACGGCGGCACAGGCAACCCGACATCGACCGGAACAGTGACGCTGAGCAGTGGCAGCTACACATCCGCGGCCACAACACTGACGAGTGGCAGCGCGACCATCACCATTCCTGCAGGTTCTCTGGCAGTGGGTGGAGACACGCTGACAGTCAACTACACGGGTGACACCAACTACAACCCTGCTTCGGGGACCACGGTAGTCACCGTGTCTGCTCTAGCGCCGACTATAACCTTCACCGTCCCCAACCACACCTATGGCGATGCGGCATTCACATTGACGGCGAGTTCGAACTCATCCGGAGCGATTACATACTCCGTAGTCAGCGGGCCTGCAACCATCTCCGGATCGACGGTAACTCTGACGGGAGCTGGGGCAGTCGTGCTGCAGGCAAGCCAGGCCGCGGCGGGCAGCTACACCCCCGGCTCGCAGACCGCTACTTTTGCTGTAGCAACGGAAGCTCAGACCATCACGTTCGCTGCGCCAGCATCCCCCGTCAACTTTGGTGCCGCGCCGATCACCCTCTCGGCCAGCAGCACCTCCGGACTTACGGTGGCTTTCAGCGTACTCTCTGGACCGGCATCGATCAGTGGCAGCTCCCTTTCCATCACGGGCGTGGGAACGGTTGTGGTTGCGGCCGATCAGTCGGGCAACGCGAATTATGCTGCCGCCACGGAGGTGACGCGATCGATCACGGTGAACAAGGGCGCACCTGCCGCGGGGTTGACCGCTTCGCCAAATCCGATTTTGGTGCAGAACACTGTAACTCTTACAGCGACAGTTGCATCTTCGGTCGGTACGCCCACAGGGTCGGTGGTCTTCTCCGACAGCGGCACGACGCTTGGAACAGCGAATCTGGCTGGCGGCATCGCTACTCTGAGCGTCTCAACCCTGGGGGTTGGATCTCACTCGATCACGGCCGTGTATGGCGGCGACGGGAACTTCAACTCCGTATCCAGCGCCGCCGTCAGCGAGACAGTCCAGGACTTCACCCTGACAATTGGAGGGAGCGGTTCATCACAGACGGTCCAGCCAGGCGGTACCGCCACCTACACTCTCCCGATGAGTCCATCCGGAGGAACCACATTTCCTGCGGCTGTGACTTTCTCCACCACCGGCTTACCCGCAGGATTCACGGCGACGTTTAGTCCGCCCTCGCTTGCCGCGGGCAGCTCCGCTACGAGCGTCGTCTTGACGATTCAGGTGCCACTAACTGCGAGGCTGGAGAATCGCAGGCAACCTGGTTGTGGTTTGCCGCTGGTTGCGCTCGGTATGCTGATCCTGCCCTTTCTCGGCGGGGTACGGCATTCACGGAAGTGGCTGCGCAGGCTTGCCCTCATCGTGATCCTGCTCGCCGGCGCAGGGGGCGTGACCATGTTAACGGGCTGCGGCGGAGGCAGTAGCGGCAGTGGTAGCCAGCCAAATACCTACAACATCACCGTGACTGCAACTTCTGGCGCTCTGTCACATTCGACCAACGTTACTCTAACTGTGCAGTAGAAACCCCGAGCAGCCAGAATAGTCCTCGTGTAGAAGTGACAAGTCGAGAGTTTAGGGGCAGTTCTACATCACTCACTTGGAGTCAAGTGCTGCGTACCCAATTTCTATTCTGCCAGTGAAAGTTAGACAAGCGAATCAGACTGAGGTCCGTGCGCGGGTCGCGGAGGTAATCTAAACCACACCTTTTGAAATAGCGCCTCCCGTCGTGTTTTGATCACCTGTGTTTTCAGCAAGTGGTCGGAACCCCGCCAGTCGTCCTCTTGGAACAATCCTGCGCGGCTCTGGACCTCGACCCCGGGGGGCGGGGTGTCAATTGGCGATAACAGGCCAATGCACTCATCGAGCATGGGTTGAGCCTCGTTCAGAAGGTCGGTCCTGAAAAACGCAGTTGCCGTCACTTGGCGTAGCTCGTGTGGGTTGTCCACAAGGCATACCTTGTGAGGCGCCAGAACTGCGGATTTCGAGGGCTTGGATTCAAGGAGTTGAGGGGTGCCTTGCGGCACCCCTTTTGAGCAGCCTCTATATAGGTACAGGTTCGGCATCTTTTGCCTGTTTGAGCAGCCGGCTGACGGTGGCCCGCGAGACGCGGTGAGCCTTCGCGATGTCGGTCAGGCTGTGGCCGCGGTTGCGGTCTCGGAGGACCGCCACCCGATCCTCCAACTCATAGATATCCCGCATCCGGTCGACCTTCTGACGGATCTGGTGCCGGGTGACAGGAAGCGGGGCGGGACGGCAAGAACGACGGAAAAGACGGCTACC
>ODAK010004596.1_pt1 | contig 14087 bp, 10 predicted proteins | sample 1539591 | NCBI WGS metagenome assembly ODAK01 (sample SAMEA3539303, study PRJEB22396) | soil metagenome | biome: tundra; feature: field; material: soil | place: USA | collected 2010-05 | depth 0.15 m | reverse complement strand
GTCAGCCGACATCACGATGACACAATGATGCGAGACGAAAATCGGGTCAAAAAGTACGAGAAGTGCTTGATTTTATTGAATAAGTTAGCGGGCGTAGTTCAATGGCAGAACGGCAGCGTGAGGGTCATCGCGTTGCCCCCATTGACTGGAGCACTCGACGTGCGTCATGCGCCGCTGCCTTGTGCGCCGAACGGTCACTTGGCGTGCACGACAGACTGATGAACCGGCACTGCCCTGAGAATTCCAACGTAGCGCGAATGTGGCCATTGCCTCGTTGCGTGAACGACGCCGATGCGCCGACACGGTCCGCGGCTTCGCTGACGGCGTCGATGCTCTCACGACGGCGGCTCACGATTGCACCTGACTGGCATCGGGCAGGTTCGCTATGAAGGTGTCGAGATCGACGGGGCGGACGCGGAAGCGGCCATCCAATTGCTTGGCTGGCAATCGACCGTCATGGATCAGAGCCAGGGTCTTGGCTTTGCCAAGCCCCAGCTTTCGGGCAGCAGCGGCCGCACTGATCGTGAGAGCAGGGGAGGGTTCTGTAGCACGCATAGCACGGCCTCACTTGGCAGGCCGTTCGTCTAGCCCCCGAACGGGTCCCTGCGGTTGAATGCTCGTGCTGTAGCGTTCGCGGTAGATGGTTGATGGAGCGTGATCGCCCCAGTGCCCGACATCTACATCGTGCCCGGCGAATGACAAGCCTGTTAGGGCGCCCGGATGGTTCTTTTCGGATCGTATGGTAAACGCTCGGGTCGGAATGGATTGTTGTCACGAGCGTTGTCACCGAACTCCAAAAACCCAATAAAATAAGGGATAAACTGGCGAGGGGTCCGGCGTGTTGCGCCGGACCCCTCATTTTTAAAGATATCAGCCAGCCTGTAAGCCGGGTTTTGTAGGGCACCGCCTGCTTGCGCGGACGATACGTGACGGCCATTCCTCTGGGACAACGTTTGCACGTTGCCTCGAGCAACCTACCCGGACGGCGAGCCTGACATCGCCCTGCGGTGTTATCGCCTTGCGGCGAACATTCCCGCGTTGCCGTCCCTATTCGGTCTTGCTCCCGGTGTGGTTTGCCATGCCGTTTCCGTCGCCGGACCCGCGGTGCGCTCTTACCGCACCTTTTCACCCTTACCTCATCCGAAGAGGAGGCGGTTCGTTCTCTGTGGCACTGTCCCTGGGGTCGCCCCCGCCGGACGTTATCCGGCACCGTATGTCGATGGAGCCCGGACTTTCCTCTCCAGCCACCTTTCGGTGATCGCCGGAGCGGCCGTCCGGCCGACTGACGCCCTAGGCATGGGGGCTCAAGGCCGCCGCGTCAAGCCGATAAGACCTGCGCGGGCTGTCCCAAAATAAATTATCCTGAAGATGTCGTTTGGCGGTTGGGTCGTTCGACCGGATGTCGGCGCAACAGCCGATCAAAAGGAGTTAACGCGATGCAGTATTTGCTGATGATCTATCGAAACGAAGCCGAACTCGGGAAAATGGACGCCGCGGCGGGCCAGAAGATGATGGCGGACTACGGAGCGTTTACGCAGTCCATCATCCAGAGCGGCAATTTCAAGGCCGGCGACGGGCTACAGCCGACATCGACCGCGACCACTGTGCGTGTCCGCGACGGCAAGACCCTGACCACCGATGGTCCATTCGCCGAGACCCGCGAGCAGCTTGGCGGCTATTATCTGATCGATGCCAAGGATCTCAACGCCGCCCTCGCCATCGCCGCACGGATTCCCGGCGCCAAGGATGGGTCGGTCGAGGTCAGGCCGGTCATGGTTTATAATTGACGGTTGCTCGAAAAAGTCATTCCGGGTTCGCGGATTCGCGAATCCCGGAATGACAGCATTGCCAACGCGGATTCCCGATGACGTCAGGCGAAATCGAAAAAATATTTCGTGACGAGGCGGGTCGGGCGCTGGCGACGCTGATCCGCTTGGTCGGCGATTTCGATCTCGCCCAGGACGCGTTGCAGGATGCATTCGCGGTCGCGCTGGAACGCTGGCCTGCCGCCGATCCACCGTCCAATCCGCGCGCCTGGCTGGTCAATGTCGGGCGCAACAAGGCGATCGACCGGGTCCGCCGTCAAGTGACGTTTCGCGGCAAGCGGTCGGAATTGACGCACGAATTGCTGAGCAATGCGGCGGCTTCCGACGAGGCCCATGAGGCAACCACGCTCGACGACGACATGCTGCGGCTGATCTTCACCTGTTGCCATCCGGCATTCGCCGCCGACGTTCAGGTCGCGCTGACGCTGCGCACGGTCTGCGGGTTGACGACCGCGCAGGTCGCGCGCGCCTTTGTGGTCAGCGAGGACGCCATGGCGCAGCGCCTGCTGCGCGCCAAGCAGAAAATCCGGCTCGCCGGCATTCCCTACGAGGTGCCGGATCGCGAAGCGCTCGAACCGCGGCTGCGCGGGGTGCTGGCGGTGATCTATCTCGTCTTCACCGAAGGCTATGCCGCCACATCGGGCGAGGATCTGATGCGTCCTGACCTCGCGCGCGAAGCGATCCGGCTTGGCCGCCTGCTCGACGCCCTGATGCCGCCACGGGGCGAGATCAAGGGCCTGCTGGCGCTAATGCTGCTGCATGATGCCCGCCGCGCCGCGCGTGAAACCGCAGGCGGCGACGTCGTGCTTTTGGAAGAGCAGGATCGCGCGCGATGGGACCATGAACAGATCGCCGACGGCTTGAAGCTGGTGGAGGATGCCTTGCGGATGCCGGGCCGGCCGGAATCCTATGCGGTGCAAGGGGCGATCGCAGCGCTCCATGCGCAAGCGCCGAGTTATCACGACACCGACTGGCCGCAGATCGCCGGTCTTTATGAAGTGCTGCTGCGGATCAGCCCGTCGCCGGTGATCGAGCTCAATCATGCCGCGGCGGTGTCGATGGTCGACGGACCGGCGCGGGCGCTGGATCTGATCGACGCGCTGGAAGCGCGCGGCGGATTAAATGGCTACGAATTGCTGCCGGCGGTCCGCGCCGATCTGTTGCGCCGGCTCGGCCGCCATGACGCGGCGCGCGCGGCCTATCACGCTGCGACCGAAGCGACGCAACTGGAGCCGTTGCGACGGCTTTACGCGCGGCGGCTGGCGGAGATGGATGACTAGACGTTCGCGAAGAAGTTCCTATCGCGCCGCAACAGCCTCATAGATGTCCTCTTCCTGCGCGGTGTGGAGGCGTACCAGGGTCTCGACAGCTTCGATCAGGCGCTGGGCGTCGCGAATGAGATAGCGGTCGACCTTTTCGGTCGGCAGGTCCTCGGCCACGCGACCGAGCAACCGGGCAATATGCAGGATCTCTCGATGCGCCCGGCTCATGGCGGAAAGGCCATGGCTCTCCCTCAGAACTTTGGCGAGTTGCGGGTAGACGTTACCCTCGTCGTCGCGCTCGTGGACGACAACCTGGTCCTGCACGATCCGGTTCGCCGCAGCGATCAATGTGGCCGCGCGTTCCGGAACCGCATCGTCGAGCGCATCGACGATCGATCGCAACCGGTCGAGATTGCCAATCAGCGCAACGTGGTTGTGATGCAGTTCGCGTCCGGCTTCGGCGGTCATGCCCCTCCTTACGGTGCCGCGCCCCGGGCTCAGCGCGCGCAGGGCGTTGAGGATCACGGCCACGTCGATCACTTCCTGGACGATCGCCGCCGGGACTGGCGTCAGCCAGCCGAATGTACCGGCCAGCATCGCCAGGATCGAAAGCGCCATGCCGGCGATAATGCTTTCGACGGCGATATGCCGCGCCCGTCGCGCGATCATAATCGCTTCGCCCACCCGATCGAGACGGTCGGCGAGGATCACGACGTCCGCGGCTTCGGACGAGGCGCTGGCGCCGCCGGCGCCAAGCGCGATCCCGACATCGGCTGCAGCCAGCGCCGGTGCATCGTTGATGCCGTCGCCGACCATGATGGTCGGATGAAGGCGCTGCTCGGAGCGCACTGCATCGACCTTGTCGGAGGGCACGCGTTCGGCCAGCACCGAGTCGAGATCGAGCGCGGCGCCGATCGCCTGCGCGGCCCCGACGCGGTCTCCGGTCACCATGACGATGCGATTGATGCCGGCATCGCGCAACAGCCGTATGGCGCGCGGCGTATCGGAACGAAGCTCATCGGCGAGCAGCAAGGCGCCAATCGGCCGTCCCTCGACCGCGACGAATACAATGAGCGCGGATCGCCACGAGGCGCGCCGTATCGCCCGCGATGCCCATTCGGGGGCATGACCGCCGCCAAGGGTCATTTCGCGCGAGCCGGCAATTACCTTCCGCCCATCGATCACGCCTTGCATCCCGGAGCCCATGGACTCCCTGACATGTTCCGGCACCTTGAGGCTCAAGCCGCGTTCGGCAGCGGCCGCAACGATCGCGCCGGCGATCACGTGATGCGATGCCTGTTCAAGCGAGGCACCGAGCATCAATATCTCCTCGGCGGTCTCGCCCGGAGCGACCTCGACGGATAACAGCCGCGCGCCGCCGACCGTCAGGGTCCCGGTCTTGTCGAACAACACGGTTTGGCCGCGCGCCAGTGCTTCCAGCGGGCCGCCGCCCTTAACCAGAATGCCGCGGCGCGCCGCTTGCGCGACGCCGGCGATAAAGGCCACGGGTGCCGCCAAGATCAGCGGACACGGCGTCGCCGCGACTAGCACGGCCAGGCTTCGGAGCGGATCGCCCGAGATCAGCCAGGCGACGAAGGCGAGCGCGAGCGTGACCGGCAGGAATATCAGCGCATAGCGATCGGCCATCCGCACAAACGGCGCCTTGGCGGTCTGCGCCGCAGTCACCAGGCGTACGATGCCGGCATAGGTGCTTTCGCCGGCGACCGCAGACACCGTCATCGCAATTGTCTCGCCGGCGTTCAGGGAGCCGGAGAGAATGGCGGCGCCTCGCATCTTCGTCACCGCGATCGGCTCGCCCGTCAGCGCGGACTCGTCGATTGTCGCAATCTCCGAAGTGACGACGCCATCGACGGGAACCACTTCGCCGGCATGCACCAGCAGCCGGTCGCCGACCGCCACGATGCCTACAGGCACTTCCTCAATGCCGCTATCGACGCAGCGATGGGCGTCGCGGGGGGCACGATCGACCAGCGAGCGCAGATCATGCGCGGCCCGGGCCACCGCGATATCCTCGAGCACGTTGCCGCCGGAATACATCAGCGCCACGACGGCGCCGGCCAACGGTTGACCAAGTGCGAGGGCACCGCTCATCGACACCAGCGCAACCGCATCGACGCCGAACCGCCCGCTCAGCAAGTCTTTGACGATCGAGATCGCCAATCCCGCCACCACGGGTACCGTGGCAAACATCCAGCAGAGATCGGCGAGGTCGGACCGCTCGGAAAGGTAAGCAACAATCCCTGCAGTTAATCCGGTGACCGCGATCGCAACGAGTGCCCACCGCAGGACACGCTCAAATGACATCGACCCATTCCGTGCTCATGCCGCTATCGCAGCTTGTCGCCGAAAATGCGCCCGTCACACTTGATGGAAATCAACAGTCCGGCGTGAGTTGCCCGCGCTACTTCGCCGCCACAGCCATCGCCTCATCAGGCAAACTCGCCAGCAGCGACTGCAAGGTAGTCAGCGTCGAATGGTCGGCGACGCCATCGACCCGCGCGGGGCGAAAGTGACGCTGGAAAGCGGTCACTACTTCCATGGTCGTGGCGTCATATTTGGCGTTGGCGGGAGCGCGGTAACCGTATCTGGCCAAGGCGGTCTGTAAATCAGCGACGTCATCGCTGATGGTGCCGAGCTTGAGCGTTTCGCCGCGCACGATCGGCGCCGGCTGCACCCAGTGGCCGACGCCCGAATTGGCCAGCGAATGCCACGGAAATTTCTCGCCGGGGTCCTTCTTGCGCGCGGGTGCGACGTCGGAATGCCCGAGTACGCGATGCGACGGCACCTTGCGGCGGAGCATGATGCCGCGGCACAGCGCGATCACGGCGGCGATCTGGCGCAGCGGAAATTCCGGATAGCCCCAGTCGTGGCCGCGATTGACGATCTCGACGCCGATCGAACAGGAATTGATATCCTCTTCGCCCGCCCAGGATGCCACGCCGGCATGCCAGGCGCGTTTGGCTTCCGGGACGCACTGCACGATGCGGCCGTCTTCCAGAACGATGTAATGCGCGGAAACGTCGGTGCCCGCCGTGCACAGCTGCGCGATCGCGCCTTCCACATCCGGCATTCCGGTGTAGTGCAGCACGATCATGTCGGGCAAACGGCCTTTGTTCCGGTCGCCATAGTTCGCCGACGGGATGACGTCGGAAGCGATCGATGAATCGGGGGTGAATGTCTTCATGTTCGCGTTGGCCCTTGGAATCGGGAGGGCACGTTGACGCTTCGAATCAAAATCAACAGATGCGAACGAACCGAGTGACATAGGACAGCTCAAACCGGGCAGGAGAACGGCAACAGTGCGTTTTCAGGACGAAGCTCGCTCACTATCCCTTCACGATGCCCTCGGCGCAATGCGAGAGCGCCTCGCCGCTTCGCATTTTGGCCGAGTGTGTGCAGGAAGCATCACCAGGCCGGACGAATCGCAGATGAAAGTCTGATGCCAGACATTCTATCGTCCTATCGTCGTCCCGGCGAACGCCGGGACCCATACGGCGTGCCTCCTCGGCTCTGGCACTGGAGCGGATGTATTCTGCAACAATCAACGTCGATGGTTGGGTCCCGGCGTTCGCCGGGACGGCCTGAGAGGGGGGCTGGCATGGAACTCGGCCGACCTTCCCCGCGAGGGAATTGTATCAGTCCCATCAACGCTTTCTTAACGCTAACTGACGTTACTAAGTGGTGAAGAGCCGAACCGGTTGGGGGACGGCCGAGGCCCCATTGACGCTCGAAATCCCATGGCAGCCCAGCAAATTCCATCGGGAAATCAGGGTTTGCGATTTGGGCCGCGCGGGATCGGCAATCGTGCCTCGCCAGGGCTTTTCGAGGCGAAAAGCCCGGCGAAGCGCAGACATTTGAGGCGCAATGGGCCCGTTCGCGTCCAATTTCCGTTCCTTTACCCGGTCTGCGCCCGGAGCCGGGGCATGAATCCGGCTGGCAAACGTCATATTCCCGTCCTTGGCCGCGAAGCCGTGGAGATGCTGAGCCCGCGCGACGGCGGCCTCTATGTCGACGCCACCTTTGGCGCCGGCGGTTACAGCCGGGCCATTCTCGACACCGCCGGAACCCGGGTCGTCGGCATCGATCGCGACCGATCGGCCATAGCGGCCGGCTTCGATCTCGTCGATCGGTCGGGCGGCCGGCTGACGCTGGTCGAGGACCGCTTCTCCAATCTCGCCGAGATTTGCGCCGCACGCGGCATCACTTCGGTCGACGGCGTCGTGATGGATGTCGGGGTATCCTCGATGCAGCTCGACGAGGCCGGCCGCGGCTTCTCGTTTCGCCTCGGCGGCCCGCTCGACATGCGGATGGGCCATGACGGCCCGACCGCGGCGGACGTGATCGCGAAGGCGTCCGAGGCCGATCTCGCCAACATCATCTACATCTTCGGCGAGGAGCGTCATTCCCGCGGCGTCGCCCGCGCCATCGTCGCCGCGCGCAAGGAAGCACCGATCGCGACCACGCGGGCACTGGCCGATATCGTCTCGAAGGTGGTGTGGTCGAAGCCCGGTGAAATTCATCCCGCAACCCGGACCTTTCAGGCGTTGCGGATTTTCGTCAACGAGGAACTCGACGAACTGCATCTGGCGCTGTCGGCGGCGGAGCGCGTGCTGAAGCCGGGCGGCCGGCTGGTGGTGGTGTCGTTTCATTCGCTGGAAGACCGCATCGTCAAGAACTTTCTGGTCGAACGCAGCAGGGCCGGCGGCGGATCGCGGCATCTGCCCGAAGTCGCACAGGCCGCGCCAAGCTTCAGCATTTTGACAAAACGTCCGGTCACGCCAGGCGACGACGAGATTTCCGCCAATCCGCGCGCGCGGTCGGCAAAGCTGCGCGCGGCCGAGCGCACCGCTGCGCCCGCGCACGGCGCCGCCGCATTGCCGGCATGGCCGTCGCTCACTGACGTGATGAGGGGAGGCTGACCATGCGGATCATCCATCTCCTCGTGATCGGCGTCCTGGTGTTCGCCGCGGCCTATGTCTATCGGATCAAGATGGAATCCACCTCCCGCACCGAGCGCGTGCTGCGATTGCATGCGGAAATCCGCGAGCAGCGCGACGCCATCGCGGTGCTGCGTTCGGAATGGGCCAAACTCGATGCGCCGTTGCGGCTGCAGGGTCTCGCCGAACGCCATCTGCCGCTGAAGCCTCTCAACGCCACGCAATACGATTCGTTGAAGAACCTGCCCGAGCGGCCGCCAAACTTTGTCAAGTCAGGCGATCCCGATCCGATCGGCGCGATGATCGAGGCTGTCGATTCCGCCGCCGTGACGGGTTCGGTGCCGGCGCCGGAGGATCAGCGATGACCGGTCACGCGCGGGCCACGGTCAAGCCTGCGGAACCGTGGCGGCAGCGGCTGGTCCGCAGCCTGCTGTACGGGCGCAATGTCGACCGCGCCGCGAAAGCGCGCGCCCGCGTCGGATTTGCGATCGTGGCATTCCTGGCGATCTATGCGGTGATCGGCGGGCGGCTGATCATGTTCGCCGTCGGCGGCGACAACCATGGCGCGCGCCGGACCGCGGCGCAGGACGCCATCGCAACCGCGCGGCCGGATATCGTCGACCGCAATGGCGAGGTGCTCGCCACCGACGTCAAGGCGCCCAGCCTGTTCGGCGAGCCGCGCCGGATCATCGACAAGGACGAAGCCATCGAGCTTCTGACCGCGACGCTGCCGGATCTCGACACCGGCGAAGTGCGCGACCGGCTGTCGTCGAAAAAAGGCTTCGTCTGGCTGAAGCGCGAAATCACGCCGCTGCAGCAGCAGGAAATTCACCGCCTCGGCATTCCCGGCATCGGCTTCCTGCGCGAGAACAAGCGCGTTTACCCCACCGGCGCCGAAGTCGCGCATCTGATTGGTCTGGTCAACATCGACAACCAGGGCATCGCCGGGATGGAGAAGTGGCTCGACAGCAACGGCCTCGCCGATCTGCATCGCGCCGGCTTTGCCACCGATCGCCTGCAGCGGCCGGTGGAGTTGTCGGTCGACCTGCGCGTCGAGCACGCGCTGCGTGACGAACTCCTCAAGGCCAAGGAAAAATACAAGGCCAAGGCGGCCTCCGGCCTCGTCTCCAACGTCAAGACCGGCGAGATCGTGGCGATGGTGTCGGTGCCGGATTTCGATCCCAACAACCCGAAAGAGGCGCACGATCCCGATCGCATCAACCGGCTGACCACCGGCGTCTACGAGATGGGATCGACCTTCAAGGCCTTCACGCTGGCGATGGCGCTGGATTCCGGCAAAGTCGATCTCAACTCGATGTGGGATGCGCGCGGCCCGTTGCACTACGGCAAGTTCACGATCCATGACGACCACCCGCTCGGGCGCATGCTCAACATGAGAGAGGTCTTTACCTACTCGTCCAATGTCGGCGCGGCGCGTATCGCGCTGTCGCAGGGCGTCGAGGCGCACAAGGCGTTCCTGCGCAAGATGGGGCAGCTTGAGCGGCTGCGCACCGAATTGCCGGAGAGCGCGTCGCCGATCCTGCCGCGGCATTGGGGTGAACTGAACACGGTGACCATCGCTTTCGGCCATGGATTGTCGGTCGCGCCGCTGCAGGCGGTGATGGGCATCGACGCGCTGGTGAACGGCGGCTATCTGATTCCGCCGACCTTCCTGAAACGCACCGAGCAGGAAGCCATGGCGCTCGCAAGACGGGTGATCAAGCCCGAGACCAGCGAGAAGATGCGATTCCTGATGCGGCTGAATGCCGAAATCGGCACCGCGAAGAAAGCCGACGTCAAGGGTTATTACATCGGCGGCAAGACCGGAACCGCCGAAAAGGTCATCAACGGCCGCTACGCCAAGAAACGCGTGCTCAACGCCTTCACGGCGATCCTGCCGGCCGACAATCCCCGCTACCAGCTCCTGATCATGCTGGACGAGCCGCAACCGCTGAAAGAAACGTTCGGTTTCATCACTTCCGGCTGGAATGCGGTGCCGACCGGCGGCAAGGTGATCGAGCGCATTGCGCCGCTTCTGGGAATCGAGCCGCGCTTCGATCTGCCGCCGTCCGACCGCCTTATTCTTGCGGCATCGAAGACAACCCAGTAAGGCGTACACCAGTGCCGCCGATTTGCAGTTCCTAACCGGTTGCCGCCAACCCGTGCCAGGAGTTTCAAATCGAAGAGCGGCACTGGAAACGCAGAGTTGCTGGCGCCCCTTTTGTTTCCGAAGTTCGTGTTCAGGGGGTGCCGCAATGGATCACGAACTTCGGAAACGGGGCACTGGCGCGCCGGCCGGACTGGAAGACAATGAAACTTCGCGACCTGTTCAGCGATGACGCCACGATCGACCCGCAGGCGGAAGCAGCCGTGGTGTCAGGCCTTGCCGTGGACAGCCGCGCGGTCAAGCCTGGCGACCTGTTCTTCGCGCTCGCCGGCAGCAAGACCGATGGCGCGCGCTTTATCGATTCTGCGATTGCATCCGGCGCGGTGGCGGTGGCGGGCGACCATCCCCCGCAAGGCGATCGCCGCGTGCCGTTTGTCAGCACGCCCAATCCGCGCCGCGCGCTGGCGCTCGCGGCGGCGAAATTCTATCCACGGCAGCCTGCGATAATCGCGGCCGTAACCGGCACCAGCGGCAAGACCTCCGTCGCCGCCTTCACGCGGCAGATCTGGCAGCGGCTCGGTCATGAGTCGGCCAGCATCGGCACCATCGGGCTGGTGTCGCCGAAGCGCACCATCTACGGATCGCTGACGACGCCGGATCCGATTGCGCTGCATCGGCAGCTCGACGAAATCGCCGGCGAAGGCGTCACGCATCTGGCACTTGAGGCCTCATCGCACGGGCTCGATCAGTATCGACTGGACGGAGTCCGGATCGGCGCCGGCGGATTCACCAACCTGTCGCGCGACCACATGGATTACCATCCTGACGTCGCGCATTATCTTGCCGCCAAGCTGCGGCTGTTCCGCGATCTGGTCGCGGCGGACGGAGTCGCGGTGATCTCCGCCGATCATGACTGTTCGCTGGCCGTGATCGACGCTGCGCGCGCGCGCGGCTTGCGGATCGTCGCGGTCGGCCGCAAGGGCAACGGCGCAGGCGAGGGCATTGGTCTGATTGAGGCTGACATCGACGGCTTTGCGCAGAAACTCACGCTCGAACATCGCGGGCGCAGGCATGCAGTCCGGCTGCCGCTGGTCGGCGAATTCCAGATCGAGAATGCGCTGGTCGCCGCCGGGCTCGCGATCGGCACCGGCAGCGAGCCCAAAGCCGTTTTCGCCGAGCTCGAACTTCTCGAGGGCGCCAAGGGCCGGCTGGAGCGGGTCGCCGAGCGCAACGGCGCGCCGATCTTCGTCGATTACGCGCACAAGCCCGACGCGCTGGCGAAGGCGCTGCAGGCGCTGCGGCCTTACGCGAAACGCAAGCTGGTCGTGGTGTTCGGCGCCGGCGGCGACCGCGACGCCGGCAAACGTCCCTTGATGGGTGCGATTGCAACCGAGAATGCCGACAGCGTCATCGTCACCGACGACAATCCGCGCAGTGAAAATCCGGAGCTGATCCGCGCCGCGATCTTGAGCGCTGCGAAGGGCGCAACGGACATCGGCGACCGCGCCGAGGCGATCCGGACCGCGATTGCCGGTCTGCAGCCCGGCGATGCGCTGCTGATCGCCGGCAAGGGCCACGAGACCGGGCAGATCGTCGGCGACCGCACCCTGCCGTTCAGCGATCACGACGCGGTGGCATCAGCCCTTGCCCCGAGGGTCGCATGAGCGCGGCGCCGTTATGGACCTCTGGTGCGATGGCGGAGGCGATGCGCGCGTCGATCCGCGGCGCGTTGCCGGAAGCGGTGACAGGCATTTCCATCGACAGCCGCACCATTGCGCCGGGTGAAGCCTATTTCGCGATCAAGGGCGACGTCCATGACGGGCATGATTTCGTCGCAGCAGCCTTGAAGGCGGGCGCCGCGCTGGCAGTGGTCGAAACCGCGCAGCGCGACAAGTTCGCACCCGACGCGCCGCTGCTGGTGGTCGACGACGTGCTGGCCGGTCTGGTCGATCTCGCCAGTGCCGCGCGCGCGCGCCTGAATGCGCAGGTGATCGCGGTCACCGGCTCGGTCGGCAAGACATCGACCAAGGAAGCGCTGCGCCGCGTGCTCGGCGCGCAGGGCGAGACCCACGCTTCGGCAGCGTCGTTCAACAATCACTGGGGCGTGCCGCTGTCGCTGGCGCGATGCCCGGCGACGGTGCGTTTCGCGATCTTCGAGATCGGCATGAATCACGCCGGCGAAATCGAGCCATTGGTCAGGATGGTGCGGCCGCAGGTGGCCATCATCACCACGGTCGAGCCGGTGCATCTGGAGTTCTTTGCCGGCATCGAGGCGATTGCCGATGCCAAGGCGGAAATCTTCGCCGGCGTCGAGCCCGGCGGCGCGGTGGTGCTCAACCGCGACAATTCGCAGTTCGCCCGGTTGCAGAGACGCGCCAAAAAGCTCGGGATCTCGCGCATCGTCTCGTTCGGCGCCGACGAGAAATCCGACGCGCGGCTGCTCGAAATATCGCTGCATTCAGCCTGTTCGGCGGTGCATGCCAATATCCTCGGGCATGACGTGACGTATAAACTTGGCATGCCCGGTCGTCACATGGCGATGAATTCGCTGGCGGTGCTCGCGGCGGCGTCGCTGGCGGGCGCCGATCTCGCGCTCGCAGCGCTGTCGCTGTCGCAGATCGAGCCGGCGGCCGGCCGCGGCGTGCGGCGCGCGCTGGAGGTTGCCAACGGCGAGGCCACGCTGATCGATGAAAGCTATAACGCCAATCCGGCCTCGATGGCCGCGGCGCTGAACGTGCTGGGCCAGGCCGCGGTCGGCCCGCATGGCCGCCGCATCGCGGTGCTCGGCGATATGCTGGAACTCGGTGCAACCAGCGCCGCGCTGCATCGCGGCCTGAATGAGGCCATCAAGGCCAATCACATCGATCTGGTGTATTGTTGTGGTCCGCTGATGCGCAACTTGTGGGACGCTCTTTCCACGGGTAAACGGGGTGGCTATGCCGAGAGCGCCGCCGGTCTCGAAGCGCAGGCCGTCGCCGCGATTCGCGCCGGCGACGCGATCATGATCAAGGGATCGCTCGGCTCGAAGATGAAAACGATTGTGAATGCGCTCGAAAAGCGCTTTCCCGGCAAGACCGCGCTCGACGAAGCCGCGGTATAAGGCGGATTGAATGTTTTACTGGCTGATCGACCTTTCCAACACGGTTCCCGGCATGGGCGTGTTCCGCACGTTTTTGAACGTGTTTCGCTACATCACCTTTCGCACCGGCGGGGCGATGGTGACCGGAGCGCTGTTCGTTTTCCTGTTCGGCCCCTGGATCATCGATCATCTTCGGCTTCGCCAGGGCAAGGGCCAGCCGATCCGCAGCGACGGCCCGCAATCGCACCTCGTCACCAAGATCGGCACGCCGACCATGGGCGGGCTGATGATCCTTTCCGGACTGGTGGTCTCGACGCTGCTGTGGGCCAATCCGCTCAATCCCTATGTCTGGATCGTGCTCGCGGTGACGCTCGGCTTCGGCTTCGTCGGCTTCTACGACGATTATCTGAAGGTGACCAAGCAGACCCATAGCGGCTTCGCCGGCCGCATTCGGCTGGCGATCGAAGCGCTGATCGCGCTCGTCGCGTGTTACGCGCTGGTCCGGCTCGGACGCGACCCGTTCTCGACCTCTTTGGTGATTCCGTTTTTCAAGGACGTGGTACTGAACTTCGGCTGGTTCTTCCTGCTGTTCGGCGCGTTCATCATTGTCGGCGCCGGCAACGCGGTCAACCTGACCGACGGTCTCGACGGTCTCGCCATCGTGCCGGTCATGATCGCGGCGGCGAGCTTCGGCCTGATCTCCTATCTCGTCGGCAACGCGGTGTTCTCGGACTACCTTCAGATCAACTACGTCGCCGGCACCGGCGAACTCGCAGTGCTGTGCGGCGCGGTGCTTGGCGCGGGACTGGGATTCCTGTGGTTCAACGCGCCGCCGGCGTCGATCTTCATGGGCGA
>ODAK010004595.1_pt1 | contig 14088 bp, 7 predicted proteins | sample 1539591 | NCBI WGS metagenome assembly ODAK01 (sample SAMEA3539303, study PRJEB22396) | soil metagenome | biome: tundra; feature: field; material: soil | place: USA | collected 2010-05 | depth 0.15 m | reverse complement strand
GCCCCTCGACCACCATTGAGAGTTCGACAAAATTGGCAGCGCTGATTCGGCAACGCTCTGCGTCATGAATGACCTGGATATACAGTTCCAGTTCAGGCTCTCCAAAAAAGATGGCAGCCAGGGCGGATGTGTCGAGAATCATTTAGGGAGGCCGTTGTCATCGTATAGGAAGTCGGCATGATCCAGATAGGGGCGTTTGACATGGGCAGCGGCACGCCTGGCAATTGCGCTGAGTTCCTCCGCGCTGGCCTTGCCGTGGCAACTCGGCAGGCGCTCAAAGCGCTCGCGGAGAGCATTGGTTACGACACGGGTCATGGTTTCGCCGGTCTCCTGGGCAATGGCCGTCGCGAGTCGATGGGCTTCAGGGTCTTTGATATTGAGGGATTTCATGCTCGGCCTTTTCTGTAACACCTCCAAGATTCTACCATTCTACCGTTTATTGGCCTGATGCTGCCGTCGCGCTGGCCTGTGTGGTTGGCGGCTTGCAGCGTTATTCTCGATTTTGTGTTGCATCGCGTAACATGGCGCTGAGCAGAGGCCGGGTCTCCACCGGCGGTGGGAATCGGACGAACAAAGCCCAACTGATTAATAATAAACTATTTATCTGCAATCAAAGCGGATTTGTTTTGCGCAGCGGGACGACCGGAACGCGCCCGCGACAAACCACCGAGTCTCTCGATTTGCGTTGCACTGTGTTGCATTGTTGCATCGCGGAGACTCGTGGGTCGAGCACCGGCGAAAAGATCTCATCCGAGAGTACCACGGCTTCTCAGCGGTGTCGGCAGGTGAGTTGACGGTTCTGTCCTGTTTTCAAGAAGATCCGGGCAGACCTCGGCGCGTGATCGAAACCCGGCTAGTGCTTCAAAAGGGGGGGATGGTGGTCATTTCTCATAGAACACTTCGGCGGTATTTGGCATTCGCAGCGAAGCCGTGAATGCGTTATGCGTCAGCTTGACGCGGTTCGGCCCATTACGGTCGCCAGGCCGACTTGGCGGTACTAACCCGAACTCACTGTGCGGTTGCCGACTATCGCGGGTTTTCGCCATTGCTGCGTCGCACCCTGTCACTCCAGATGCACGAACCCTTGCGGGAGCCCATTGCCGTGCAGTATGACCTGGAGGGGCTCTCGCGCGAGGAACTGGACGCCTATCTCACAAATCAGCTCAAAGGCGCAGGCGTCACCCAGCCGCTGTTGGACGACACCGCCCGCCAATCCCCATCAAGGCACCAAAGGGATTTTGCGCAAGGTCAACAAGCCGGCCATGACCGCCCTGCGGTTGGCGTCGGCCCGCAAACTATCGAGCCCACGCGGCCGGTTGGTTCACCCAATCTAATTGGGCAGTCGGCCTGCACTGCAAACTTCGCTAGCTTGTTCTTGCGCGGCGCTGGGCGCAAGCCCCATTCGCCTTTGCTCTCAGGGTCCGTCCGGGCCGCCTTCTGCTCTTCTGAGGCCCCCCGGCAGGGCCACTATGCGATATAGTTACGTCGAGAGCCATGGACGACTTTGTCTCCGCCTACAGCGCGAAGCTCAAGAATATTGAGGGGTCTCAATCTGCCGGCCCTCAAGACGTTCTAGCCGTGCTGCTGGCTCGGGAGACGATCAGCCGGACCCTGGCGATCGGCTTGGCAATTGAACCGGCATTCCTTTCGAATATTCAGACTTGCGATCGGCGATTGAAGGACTGGGCCAAATCCATGCCTGCCGCGGTGCGCACTCAGTTTCCGGAATGGAGAACAACCCTCGCGAAGGATGGCTTGGCCTGGTGGTGGTCGCTGGACGAACAGTCCGGCGGCACCGGCCGCTTCAGACAGGTGTGGCACATTCTCACGTGGGCGGTCATGGCTATTGCGATCAGTGTTTTGATCGAGTACGTCCGGCGGCTGTCCAACCTAGGCCCGTCGGTTTCGGCTACGGTGATTCAAGGTCTTCTGGGGCTGGCGGGCGCGAGCGCCGTATTCGGTTTTGCCAAAGATCGCATCGCGGGGCTGGCTGCTGCGCGCCGGGAATGGCGGGGAGAGATCTGGCTGGCGGCAGTGCTCAGCGGCTTGGCGATTGCGGCGTCGTTCGCCAGCCCGCGGATCGCCGCGCATTGGGCTCGGGTCGGCGCGGAGGAACATGGCGCACGAAATCTTACCGAGGCGCGAACCCATTTGGAGCGGGCGGTGCGGCTGGAACCCGAGGATGGCCTGGCGCACTACGGCTTCGGGAGTGTTTTGGAAGATCTCAGGGAGGAGGTGGCGGCCGAAGCCGAGTACCGGGAAGCGCTCCGGTGGGACAACGAAAACTTCCTGACCTACATAAAGCTGTCCCGTTTATCGATCGTTTTACGCCAGAACTATGTAGTAGCTCTGGAATTGGCGGAAGAAGGATGGGAACGGTTCAACCGCATGGTGCAGGCAAAGAAGCTCAATGCCGATGAGGAGGCAAAGTTGCGCTACGATCTCCGAAAATACCGTGCTTGGGCGAACTTGGGCTTGCAGAGATTCAAACCGGCAAAAGATGAACTCGACCAGGCAATCCTGGAGTGCCCAAAACGCGCTGCGGCCTACTGCCTGCGCGCGGTTCTGTCTTATAACGATTCCAAGGACTGGTTGGCGTGCCGCGCGGACGGGCTCTCCTGTATTGCCACCAGTCGTGGCCAAGAAGACGAGTTGCAGCCGGATTGGCTCAGCCTTGCGCAATCTTGCGTAAGCCCCCCGGAAACCAAAAAGCCGGGACCGGCCTCTCAGAGACGCAGATGAAGACAGCACTCATCCATCTCCTTTTTATGGCTCTCTCGACAGTCCTCGCCGGCGCACAGCCGCGGGATTCGGTCTGCAGGTGCACATTTGTCGACCCGCCACCCTTCAAGCTGACGATCCATTACAGCAACGGGCACGAGGAAGAGGCGCGAGCCAAGATGCCGGTGCAGACGGGAGATGTACTGGTTCCCCACGCCGGGTTTCAGGCGACACTACTCTGCGAAAGCGCAAAAGGCCTGGTGCAAGAGCCGATACGGAATGCAGGACCTCAACCGGTGCCGTGTTCCGTACCTCCCAAGCCCCTGATCCAACTAGGCCGTCCAGTCGACAGCCATCGGCTTGGACCCGCCATGGGCGACGGCATTACGCTTTTGGCGCCGCGCGGCACGCGGGTGCGTTCGACACAGCCGCGGATCAGGTGGATCGCGCTTGAGGGAGCGAGTCAATACACGGTCATTGTTCGCAACGAAGATATCTCCTGGTCGGACACCGTGCCCGCGGCCAAAGGAGACGTTATGGTGGTGACCTATCCGCCGCCTTCATCCGCGCCCCCGTTGAAGCCGGGAGGCTCTTACAAAGCGATCGTGAGATCCGGCTCCGCCGCGTCCAACTCCAGTCAGCAACCCAAAATGGGTTTCGAGATTCTGACCGAGCAGGACGCTCGCGAGGTGGATTTGGAACTAGAGCAGCTCGATCGCCTCAATTTGCCGGCCGACGATCGCCGTTTCGCGCGTGCGTCGCTATTTGCGGCCTACGGGCTGTATGCGGATGCCATCGAGGAACTGGGCGACGGCCGGCTTGTGGGACAGAACCCGTTCGTGCAGCGATTTCTGGCGACGGTGTACTTGGAAGTGGGACTTCATGCCCTTGGGCGCGGTTTGGTCCTGAGATCGCTCCAGCCGCCCGCGTCCGATCAGGACTCCGAGCGAGGACGGGCCGCTTCGCATGCGTTGTTGGGTCAACTTTACGAATGGTCCGATGCTCCCGCCGCAATCAGGGAGTGGCAAACGGCACGGACTTTATATGAACGGTTGGGCGAGGCTGAGACCGTCAAGACGATCGACGCCCGGCTGGCAACTCTCACGAGGCGGTAACGATGCGACTAGGATTAGCCGCTGCGGCGGCGCTTCTTTGTTTTGGCGGCGCGACGGGATTCGCGCAACCGGCACCTCAAACCGGTGCGACGGCGGCCATCCCGGAATGGCGGAAGCGCCTCTTTGCGGAAGCCCAGGCCGCAGGCAAGGCCAACAATTTCGATTTGGCCAACCAGAAGTTCAATGAACTGCTCCGCCTGGCACGGGAAAAGCAAGATGATGGGGGAATGGCGGAGGCCTTTTATGGATTAGGGGAGATCTCTTTTGAACGCGGTCTATGGGCCGTATCCGCCGGACATTGGAAGTCGTTTCTCGAGATCGCGGAAGCGAACTCCTCGACGGGGGACGCAGCGGAGGCCCTGTACAAGCTGAGTTTCATCTTCAGCAACCTGAACGACGACCGGGCAGCGATTGCCTACGGTGTTCGGGCCGCGGACATACTTCGCGGGAGCAATCAGCCCGATGAGGGTTTGGTGCTCATGCTTCTGGGGCAGGCCCGGCAGCGGGAACGGGATTTCAGTGGCGCGGCGGATGCGCTTCGTAAAGCGAGTTTGGTTTTACATGCACTAAAGGACAAGACCGACGAGGCGGTGGCGTTGGCTGCGCTCGGCCCGATTTACCGTTGGCTTGGTATTGACGCTGAGGCCACGAAAACGGCAGGGGCAGCGCTGGCTCTCTTCGAAGAGGACAAGGACTTTCGAGGGCAGGCGACTACGCTTTTCTTCCTTGCGGGGATAGCCCGTGATTCCGGCAGATACGATGAAGCGCTTGCCAATACCATCGGGGCCCGCGATGCGATTGCGAAGGCACCGGACCGTGCGCTGCAGGTCACGATCCTGTACAACATTTCGCGGCTGCAGGCCGAACTTGGCCACGTAGCGGAAGAGATCGAGGCGCTGAGGAGTCTGCTGCAGATTGCCGGAAAGGAGATGGAATCGGGTGAAGAGGTCCGCCAGGCGAAGGCCGATTTGCGCCGGATTTATCGCACTCTCGGCGATGAGGCGGAGGCGGCCCGCTACGACTCCCCTGCCGGCGAACGGGTGGAGACCAAAGACGGCAGCCGAACCATAGTGGAGCAGGCGGAGTGGGACAGGATGGTGGAAGGCGCATTGCGAGGGGGTGGCGCCTACGAGCCGGAGGTATGCCGGAGCGCTTTGGAGAAGGCGCGCACGGAGCATTCCGCGTTTGCCGAAGCCAACGCACTTCAGTGCCTGGGAGTGTCGGAACGCAGGGCGGGGCGCTACACCGCCGCGCTCGATCTGCTTCGACAGGCGATTTCGATTTATCAAAGGCTGCATGTCGACGCAGGCGAGGCCGCATGTTCGATCCACATTGGCGCCCTGCGGGCCGCGCTGGGCGAATTCCAGCCCGCAATCGACGCACTCAACCGCGCGCTTACGATCGCGCGCACCTCTCACAACCAGTTTAGCGAAGCGAAGGCGCTCAACGTTCTTGGTGAAATGCACGCGCAGTGGGGCAGCTATCGGACGGCGATCAACGCGTTGATTGAGGCCATGACGATCTGGGAAAAACTCGGAAACCAGCGAGAACTGGCGTCTGTGTACAACAATCTGGGCGCCGTCTACAGCGCGGGCGGGCAGAAGCAAGACGCGATCGTCTGGTACGGCAAATCGCGGACCATCAGCCACAACCTGAATGACGGCGAGGGGGAGGCCGCGGCATTCGGCAATATCGGGAGCGCCTATCTTGCTTTGCGCCAATACGAAAAGTCGGCCGATTCCACAAACAAGGCGCTGGAGCTGGCGATCCAATGGAAGGATGGTGACGGAGAGGCCACTTATCGTATGAACCTGGGCATCGTTTACAGAGACCAGGGACGGAATGAGGCTGCGCTGGCCGAGTGGGAGACAGCTTCCAAGATTCTGGAAGGCATCGAGAAACCGGATCTGCGGGCGACTCTATTGCTCAACCGGGCCGAAACGCAGACTTACACCGGTCGATATCAGGAAGCTCTCGACCTGGCCCAACAGGCGAGCAAGCTGGTGAGTCCCATGCGATCGGCCAAGATGGAAGGCTACGCGTTTTATATGATCGGCAAATGCCTTCTCACTCTGGGCCGTGAGGGCGAGGCCGTGGAGGCGTTTCACCGCAGTGTTGCAGCGTGGGAGACGGTGAGAGCCACGGCGGGCACCGATTCATTCAAGACGGGAGTGGCGGCGCAGTCTGCGGATATCTATGGCGTCACGGTGGTTTTGCATCTGCATCGAAAGGAAGCTGCTTTGGGCTTCGAGTATATGGAGCGGGCGCGGGCGCGAACGTTTCTGGATCAAGTCCACGGGGTTCGTCCGCCGGCGCTGGCCCGAAAGGACAGCGAACTATCCGCCCGCGCCGAGTCTTTGCTCAAGCGCATCTCGGAGTTGGAACGGCAAACAGGCGGAACGGAGGAACAGAGGCTCGCAACCGCTTCGGAGATTGCCGCCCGCCGCCGTGATTACGCCCTGTTGATGCCCATGATTCAGGCGCAAAATCCGGCTCTCGCAGGAGCGCTCCCCAGTTCCACCCTTTCTCTGGCCGAGGTCCAGCGGCGCCTCGACGCGGATACAACGCTGCTCGTGTATTTCTTTGCGCTGAATCAGAAGTTTGTCGGAGTGCTGACCTCTTCGACTTACAGGTTTGTACCTTTGGAGTTTTCCGACGAGGAGTTGCAGAATTCCATCGACGTCTTTTGGGACTTTCCGGATCTATCGCTGCGGCCGGCGATTGCCGGGAAGCTTTATAACATGCTGCTCGCACCGGTGCAGAAAGTTGTGACTACCAAGAGGATCGGCATTGTGCCATTCGCCGCATTGCACTACATTCCTTTTGGCGCGCTGTTTGACGGCCAGCGGTATTTTGGCGAAGGCCGCTCCCTTTTTTACCTGCCGAGCGCCAGTATGATTCCGGATCTCAGGGCATCGCGAAGAGCGTCTTTGCTTGCCGGCTATAGCGATCTGCTTGCCTTTTCGGCAAGCACCGTCCCACCGCTTTTAAGATACGCCGATGAAGCCGCCAACGAATCGGCAAAGCTGTTTCAGGGCAAGACGCTGCTTCGCGAAGCAGCCACGGTGGAACAGGTCCGGGAGATGCTCCCGCACTCCAAATCGGTTCTATTGATCGGACACGGGGAAATGCTCCCCGAATCGCCTTTGTTTTCGCGCATTCACTTGGCCGATGGACCACTGGAAGTGCGCGACGTTTACACCATGAATCTCCAACAGACGGACCTGGTTTTCTTGAGCGGTTGCGAGACGCATCGCGGGGAAGGCAGCCGCGGAGACGACATCGTCGGCTTGAGCCGGGCATTTCTCGCCGCCGGGGCGCGCACCGTCATCGCCACACTCTGGAGCGTGGATGAACAGGCGACTACCCGGCTAATCACGCGCTTCTATCATCATTTACACGACGGTTTAGCGAAGGCGGCCGCCCTAAGCGCCGCTCAATTGGACATAAGATCCGACCCATCGTATTCTCATCCGTACTATTGGGCGGCCTTCATCCTCACCGGAGATCCCGGTTCGCGTTGAGATGGCCCTAGTGTACGGCCAATACTCGGGTCGTCCTGTCCCAGGGCTCCGCGGGTGGAGCGGCGCCTTTGCGTTCCAACAAGCACGGGATTTGGGACATCTGCCTGGTGGACTCGGACGGCGGCATGCCGCGACGGATGACCGATCGAACTCCTGCGAATTAGGGGCCAAGATGGTCGCTGGATGGGCGCTCGATTTACTTACGTCGAATCGCGCAAGGCCGCAGAATATCTGGGAGATGCCCGTAAGCGGAGGTCCGGCGGCGCAGGTCATCGAGGATCAGTACCGATAAACGCGCTTGCGTCTGGGGAGCCGTCTTTGAAGACGAGCGTGTCGTCGGCGACTCGTGGAAGCGCCTGTAACCGGTGCCTAGCCGGCCATCACCCACGGGTAGCCGCCCGGCGCCTGCCGCTGTGTCCGCTCCGGGTGGACTACGGGCAGCGGGAAACCGTTCCAACGGTCGGGAAACTGGAGTACTCCGACATCGGGCAGCCGTCACCTGGCTCGTCATCAAGGAAGGCCTCGTACGCCGCTAATTCTCAGCAAGTGACTCTCGCCTATCCGAAGAATTTGACGGCCATGCGCTGCCACCAGGGCCAATCGTGCCCGGTGCGGTCTCCCCAAACGTCGAGCCAATGAGGAATCTGCTTGCTGTTTAAGATGCCGGCCAGGCGCACGTTATCATCCAGGCAGATGTCGGTTTCGCCGGTGGCCAGCACCAGGTGCATGCCGTTGCGATATTCGCTCAGATAGTGCTCGTCGGTGAGGTTGGGCAGGAAATCCGGCGGACAATTGAAATAGCAGTTGTCGTCGTAGTAGCCGTTCAGGAATTGATGGATATCGAAGGCGCCGCCCATGCTGACGCAAGGGCCCACCAGTTCGGGATGGCGCAGCGCGAAGTTGACGCAATGATAGCCGCCGAAACTGCAGCCGGTAACGGCCACGCGCGCCTCGGGATTGCGGGCGCGGATGAACGGCAGCGCCTCGTGGATCACGTAATTTTCGTACTGCAGATGACGGAACACGCGTTCCCGCGGAGGAATGCGGCGGTTATACCAGCTTTCCGAATCGACACTATCGAGGCAGAAGGCCTGCAGCCGGCCGGCGTCGTACTGATAGCCGATGGCGCCGATCATGCCGCGGTCTTCGTAATCGTAACAGCGGCCCATGGAGGTGGGAAAAACGATGAGAGGCATCCCCGCGTGCCCGTACGCCAGCAACTCCATGTCTCTTTGCAGATGGGGACTGTACCACTTGTGATATTCTCGGTTCACTCGGAACAGTATAGCTTGAAGCCCGCCGGGCCGCGAACGGCGCGCGGCTGGGGCGTCTACCGCGCTGCGATGGACAGCATAGCGGGAGCGCTGGCCACTCCGTTTACGGTGATGACGACCGGATAGTCTCCGGCCGCAAGCTGGGGCACCTGGAGATTCGCTTGGGCAAGGCCCACGTAGTACGGCGTCAGCCCGAGAAACTGGATCGGGGCGTTAGCGCCGCCGATGGTTGCTGTCGCGGAGAGAGTGGCCCCCGCGAGAGGGCTCAGCGGAGCCCCGGCGCCATCGAGCGGCGTGGTGGTCAGGCTGCCGATTCCGGTCAGATACGCGACGATCACGGAACCCGCGGGGGCCGGATGGTCAGCCGTGAGGAGCGTCCCCAGAGAGTCGGTCGCCACGGCCCGGTTTCCGTCCATCCGGAAGATTCCGGGCGCTGCCGCGTCGATGGTCAGCGGATACTCGACACTGATTCCCAGCGGCGAGCGCACCAAAAGCGTGGCGCTCCCTGCCTGCGCTTCGAATGGCACCTGGAAGTTGATCTGGCCGGAATCTGCGTAGAGCATCGGACTGTAGACGCCGTTGATGACCACGCTCACGCCGCCGAGGTCGTCCGGCAGGGGCCGGTTCGCCGGCTGGGCTGGCTGCGACGCGAATCCCGTGCCGAAGATCGTGGCCAGGCTGCCGGGCGAGATCGCGCCAGTGAAGCTGGCGGCGTTAGTGGCGGCGTTGATCGCGGGCGTCGTCTGGCAACACGAGGTGAGCAGGACCGGCGAATCCGTAACCGTGATGGTGGTTCCCTGCACGGCCAGCACGCCCCCGAAGATGCCGCGTACCGTGCGCGCCTGAATCGCGGCGGGTATGGTGAACTGCACAGTCTGGGAAGGATTCCAGACGATTATGGCAGGGTCGCCGGTTGCCAGCGTCAGCCAGATTTGCCAGGTGCCGGACTGGTCGATGGCCACCTGCGTGAGCGAGGCTCCCAACAGCCAATCGAACAGGTAACGATACGCCTGCCCCGCCTCGGTGAGCGCGCGCGGATCGGTCTGCTCGGTGCCCACGCAGAAGGAAGTAGCTCTGCCCCAGGTGTACCAGTCATAGCGTCCGGAGCCGTAGGCCAAGTCGGTGAGGTATTTCCGCGCGATGTAAGCGGCGGCCCGGTCCGGCGGCGTGGTTCTGTCGCCGGATGCGCCTTCGGTATCCCACAGCGGCTTGGCGCCGAGCCCGTACTTATTCATGACCAGGCGGACGTTGGCGATCAGGGGGCCGGTCGTTTCCGGCGGCGTGGTGTAGAAGTGATGGCCGATGACGTCCACATACTGGCCCGCGCCGGTTGCAAGCAAGGTATCGAGATAATCGGCGGAATAGGCGGCGGGCGAGATCACCGTGTTTTGCGGGTCCACGGCTTTCAGGATCCGATAAGCCTCTTGGGTAAGTTGCGCCAGTTGCGCGACCGTGCCTGTAAAGTAAGTGTTGTCGTTCGGCTCGTTCCAGATCTCGTAGTATCGGATGCGGTCCTTGTAGCGCTGGGCTACTGCCGTGATGTAGTCGCGCCAGTCTTGAATGTTCGAAGGCGGCGCCGGTGCGCCCGCACCGACATAGTTCACGTCGTCGGGATTAGATGACGCCCAGGCGGGAGTCTGGCCAAGCGTGAGGATAATGTCCGGTATGCCGTTGGCCTCCGCCGCTGCCACCCAGGTGTCCAACGGCGCGAAGTTCCAGACGCCACGGAGCGGTTCGAGGGCCGTCCAAGCCGTGCCGGAATCCCAGAGGCGCAGGGTTCCGAAACGCGCGGCGGGCCACGGGACCCCGCCCGCGACAGGCAGGCCGTTCGAGCCCGTGAATGAAACATCATCCACCGAAAATGTTCCGGGCGCGGTGGCTTGAATCATCAGCAGCACGGAGCCGGTGTCGTTGATTTGACCCGCCGCGGAGAACTGCCGCCAATTCGCGCCGATCTGCGCGGGCGTGCTCGCGTAGTAGTTGTATGGAGCGTTCTGGTTTTGCAGGATGACGTTGACGCTCATTCCCGGCTGGCCGCGCAGCCAGACGGTCATCGTGTAGGTCGCGCCCGGAATCACCGTCACGGCCTCGACCAACTGCACGGCGCCGCTTCTGACGGCCTGCACGTCGACCATCTGCGCAGCGGCTCCGCCGTGCGGGTTGTCCGTGTCCGCAGAGTAAGCGACTGTGACATCCGCCCAGGACGAGTTGTCGTGCCAGGCGACTGCGACGTTACCGGAAATCGGGTTGTTTTGCCCGACGGAAACGAAGGGCGGCTCAAAGCCGGGGTTCGAGAGAACGCTCTGCAGAAAATTGGCGGCCTGGATGCCGAAAAAGGAGACCGGGATCGGACCGAGGTTCGGTGTGGGCGGCGCGGTCCCAGCGGTGTACGAGACGCTGGCGTCGTCGATCCGGACTGTGCCGGGCGCGCTCAGGGCGATCATCAAATACGCGCCCGTGCTGACGACGATGTAGCCGTGGATGGTGACCTGCTGCCAATCGGCGGTGAGAGCAGCGTAGGTATCCAGGTAGGATTCGTACGGCGCGGAACCGTCCTGGATTCGGAAGATGACTTGCGTTCCGGGATCGCCGCGCACCCAGATCGAGGCAGTGTAGAGAGACCCCGCGACAACCGGCATGCCTTGCAATAATTGCGCCTCGCCGCTGCCGATGGATGCGACTGCCATCTTCTGGCAGGAGGCGCCGCTATGCGGATTGTTGAATTCCTGGTCGTATTGAGCGGTGGAATGGGACCACGCGGAGTTGTCCGACCAGCCGCTGGCGATGTTCCCGGAGATCTGGCCGCCGTTTCCGGAGACTGCCAAATAGGGGCTTTCAAAACCCGGATTGGTGAGAGCTGCGTTGGTGGGTGTGGCGGCCCGCGCGGCGGCGGGCACGACGAAGACGGCGGCTGCCGATATCCGGACGAGCAAGCGGTAGATATCGATCATCTACTCCATTGTCTCGCGGTTGCATTTGCCACTCAAATCGACCCGTCGCCGATCCCTTCCAGCGTGCCGATCGACGGCGAGAAGAAATACTCACCGCCGGCTGTCGTCACAAAGTGATTGACCGCGATTGGCGCCTGTGTGGGATCGATCAGCATCGGCCCGCTCGGAGACTGGGCGATGATGGGATCCTCGCCCGGAGCACCGGGCAGTGGCGGAGCGCCGGTCGGATTAGGCGGAAAGTTTGCCTTGTTGACCCAGACGCTCTGCACGAATTCGAAATGTTTGGCGATGTCGTTTTGATAGCAGAAGAAAAGCAGCCCGCGGTCAACCGCGGCGCTACCCGGGTCGTGCGGAACGAACGGGGCGCCATACGGAATGCCCCGCCGCAGCAGCCGGCGTGTTTGGGTAGCGCTCTCGCTGTTCGCAGCGCCCGCGGGCGTAAACTCGTCGCGTGGATAGGCTTTCCGGATGTGTGCCGACAGCGGACAGACGGCTCCGCTGGGGTCGCCGCCGAACTCGAAGTTGTTGTTCAAGGTGTTGTTGTTGCCCAACGCCGGATTCCCGTGATGCGGATCGCCCGGATCGCTCGAGGGGGGCGTGTATGGTCCAGGCTGAAACTTGCGTTGCTCGACCGGCGCCCCGCTCTTGTAACGGCCCACCAGCTTCGCGCCAGTCAGGTCCGTGGACCAGGCCAGCGTATGCGCGAGCGCAGCGACACTCTTTTCAAATCCGGCCACGTCCTGCCGCAGCCGCCGAAACACCAGAAAGGAGCCGTCTGCAGTCCACGCGGGTACCGGCGGGCTGTCTGGCCCCGGGGTCGGGTTCGGACCGTCCACGCCCCGCGCGGCTGTCGGAATCTGGGTGGCATATCCCAAGATGAATTCGCCCGGCCATAGCAGGTCCTGGCCTGGGTGCCCCTGGTTTGGATTCCCGATCGGATCGTCGGGCGAATCCACGCCCCGAATGCCGGGTTGCGAAACGCCGTCCTTGAAGCCAAAATGCTCGTGTCCGGGCAGGTCGGGCCTGGTCCGGCCCGGCTGGTCGAGAAGGATCCGGACGCCGGCTTGGAATGCGGCGGTGCTGGTGATCGCCGCCACTCTCTGTTGCAACTCGTGCGAATGGTCCGCGGCTACGATCAACACAGCGTGCACGTCATTTGGAGTATTGAATGGCGGAATCCAGTTTGCAGGATCGCTCGTGCCAACGTCGCCGATGGTTGATTTTCTGGCGGCCATGCCAGCCTTGAACTCGGCTGGAAATGCCGCGAGGTCGCTGGCCTTGATGTTGAGCGCCGTCAGCCCCTGGAACGACAGGGCCAGGTTCACCCAGATCGCCGAGATCAGCTCCTCGGGTTTTTTGATGCCTTGCGCCCTCAGCGAACTGAATTGGTTGTTGAATTCGATCACGTCGCTGCTGCTTGACGCACCCACTTCAGCGCTGATCTCATTGATCCACGCCCGGCCGGCGGTGTCGCTGGTGAACTTTAGAAAGAGGTTGGCCTGGAAATCCTTGTTGAACCCCCCAGGCTGTTGCCTTGAATATTGTCGAGATTGAGTTGAGTCGTCGGCATACAATAATTGGTCCTCTGGTAGTAGTGACGCTAGCGGGCAAATCGTTTCATTACGAAAAGGCGCTGATTCTACCGGGTTCTCCCACGGAACGAGCCGGCCGTCTATCTATTTCGCGATGCCCACTTCGGTGAGCAGCCAGGCGTATTCGAACGCCTGGTCCTTCATGCGGTCGTAGCGGCCGGAGGCGCCGCCATGGCCCGCCGGCTCCATCTTGATCTTTAGCAGCAGCGGTGTGTCATTGGTCTTCAGTGTCCGCAGGCGCGCCACGTACTTCGCGGGCTCCCAGTACATCACCTGGCTGTCGTTGAAACTGGTAGTGACCAAAGTAGCCGGATAGGCGCGCTTTTCCAGGTTGTCATAAGGGCTGTACGTCTTCATGTAGTCGTACGCCTCTCTCTCGTTCGGGTTGCCCCACTCCAGATACTCGCCGACCGTCAGCGGCAGCGACGCGTCCATCATGGTATTCATCACATCCACGAAGGGCACGGCGGCGTGCACGGCGTGGAACAGGTCCGGACGCATGTTGACGACCGCGCCCATCAGTAATCCGCCGGCGCTGCCGCCCTCTATCGCCAGGCGTTCTTTCGAGGTCCACTTCTCCGCGATCAGATATTCGGCGCAGTCGATGAAATCCCAGAAGGTATTTTTCTTCTTCATCAGCATGCCGTCCTCGCGCCATTTCTCACCCATCTCGTTGCCGCCGCGGATGTGGGCGATGGCATACGCCATCCCGCGGTCGAGGAGGCTCAAGCGATTGCTGGAGAAGGCCGGGGGCGTGCCGAACCCGTAGGAGCCGTAACCGTAGAGGAACAGCGGCGCGTGGCCGTCGCGCACGAAACCCTTGCGGTAGACGACCGAAACCGGCACCTGCACGCCGTCGCGCGCGGTGGCCCACAAGCGCTCGCAGACGTACTGCGCGGGGTCGTAGCCGC
>ODAK010004594.1_pt1 | contig 14089 bp, 12 predicted proteins | sample 1539591 | NCBI WGS metagenome assembly ODAK01 (sample SAMEA3539303, study PRJEB22396) | soil metagenome | biome: tundra; feature: field; material: soil | place: USA | collected 2010-05 | depth 0.15 m | reverse complement strand
CCGCCTATTATAATGAGGCGAGGACTCATCGTTCCCTGAACAAGGACGCGCCGTTATATCGCGCGATTGAGCGCCTCGGTGCCATCACGTCACACCCAATTCTCGGTGGACTTCACCACCAATATTGCAGAATCTAATTTTCGGTACACACAACGGTCAAGAGAGCAAGAAATAAACTCAGCAGCCCGAACATTGGGTCAGCATAGGCGATTCTATCACCCCATCAACGCAGATAAGGTTTTCGGTACACACAAGGGTCGCGAAAACGCACAGCAACGCGGAAAATACAAATCCGTTCGATATGCCCGTCCACAAGAACGCCATCGTCAGCAATTTTACATCTCCGCCGCCGATCCACCGCCGCGACTAGAACAAGAGCAGAACCATGAAAATCAACAGTGAGAATCCAACTTGACCCGGAATGTTCGCCCACCGGCCGGTCAAACCGGCGTGAACGAAAAAGAGCAAGCCAAGGATCACGACAGTGTATTTGGAATAATGAAATGTCTCAGGTCGGTGAATGCTGCGTAAAATAGAAGTGCAGCCGTCATCATCAGAACGGCATCAGAGAGAAACGAAGTATCTATCATCCGAATTGAGGCAGAGCAGACGGGTAGCGCTGATATCGGAAAGGAATGTCAGCGGCGTGTCGGCGGAGCGATAGATTCGAGCAGCTGAAGGTTGTTCGCGATCGTCGGATCGTTGGGTTCGCGTGCATAGGCTTTCATCATGTATCGGCGTGCGGTCACGAATTGGCCGCGCAACATGTAGGAATATCCCAGATTGTTGAGGATTTCGGTCGTCTCCCCGACCAGTTTTATGGCGGATCGGTAGGCCCGATCGGCAAAGTCGAAACGGCCGATCCGATCATAGGTCGCCGCGAGCCCTACCCAGGCGGTCGAATCCCGCGGCGCCTTCTCGACCGCATCACGGAAATACCGTTCCGCCGTTCCGTAGTCGCCGCGATTGAAGTGCTCCAGACCAAGCTTGCGCGATTCATCCGACGGCAGGAACTTGAGATCGGTAGGCTCCTGCACGGTGGGGGTGATCGCCGGAACTGTGGGTTCCGGCGCGGCCTGCGAAAATGTTCCCTCGAGGATACACCCGGACATCGTGATTGCCAAAAAAGCCGCAACCGTCGCCCGACAAATACTCAGTACGCCACCGGCCGCCATATGTCCCCTCTTTGATGAGTGTACACGTAAAATGCCAGCGCCTCAAAGGATTTTCTGATGAGTTTGTGAATCAATCCAGATAGTTGTCGATAGGGTCTGGTAACTGGCGAGCCGGCCAGCTGGGCAATATGGGAAAGCTCAAAACCACCGCACCGGCTTCGCCCAACGCTCGACCTTATGGATCGTGGCGTCAGCCAGCTCGGATAGAAAACAATCGCAGGGGAACCGTGCATTCACCGGGAGGCTATTTCAATACCGTCATCAGTTTGATCATCACTGGCAGCATGACGACAAGCAAGATGACCGGGAAGATGAACAGGCCCAGCGGCAGAACCATTTTGACGGTGAGCTTGTTGGCCGCCTCTTCGGCGCGCAAAAGGCGCTTTTCACGCATTTCATCGCTGAACACGCGCAACGCATCGGCAACGTCGCTGCCGAGTTCGATCGACTGGCGTAGCATGCTCACGAAAGAGCCGGCTTCGTCCAGATCGAGACGGTCGGCCAGCGACGTGAGCCCTTCGATCATGCTGCGGCCCGCTCGGATTTCGGCGCCCATCAGCTCGAGATTCATGCCGAGCGCAGAACTGCGCTTTCCAATTTCGCCGCGCACCCGATCGAAGGCGGCGTCGAGCGTGAGGCCTGCATCGACGCAAACCACCAACAGGTCGAGGAAGTCCGGAAATATCAGCCGAAATTGCCGCACCAATAGCCGCCGGCGCCTTGCCAGATAGGCATTCGGTCCTGCCACCGCAACGAAAATGGCAAGCAGAACCAGGATGACCGACGCCAACATGGGTGTGCCGGGCGGAAAAAATCCGATCGCAATCAGGGAGAGAAACGGGAAGGCAACGATTGTGAAGAGCCGTGCGAAAAGATAGGCGTCAACCGCTTCGGTTCCAAAAAACCCCGCCCGTAACAGTTCGCGTCGCGTTTTTTCGCGAAATGCGCCCTGGCGGCTTTTCGGATAGAGCTTCGCCGCGATGGCGAAGATGCCGCGCGCCTGCCTACCGGCGGGCGCGCCCAACCATCGCGACGACGCCGGCAGGCGACGCGCCATTTGCGCTCGATGCGCAAAATACTGACCCAGCACAAACACGACCGCCGCGACAGTGCCGAAGGCAAGCGCGGCAAACAGGAATGGCACCAGGTCCGTCATGGGATGGGTTTCAGAATTTGAAATTGACCATGCGGTACATCACGAGGTTGCCGATGACGAGCGAGATGGCCGCGTAGATTAGGGCGGGCTCAATTGCCGGAGAATGCCGGACCTCGGCAAAAAACGACGGCGAAACTAGGCTGATGATGCCGACCATGATGAACGGCATCAGCGACAGGAACTTGGCGGAAATCCGGCCCTCCGCGCTCAAAGCCCTGATCTTCAGCGCGATTTTCGAGCGGCTGCGGATCAGGCGGGACAAACGCAGCAGGACTTCTGCAAGATTGCCGCCGGTCTGGGTCTGGATGTTGACGGCGACGATGAGAAATTGGAGATCGTCCTGCCCGACACGGCGGTGAAGGTTCTCCATTGCACTCTTGATATTCTGGCCGAATGAAATCTCGTCTGCCGTCATCCCGAATTCACTTCCGATCGGGTCCGGCATTTCCCGCGCCACGAGATCGAGCGCGACCGACACCGGGTAACCGACCCGAATGCCTCGCACGATGATTTCAACGGCATCAGGAAGCTGCTCGGCAAAGCGGTCGATCCGGCGGCGGCGCACCGTCCGCAGATAGATGATGATCAAGACCAGCGCGGAAAACAACGCCAGGGCGAAAGACCCGATCCCGAAATCGAAGACGAAACCGAACACGATGAACAGCGCCGCAGTGGCGGCGAAAACGGAAAACAGCAGCCAGTTGCGATCGAGCCGAAGTCCAGTCTGGGTAAGCCATTCGTTGAGTTGCTTGATAGTCGGTATGTCGGAACTGAAGATCCCGCGCTCGTGGCGCAGCGCGTCGAGGACCTCAGCCTGGTCCTTGTGCTCGCGCGAAAGCGTCAGCCGGCGGCTGATCGATTTCTGCGTATTGCGCGCCTCGAAGGCCAGCCAATAGATCGCCACGATCCCGAACAGCGCCGCCGCGAATACCAGCAGCGTGATCACCCCTAGCTCGTTCAAGACCAGATCTCCTCACAGCGGCTGCGTTGGATCGAAATGGCGGTCGGGCAATTCGATTCCATAAGCCTTCAGGGTGGTCAAAAACACCGGTTTCGTTCCGGTGGCGCGGAAACTGCCGCGAATGTTGCCGTTTTCGTCAGTCGATTCCTTGGCGAAGAAGAAGATTTCGTGCATTTGGATGACGTCGTCCTCGATGCCGGTCAACTCGCTGACGCTGGTGACGCGTCGCCTGCCGTCCGGTAATCTTTGCACTTGGATCACGAGGGTCAACGCGGAGGCGATCTGGCTGCGGATGCTGCCGACCGTCATTGACATGGCGGCCATTCCGATCATTTGCTCGAGGCGCTTGAGCGCATCGCGCGGCGAGTTGGCGTGAATCGTTGTCATCGAGCCCTCGTGACCGGTGTTCATCGCCTGGAGCATGTCGAAGGCCTCTTCGCCACGACACTCCCCGATGATGATGCGGTCGGGCCGCATGCGCAACGCGTTCTTGACGAGTTCGCGCTGGCGTATCTCGCCTCGGCCTTCGGCATTGGGCGGCCGCGTTTCCAGGCGGCCGACATGAGGCTGCTGCAATTGCAACTCGGCGGCATCCTCGATGGTGATCAGGCGCTCGTGCGCCGGGATCGACGCCGACAGGGCGTTGAGCATCGTGGTCTTACCGCTGCCGGTTCCGCCCGCGATGATCAGCGAGATCCGCCCTTGCACGGCCGCCTTCATCAAATCGACCATCGGAGGACGTAGCGTATCGAATTCGACCAGCCGCGCCAGGTCGAACGGCCGCTCGGAAAATTTCCGGATCGATACCAAAGGTCCGTCGATGGCGATCGGCCGCACCGCAATATTGACACGCGAACCGTCGGGCAGTCGTGCGTCCACCATCGGGGAGGATTCGTCGACCCGGCGTCCAACGCCAGCGACGATCTTGCCGATGATACGCAGCAGGTGGGCCTCGTCCTTGAAGTGCACCTTGGTCGGACTGAGCTTTCCGGATCGCTCCACAAAGCAGCTGCGGTGCGTATTGATCAGGATATCCGTGACGGTCGGGTCCTTGAGCAGCGGCTCAATGGGTCCGAAGCCCGTCATCTCGTCCAGAATTTCGTCCGAGAAGACCTGCAGTTCCTGCTGGTTGAGCGAGATTTTTTCGGCTCGGACGTAGTTTGCCACATAGGCCCGTACCTGCCTTACAAGCTCCGTCCGCGGCAGCTTTTCCAACAGGATGAGATTGAATTCATCGATGATGCGGGCGTGGAGCTTGAGCTTCTCCTCAAGAAGGGCCGGGCGCTGGGTGCCGGGTCCCGGCAAGACATTGTCAGCGTCCCTGGGGATGCGCGCCGCGTCTTCGGGCCGTTGCGGATCGCTCCGTGGCGCGGTCCCTCGCGAAAGATCAAACAGGGTGCTCATGAGACGAATCCCCGACTGCGTTGACGCTTCAGGCGGCCATCAGCCGCGTCGCCCGGGCGGCGGCGCCGCTGCCCGGGCCGATTTCAGTCCGGCGCAAAACTCGGCGATGGACGCGATCTCCCGCATCGTTTTGCGCGCCACACGGGTCAGTACCATCGGGGCACCGGTATTGATGCTCTGCAGCACCATGGGTTCTTCGCGGACATAGAATACCTTCTCGTTACCCAAGACTTTCTCGACATGATGGCGTCGCGCGACGCCTCCCAACCAAGTGCGCTCGCAACGATTCAATGCCACGCCCATCGGCGCCGCGAGAGGCTTGGTGTCCCGAACGACCGCAATGGTCTCCGCCAGTTGACGCAAGCCCGGCACCGTGTTGACACCGGTCACCATCACGCCATCGGAGCCAGCGACGATCTGGGACGTCCAGGCGAACCACGTCGCCGGAAAGTCGATGATGACGAGATCATATCGCGCCGATATCAGGTCGAACAGTGCATCCAGGGCGGATATATTGAGTTCACAGACGTTGAACCTGGTGCGCGGGGCGGCGAATACATGCAGACCGCTGGGGTGGCGGCTGATGTAGATATCCAGCAATTGTTCGTCGAGCCGTTCGGGATTGTTTGATGCTTCCTGGATTTGAAGGCGCGGCTCGATATCCAGATGGTCGCAGACATGGCTGGTCTGGAAATCTAGGTCGACGATGCAGATATTGCGGCCGGCCGTCGCCTTGGCGGTCTTGAGATAGGTCGCCACCTCGACCGCCAGCATGGTGTTGCCGACACCGCCGGCGCAGGGCACGAAGGAAGCCACCACCGGGGCCGGCCGGTCGGATCGTGCTTGCCCGTTTCCCCGGCGGCGCGAAATGATATCGAGAATGTCCTGCGGCACGGCGTTGGCGGAAACCCACTCGGCGCCGCCGGTGCGCATCAGCCGCTTGTAATCGGTCGCCGAGATTTCGTCGCTGATCAGGATCGGGACGATGTTTTCGCCGTGACGCAATGCGGTATCGAGCAAGTTGCATAGAAAAGCGCTGTCGTTGACGAACGACACCAGCAACACGAAACTCGGTTCGTGCTCTCTGTGGCCTTGGACGATCTCGTCGATCTGCTTGATTCGGATCAGATTCGGAATCGCCGCTCTAGCTTTTCGTTCGACGGCGGCGACGCGTTCGAGGTCGAACTCCGGACTGAACAGGTAGACGGGCATGGCACTGCTCGTGAACGGCGCGCTGGAGGAAAGTTGTTCGGCCGTAACGGACGTCGGCGGCGCCGGTATCTGAATTTTATTGGACCCCAACGAACTGCCCTGCAAGAAAAATCGGCGAATACCTGATCGCGAGCGCTTTGGTCGCGCCGGCCCGCCGGGCATCCCGGCTATCTGGTTCCGGTCGTTTTAGAAGCAATGACGACATGGGCCGGGCCAGTCGAAAAGAAAGGGCGGCTTCACCTGTAGGTGATGCCGCCCCATGGCCTACCATCGCTGCTGCGATTGCTGTCGCAGTTATTAATCCGTGCCGACTGTGTGGTAGACGGCGATGCAGCCGTTGGCGTCAAGACCTCCGCCCGCAGTGCAAACCCCCGTCATTCCGGTGGCGAACGCGGTGCTCGCGATCGGGATGTAGATGTAATTGTGAACCGAGTCGGCAGCGACCGAATGGTTGGTGCCGTGCAAGTTGTCCACTCCGGCGGTCGCGACCCCCCCCGGACCCGGAGCGGAAGCCGGACAGTTAAACAAGCCGGTGATGGTATCCGCATTCGAGATTCCGGTCGCGGCATTGACCATGCCGAGGGCCGTGGGACCTGCAAGTACGGTGCTGTATGACGGGCCTTGTATAGCCTGGCTGGTATAGATGTTCGCACCGTAGTTAGTCGCGCCGGCGGTCGTCGGGCAGCCCAATACGATGGGGTTAGGATTGGGGTTGACGTACGAGTTGTTGCCCGAACGCGCCAGATAGTAGTGGTTGTCGCCGGAGTTGTACCAGACCTCGTCGTTGCCCGCCTGGAAATGCAGCGTAGCCAACACTGTGCCGAAGGCGGCGCCATTCGTGCCGTCGGCGATGATCGCCGTTGGACGGTATACCGGCGCGTTTGCGTTGGCGCCGTTGCAGCCCAGCAGCATTTGACCACCCCCGAGGGCGACGGGGCCGATGGTCAGCCCCTGCGGTCCGTTGCAGGATGAGATCGGAACAACGGCGGTGGCGACGACATGATTGGCCACCGGGTCGATGCGGGACACGCCGCCCGCCACCGAGTTGTCTCCGGGGCCGTTGATCTCCGGCACCGAAACATAGATCATTCCGTCGCGCGGGTTCCACTGGCACTGCTCGATGCCATCGGTGGCGTTCGGCGTGCCGTTCGTACCGTCAAAAACGATCTTGCCGATGACCGAATGGGTCCTGGCACTGACGGCGGTGATGAATGGAGGGGTGTCCGCGTTATTCGCCACAAACCCGATATTATGGACCGGGTCGAAGCACATCTCGTCCACTCTATCCAACCCGCCGGTCGAGATGGTTGCCAAAAGCGCCCCATTGTTGAGGGACAAAATCTTGAGCGTGCTATCGCCGTCTCCGGCCCAAATCTCCCTATCACGGACGATCATGACGCCATCAGGGCCCGAAAGGTTGTTATTGGCACTGCCGTTAGCGTTGTGGGCTACACCCTTGAACAAGCCCGCCCCGGCTATGAACTGCAAGGTGTTGGTGGTGGTGCTGATGACGTCGACCCCTTTGTTCGTACGGTCGCCCAAGACGTAGTAACCTGCCGCCGGATCAACGAAGCTGATGTCGAAGCTCGTAATTTTCCCGTTCGGTATCGAAACCACCGTCTTCAGCGCGAGGGTTTCGGCCGCATAGGCCGCCGTCGTGCCCGCCACAACGACCGCCCCCAAAGCGAGAACTCCCGCGAGAGACCCCGCCAGGCTGGCACGTCGTGGAATTGCTGTTCTAGATCCAACACTCATTGTCGTCTCCTCCCTAGGTGTAATTGTCATTAGGTGTCGTCGTTCTTCTTCGGCTTAGTCCATGACATGAAGACCCCGACCGCAACGAATACCGGGGTGCCACATGGCGGCGTCTCGGCGGGTTCTCAGAAATCGCAATTTGTATGCCCCACCCACCAGCGCCGCATCATTTACCCTTTATCCGAACAATGCTAGGCGAGCGTTACGAATAATTAACTATGTGGCCGACGGGATACATAGGATAATAAACCTAGATGCGAGACATTCTAGATCCGAGACATTAAGGCGGCTTGAGGCCTTAAGCGAGAAGGTTCTTCCCACGATCCTGACTATTCCGTGCGCATCCGGGCTTATGTCCCAGATCGCCGCTAATCAGGAGCACTGCACTTTTTTGCGATCGCCCCGGGGCAATTTGTGCGATTGCCGATGGCAAGCCCGTCGTATCGGTGGAAAGGCGGCATTTTTATTAACCTCTTGGCCGCCCCCGCACCGCCCAGATCTCGATGACGTCCGAAACATAGAATTTGACTAAGTCGTGCATTAACCGATAATTAGCCATGTGCTGATGGTCACTATCTTCCTGGGTCGAGTGGTGGGCTTTCACCTTAGTCCGCGTCGCGACACCCTGAAATGCAACAAAAAAAATTCGCCGCCCGTACTTGTCGAGGAGAGCGTCATGGAGAGATCAATGCAACGGATCAAAAGACTTTACAAAGACGAGCAGGGCGCAGCGCTGGTGGAATACACCGTTCTTCTCGGCGTTATGCTGGTCGCTGTCATCGGCACGATCATGTTGGTCGGCGGGTGGGTGAATACGAAGTGGGTGACCCTGTTGACCGCGCTCTCTGGCAGTTAAACCACGCCCTGGTTCAAGGCGGTCGGCGCCGACCGATCGCCGCGTTCGTGTCGGCAGGCGGGAAAGATCAGGACGCGCATTGGTTCTTGAGCATTGAGGGGTCAAGCAGATGAGGATGAGAAACATCATCATACTTTGCGTTGCCCTCATCATGGGGGGCTTGGCGGCGTTTCTGGCGCGCAACTGGCTTCTATCTCATTCGCGCTCATCCAGCGCGGCTACCGGAACGATCGTGGTGGCTGCAAAGCCGCTCGGATACGGGGCGGCGGTGACGGCCGACAACATCGCCGAAATCCCTTGGGCCGCAAGGGCGCTGCCCGAGGGCGCCTTCGTGACCAAGGAAGAACTCCTCGGCGACGGTCGCCGCGTCGTTTTGACGCCGTTGGCGAGCAACGAACCGGTCCTGCGCTCGAAGATCACGGGGCCGGGACAACGGGCTTCGCTGTCTTCATTCCTGCAGGAAGGCAACCGCGCCGTGACCGTGCGAGTTGACGACGTTCGCGGCGTCGCCGGCTTTATTCTGCCAGGAGATTTTGTCGACGTTGTCCTCATCAAAACCGACGACGAGCGCGTTCGCCGCGAGAACTATTCGGAAATCCTTCTACAGCGCGTGAAGGTTCTTGCGATCGACCAACTCTCAAGCGAGCGACAGGAGCAGCCGACCATCGCTAAGGCGGTGACCCTTGAGGTCGCGCCCGAGCAAGCGCAAAAGATCTTGTTGGCGACCAATGTCGGCAAGCTGTCGTTGATCCTGCGCCAGCCGGAAGAAAAAAGCTTAGCATTGAGTCGGCGAATCACCGAAAAAGACCTGAGGACGTCGAAGATTTCTGACGAGCCACCGCCCGTCGCCCCTGAGTCCCCCCTCCCGCAGGTCGCGGAACCGGTTCGGCGGGCCGATGCTGCGGCGACGGTGGCAATCGTGCGGGGACTGAAGCGCGAAGAATATAAGGTGATGCGGGACGGATACTGGACAGGAAGCGGTTTCTGGCCCGAAGCGCTCACGCAGGCGACGACACCATCATCTTTGCCGAGTTCATCTTTGTCGAACCCTCTGGCGGGAACGGTGCGGAGGGTTGGCAAGGCCGATTAAGAATCCGTTGCACGCGCTCGGCTAACGCATGGATGGCGATCCTATCTGACTTTATGCCTCCGATGCTGGAAACGAATCAGATCTGGGTTTCGCTTATCGAGCGCCCCCGCTCGCGCCGCCGTTCTGAACCGCCTTCAGGACGTTGCATTGCGTGGAGCAATGATTTGAAAGACGCGTGCGGCTGCATTTGTCCGGGTCCTTTTCCGGATTGGAGATCAAGACCAGCCGAATGAGAACCGTTCATGCCGCCGAATGAGAGCATTGTCGTTAAGTTGGTGCGACTTGCAATAACACTATGCAACGACACAAGCGGCGTAATCCTGCCTTACGTAACCGTCATGCTTGTCGCAATCGTGGGCCTCGCGGTGCTGGCGCTCGATGGTGCGCGATACATGAGCCTGCAGACGCAACTCCAAGCCGCTGCGGATGCACTGGCGCTCGCCGGCGCAGCCGAACTCGACCGCTTCCCGGACTCGGAGACGCGCGCCGTCAATGCCATCAATAACCTGATTAACAACTCGATTTTGCCCGGTTTCGGAAACAGCAGAAACGTCCGCGTCGCGAGCATCCAGTTTTACAGCGATCTGCCGCCGAGCGATGTCAGCCCGATGTCTTCCGGCATCCTGGCGAGCAACCCGGAGAATGCGCGATTTGTTGCCGTTGCCCTGCGGCCCGCCAGTTTGACGACCATCCTTCCGGCGTCGCTGTTTGGAGGATCGAACACGGTAACGACAGGAGCCTCCGCGGTGGCGGGCTTCGATCAGGTGGTGTGCGACATCACCCCGCTGTTCGTGTGCAATCCTTTCGAGACCGAAGACACGAGCTACGAGGAGGCAACCCGGGCTATGCAACTCGCGGCTTCCGATCCGTCGCTTCAGCGGCGGTTGATCCGGATGCGGCAGGTCGGTGGCGGCACCTGGCGATATGCTCCTGGAAATTATGGATTCCTCGATTCGTCGACATTGGGCAACACCAACGAGGCACTAATCGACAGCCTCGCTCGGGTTCACCGGAACGCGTGCTTCCGACTCCGCGGTGTCAACATCCGGCCGGGCCCCGTGCCGACCGCCAACCAGGGCTTCAATGTCCGGTTCGACATCTATCGCGGCGCGATGCTCGCCAACCGCACCGACAGCAATTATTATCCGGCGGAGAATGTCCGCAAAGGATACGAGCATATCGGCGTCGGCGAGACCGCGTGCTCCGCCGAAGCCGCATATAATTGGCCGATCGGGGCGCCCCCGGATCAGGCCACCGGCCTGCCGTTCGACCTTGAGTGGCCGTACATGGACGGCCAAATGGGCAACGGCAACTGGGACTTCGAAACGTATTGGCGGGCGAACCATGGCGGCAGCGGCCGGCCGCCACCGCTGGTTGGCGGCGAGCCCGCGAACAACAGCAATCCGCCGAGCCGGTACAGCGTCTATCGCTACGAGATAGAGCAGGGTATTGTCGGCGATGTGTCTTACGCAGGAGAGACCGGGGCCCCGGCTTGTTACGGCGGCGACTTCTTGTCCGGTACGCCGGATCGCCGCATCCTTCATGCAGCGATCGTCAATTGCCAAAGCCTCGATCTTCGGGAAGAAACGCTTTCAAATGTTCCGGTCGTCGCGTTCGGCAAGTTCTTTCTGACGCTGCCGTTGTTGCGGCCTCAGACCGACATCTATGTGGAATTCGTGGGCCTGGTAAGCCCCGGTGACGGTACGCTGGATTTCGAGTCGGTCCAGCTTTACCGGTGAGTTCCCGGGAACGGAGGCGGCATCGTGTTGGCGCAGGTTTCATTTTTTTGGTGGCGAGGCCGCGAAGGTTCGGCGCTGGTCGAGGGTGCCATCCTGTTGCCGGTGCTGATGGTCCTCATGTTCGGCGTCTATGAATTTTCGTGGCTGTTTTACCAGCAGCACGTGATCGTCGACGGATTGCGCGATGCGGCGCGCCACTTGGCGCGATCCTCGAATCCTTGCGATTCGACTTCGCCCGCATGGACCGTCGACGAGGCCATGGCGCGAAACCTGGCCGCGACCGGGGCGGTCGCGGACGGGCCCGCCCGGATCAAAGGATGGAATCAGGGCATGATTGCAATTGCCTGCACGCCAATCGACAATCCGATCGGGGCCAACGGTTTGAGGGCGTATCGCGGCAGTGCGGTGCTCTATGTGGTGACGGTGTCTTCCCGGCTGACCGATCCTTCGCTGGGATTTTTTCGGATTCTAGGCCTTGAGCCACCGGTGATTTCCGTGTCGCATTCGGAACGTGTGATCGGACCCGGGTAAGGGTTAAGGGGTGCTTCCGGTGCGTTTGGCGCGCGATCAAGACGGTGCGATCCTGGTCGAAGCGACGGTCACGATGACCGTGCTGTTGGTGTTCGTGCTCGGATCGATAGATTTCCTGGTCGCCTTCTATCAGTGGAACGCGGCGGCCAAGGCGCTCCTGGTAGGCGCGCGCATTGCGGCCGTCTCGGATCCGGTCGCCGACGGCCTCAACAATCTCAGCGTTGCGGTTGCGGGTCCCTTCATGCCGGCGGGAGCCCCGATGCCGTCTTTCGTGGTGAGGTGCGACGGTGCTGCACGGACCTGCACATGCGAAGGCGCCTGCACGGGCATCACCGGCTATAACGACGCGGCCATGAACACCATCGTGTTCGGCCGCGGCAGTTCATCCTGCTCCGATGCAACCTCGTTGTATTATGCCGGAATGTGCGACATTTTTCCGCGAATCACCGCAGCCAATGTGGTGATCGTCTATGCGCAGACCGGCTTAGGCTATGTGGGGCGCCCCAATGGGCCGGTGCCAACAATTAGCCTTACGCTGCAGAATTTGCCGTTTCAGTTCTACTTTCTCGGCGGCCTCATGGGTCTGAGCAAAATCAATATTCCTGCAGTGGCATCGATTGGTGGCGAGGACTTGTCGTCCGGTGCACCGCTATGAGGAGCGCTAACACGTCAAGCCTGCCTGGAGCCCGAAAAGCGGCACCAACGGCCACCGGCGTTGCGGCGAAGACGTTCACGGCTGCCGCTGGCGCGACCGTTGCGGCCAAATTTGGATGCAGCGGATATTACCTGAGGCTATCTATCGAACTCGCCGACATCTACTAAAGTGCGCAAATTCGCCCGTTCCAATGCCTCCAAGCGTGACATAAATCAATTTCCTTTGTTTTATATTGATGCAATTGTCCAATCATTCGATTGCCATTACGCAGTTGCTGCAGCGCAATATTTATTGAATTCGCTGATGTTTTTCGAATATGCTTGCTGGTTCTGGACATCCGCACCGGGGCCGGCAGGGTGAACAATGTGGCGGTGGATTTCGTTTGATTTTATTTTAAAGTGGTAAAATTGTTACAGTCATTCGAGGTTTGGCGTGCTAGTTTGAAAATACAGATGAGACGAGATCGTGTCGGTTGAAACCATACCGGGAGGGTAGAAAATGTACCAGTTGCGCCTTGGCTTGTTTGGGGTACTCGCACTGACGATTTCCAGTCCGTTGTTCGCGGCGGACATGTCGTATAAGGCGCCGATGGCGGCCCCGGTCGCTGCCTCCGGTTGGAACGGTTGGTACGTCGGCGGCCAATTGGGGTTCAAATCGGTAACCAACGACTGGACCACGGATTGCGTGCAAGGTGGGGGTCTCGCGACCTGCGGCAATGCTCTTAATGCCTTAGAGTTCCCGGGCGCGCCCGATTCATCCGCATCGAACAGATTCACGACGTCTAATTTTCGATATGGCTTCTATGCCGGCGCTATGTCCCAAGTGTTCACCAATTACGTGGTTGGCATCGAAGGCGACGTGGGGTTTTACAATAACTCCAGCACCGTCCCCGGCATCTTGGGCTGCAGCACCGCCGCTTGTACCGGCGGAGCCCTGGTGCCGTTTGATTTGAGCGGCGATTCCACCAGTGTTAAAAACACATATGACTATAGTCTGCGCTTGCGTGCGGGCTATCTAGTGACCCCTGACATTCTGGTCTATGGAACCGGCGGTATTGCGTTCCAGCATGTCGAGGCAAGTATGGCCTGCAACGGCGCTACGAGCCCGGCGTGTTTTATCGGCAATTTGTCGCAGACCGATTCTACCACGATGCAAGGTTATACGGTCGGCGGCGGTTTGGAGTGGAAGCTGATGCAGAACTGGTTGATCCGCGGCGAATATCGCTACTCCGACTTTGGCACGTGGAAACCCAGCTTCTTCCAGAATAGTGGCATCGTCGAGGTCTATCCGAGCATCCACGTGACATCTCAGATAGCGACTGCCGGCATCGCGTATATGTTCCCTATCTCGAGATAACAACTCATCAGAATCTCGGTAGACGCTTTAGAGAGCTCCGGATTGATTTCCGGAGCTCTCATCGTTTTGAACTTCAGATGAAAATTGAGGCGTAGAGTCGTCCGTTAACAAGCCAATTTGAGTGCGGGATGGGTTGCGAGGGCACGCCATAGCGCGGCCAGGATCAGGCACAAAAGAATCCTCAGCCAGGCGAGGATGC
>ODAK010004593.1_pt1 | contig 14094 bp, 10 predicted proteins | sample 1539591 | NCBI WGS metagenome assembly ODAK01 (sample SAMEA3539303, study PRJEB22396) | soil metagenome | biome: tundra; feature: field; material: soil | place: USA | collected 2010-05 | depth 0.15 m | reverse complement strand
GCGCATCGGCGTCCTCACGCAGCAGATCGGCCGAACGCGCCAGTGCCGCAACGGTTCCCGGGCCGAGCTCGGTCTCCAGCACCGGCAGCAGCCCACGTGCGCGAACCCGGCCGAATGTCGGGTCGCTGTTGTGCGGGTCGACCCACACCGTGAGGCCGGCCGCCTTCCAGGCCGCCACCGTCGTGGCCCTGGCCACGCCCAGAAAGGGACGGACATACGGTCCGCGCCGCGCTGGCATACCTGACAGTGATCGTGCCCCAGAGCCTCGGGCCAGGCCCAGCAGGACCTGCTCGGCCTGGTCGTCACGAGTGTGACCAAGCAGGACAGCCACCGCCCCAACCCGCTGCACAGCAACCTCAAAGGCTCGGTACCGCGCGTCCCTTGCCCGAGACTCAGGGCCAGCGCCGGAGCCTGAGCCTGCGACCCGGACCATGACCACCTCAACTGGGTCCAGCCCCAGTCGCCGACACTTGTTGGCGGCCCGTTCGGCTGCGGCCAGGGATCCTTCCTGCAGGTCGTGGTCCACAATCACGGCCCCAGCCGACAGGCCGGCGCGGGGGGCCTCGAAGGCAACGGCTGCCGCAAGCGCCAGGGAGTCCGCGCCACCGCTGCAGGCCACGAGCACCAGTCCACCGGGATCAATCTGCGCGAGCGCGCGACGCACGGCGACCCGGGTGGCCGCGATGGCGCTATGAGGTCCGGACACGGGTCGCTGCCGATCAGCCGTGCACGCGTTGGACCCAGGCCGGCGGGTTCTCGATCTCTTCGGGCAGCGGCAAGGTCTGCGGCGACGTCCACACCGCATTGAAACCGTCGGTGCCAACCTTGGCTGTGACCTCACGAACGAAGACTGCCCCGTCGCGATACTGACGCATCTTGGCCTCGAGCCCAAGCAACCTGCGCAGGATCTTGTCGACACCCGTGACGTCCTGGCGCCGCTGCTGGAACTTCGCCCGGATGTGCTCGACGCTGGGCACGATTGCCGGCCCCACATCGTCCATGACCACGTCGGCGTGTCCCTCCAGCAGCGACATGATCGCGGTGACCTTGGCGATCTCGGCGCGCTGCTGAGCCGTGGCGAAGATGTCAGTCAGGCCATTGCCTCCGCTCCTGAGCGCGTTGGGCACGTTGTGCGCAATCTGCCGGATCTGTTCGCCGAGATGCTCAGGATCGGGCACGAGGTCCTGGGACAGGTGGCGGGCTGAGTCGATGACGTGCTGGCGCAACCACGGCACCGCCGTGAACTGCACCCGGTGGGTCTCCTCGTGCATGCAGATCCACAGACGGAAGTCGGCCTCATTGACGCCGAGCTCGGTCTCGGTGCGCAGCACGTTGGGCGCCACGAGCAGCAGGCGGGGCGTGCCGTCGGGGGCAAGGTCGTACTGGCCCAGGATCCTGCTAGCAAGGAAGGCGGTCAGGGCGCCGACTTCGGCGCCGGTGACCTTGCCGCCGACGCCCAACATCACAGGTGAGGCAGGGGCCGGGGTCTTGCGCTTGGCAAGCATGGCCTTGATGACCGGCTCAAGCATGGACTGCAAAGAGTCAACATTGGCGTCGATCCAGCCTGGACGGTCCACGATCACCGCAGCGCTGCCGCCCTCTGAGTGCATCTGAGCAGTCTCGGCGACCGGCCCACGGGCTCTTTCTGCCGCCGACCGCAAGGAGGCGACCACCTCGGCGGCCTGCGCGGGCAGGACCGTGGGGCCAGCCTGGACCAGAAGCCGCCCGGTGGCCTTGGCGAACCCCCAGTCAACAAAGCCGCTGTTCTCGATCGTGCTCGATGTTTGCAGGGCCCTATCCGTCGACGTCATGCCCACATCCTCCTCGGCAGCGTCGCTGCGCTCAACCCACGTGTTTCCGAATTCGCGGTGATACGGGAGACTGACGAACGAGCTTCAGCCAATCGCGATCGAAGGGCACCGCTGTGGAGTACGACATCACGATCGAGATTCCCAAGGGACACCGCAACAAGTACGAGGTGGATCACGCCACAGGTCGCATCCGGCTCGACCGGTTGCTGTTCACCTCCACGCGTTACCCGGCCGACTATGGCTACGTCGAAGACACGCTGGGCGAGGATGGAGACCCCCTGGACGCGCTGGTCCTGCTTGAGGAGCCGACCTTCCCGGGATGCCTGGTCGGTGCGCGCCCGATCGGACTGTTCCACATGACCGACGAGGCCGGCGGAGACGACAAGATCCTCATGGTGCCCGCACACGACCCCCGGGTTGCCCACATCACCGAGCTCGAGGACGTCAGCGCGTTCGACCGCCTCGAGATCCAGCATTTCTTCGAGACGTACAAGGATCTGGAGCCGGGCAAGTCGGTCGAGGGCGCCCACTGGGGTGGCCGGGTCGAGGCCGAGAAGGTCATCCAGGAGGCTCTCGACCGTGCCGCGGCGATCGGCATGACGACCGCTCGCTGGAGCGGTCCGGGTCACTGAAATCTGACACCGGCTCGACGCGACGCCGTCAGGGCGGGCTAGGTGTTGGCAACCGGCCCACGTCGGGTCGAACGTCGATCGGGTTCATATCTTGCTGTCGGAGCAGTCCCGCTGGGCCACCGGACGCGAACGCGCCGTGCTCAGGGGTTCAACTGTCCGGAGCACTGCCCTGCTGAGGGTGTGTCAAGGAACATCAGGGGACCTACGCGCGGGTTGTCGGCGACGCAGCCACTCTTGCCTGGGTCTGTGCGGTGTTTGCTGGTAATGATCATCGCGCAGGTGGGCGGGGCACATGGTCGGCGCACAGCCTCGTTGACGACCTCGCCGTCAACGCATGCGCCCGTCGGCCGCTGGCCACAAGGGTTGCACCCGAGGTCTAGCGGCTCTGCTCCTGTACCCGCCCATGGAGGCGCCGGTCGCTCATGGAGAGCGACCTGCGACCTGCCCGCGCGCTGGCCTGGGCGGACCGAACCCGGCGTTCAGGGGACCGGCACTCCCACCCGCGGTCCGGCAGAGTGGTCCGGCTGGTGACTTCGCTGCGCAGCGCGAGCCTTACGCCGGAAGCGCAGGATCTGGACGAGCCCGATCACCCACACGATGTACTGAACCGACATGGCCACCCGGAAAGAGTCCACCGTGTAGGTCGAAGGGCCACCCGGCGCGACATGGTCAAGCACGATGCCGATCAGGGCGACGGTGCTCAGGGACGCGACGAACCCGCCGACGTTGACGATCCCGGTCGCGCTGCCCAGACGGGTGGGCGGGTTGAAGGTCCGCGCCAGGTCGAAACCGACCATCGACCCTGGGCCACCCACCGCAAGCACCACCACGAGGACGACCAGAAGCCACAGCGGGGCCCGCCCGGGCCACGCAATCACGACCGCCCAGACCGTCATGATCGAGCCCACGATCCACAGGATCAGGGTGGAGCGGGAGTACGGCCAGCGGGTGACGAACGCGCCGATCAGGGGGCTCGTCAGCACGGCGGTGACCGTCATGAGGATGAGCAGGTCACTCGCGGCTCCTGGGGTCAGGCCCTGTCCCGCAACGAGGAAGGGAAACCCCCACAGGAGGGCGAAGACGGTGGCGCCGAACTGCACCGTGAAGTGTGACCAAAGACCAAGGCGGGTACCGGGCTCGACCCAGGCCAGCTTTAGCGCCCGACCGACGGCGCTCATCTTCAGCTCGTCGCGACGGTGGTCCTCATAGGGTGAGTCGCGTACGACGGCGATGAGCACAAGGCCCAGAAGGACCCCGACACTGGCCGCCAGGGCGAACGACTTTGTCCAGCCCACCCTGTGCAACGCTGCGGTCAGCGGCGCGGTTGCGGCGACCGCACCAAGCTGCCCCATGACACCGGTCATCTGGGTGACCATGGCGGTCCGAGCCGGCGGGAACCACAAAGCGACCAGCTGCACGAGGCTGATGAAGACCATCGCGTCTCCCATGCCGACAAAGACCCGGGCCGCGACCCCGGCGCCGAACGTGCTGGCGAAGGCGAAGGCAAACTGGCCGCCGGTCATCAGCACAACCCCGGTGACCAGCAGCTTCTTGGCACCGACCCGGTCCAGAATGACACCGACCGGGATCTGCATGGCCGCGTACACGAACAGCTGGACCATGGTGAAGGTCGCAAGCTGGGTTGAGCTGATATGGAAGCGCTCAGCAGCGATGAGGCCGGCCACACCCAGCGAGGTGCGGTGGAAGACCGCCAGGATGTAGACAGAGATGGCAGCCGACAAGACCATCCAGGCTCGCCGACCGCCAAGGGGGTAGCGCAATGTGGGGTCAGTTGGGGTCGGCTGGACGTGGTGTGGCGGCGTCATCAGACCCTCAACTCGGTGAATTTTGTCTATCTTAGGTTTACCGAAGGTGCCGAGCACCCCAGACCCGGCTCTTCGGCCCGGGGCAAGCCAGCAGACCACCTCAGTAGAGGACACTCCAACACCAGGGAAGTGCCACATGACCTCAGAGCAGCCATTCGTCATCGTCGGCGCGAGCCTGGCTGGAGCCAAGGCCGCCGAGACCCTGCGCACTGAGGGGTTCGATGGGCGGGTGGTGCTCATCGGGGAGGAGACCGAGCGCCCCTACGAGCGCCCTCTGCTGTCCAAGGATTACCTGAGAGGCGACAAGCCGGCCAGCAAGCTGTATGTCCATGACGAGGGCTTCTACGCCGATAACGATATCGAGCTGATGACCGGGACCCGGGTCGAGTCGCTGGACCCCGGCGCGCACGAGGTCACCGTGGCCGGCGGGGGCCGTATCTCGTACCGCAAGCTCCTTCTGTGTACCGGTGCTTCTGCGCGGCCCTTGCCGCTGCCGGGTGCGGACCTGCCGGGGGTGCGGTACCTGCGTCTGATGGGCGACTCGGACGCGCTGCGTGCCGCGATCAGCGCGGCGAGCCGGGTAGTGGTCATCGGAGCCGGCTGGATCGGGTCCGAGGTTGCCGCCTCGGCGCGCCAGCTGGGCGCCGAGGTGGCGATCGTGGCACCGGAGGCGGTCCCGCTCGAGCGCGTCCTTGGACAGGAGGTCGGTGGTGTCTACCGCGACCTGCACGCCGAGCACGGAGTCCACCTGCACCTGTCCACCAAGATCGAGGCGATCGTCGGCAACGGCGCCGCCCGTGGCGTGCGTACCGCCGCCGGCTTGGTCGTCAAAGGCGACCTCGTGGTCGTGGGGGCAGGGGTGTCGCCGCGTGACGAGCTGGCCCGGGACGCCGGGCTGAGCGTGGAGAACGGCATTGTCGTCGACCAGTTCCTGCACACGAGCGCCCCCGATGTCTTCGCCGCGGGCGACGTCGCCGCGACGTGGAACGCCCGGTACAACCAGCGGATCCGGATGGAGCACTGGGCCAACGCCCTGAACCAGGGCCCGGCCGCGGCACGCAACATGCTCGGCCAGGACCTGGCATACGAGAAGCTCCCGTACTTCTACTCCGACCAGTACGACCTGGGCATGGAATATCACGGCTACGCAACCGACTGGGACCGCGTGGTGCTGCGCGGCGACCGGGCCGGGGAGTTCCTCGCCTTCTGGCTCAAAGACGGGCGAGTGCTCGCCGCCATGAACGCCAACGTCTGGGACCAGAGCGACGACATCAAGGCCCTCGTTCGCGACGGCGCCATCATCGACCCCGACCGCCTGACAGACCCGTCAATCCCTCTCGCCGCCCTGGTATAGCAGCGACGGGGGCGAGGTTGCTCGCCTAACGTTGGATTCCGGAATCAAGAGCTCAGATAAATTGAACCGGTAAGACGGCCCCCGATGGTTCCACCATACTCGCGTGGGTGCCATGAGGGTCGCCTGCTCTCCTGCTGCTCCTCGTCTTAGTTGGCCCGCGCAGGGCTAACTCGTTCCCCGTCTAGTGCTACCGGCCGCGATCATTTTTATCCGTCCTGCTGATCACGCCGAGCTTGAAGCATGCAGTTAAGAATGCGACAGGCTCAGATCTCCATACTGTCGCATATGTCGCAGAGCAGGTCCAAGACGGTCAACTGATGCGTCACTGGCCGCCCAGCTCCGCCGTACCGCGCGATCACGTGGCCTACGGGATACCGGCGCCCACGAGGCTGCCCATGCAGAACGCCCACTGACCGTGCCCTGGGCCGTACTGCGGCCGCGCCACGGCCCAGGCAGGTCGCCGAGCCATCCTGTTCACCCGGGAAGGTTGCCTTGCCGCATGTCGCTAGGCGTGCGACTGGACTCGGTTTCGCTCGGCGGTCAGCCACTCCAGCCGGGCCCTGTTCATGACAGCCGCGGCGCGCACCCCGATGTCGACGGGCTTGGTCGTGGCCGGCCTCATCGTGCCCGCTGCCGCGTCTGGCGCGCGCGACCCCGCTCGGGTGCGGTGCTCAGCATCCCTTCTCCCGGTCGGAGAGTACAGCCAGTTCGCGTCGTGCCCCGAAAGGGTCATGACCGTGAGGCCATTCCCCGATTCTGCCAGGGACGGATGCCGCACTAGCCCGAGATGGTGGGTCCGATGGTGATCCCTGCTGCGGTCCCATCACCGGCGAGGCGCCGCATCGCCGGCGCGACCTGGCCGACTAGCCACCTGGTAGCCAGCCGTCCAGGTCGGCGCTGGCTAGGCCGGTCGGTCGCTGGTCCCAAGCCGGACTAGTGCGCGTTGCCACCGGGCGGCTTGGGTTTCGGTGCGGATTCGGCTTCGGTCTCGATTTCGGCGGTGATCGTGGCAGCTGCTTCGGCGCTGAGAGCGTGACGGGCGATCTTGTTGTAGCCCTCAAGGCCGGTCTCAAGCCGCTCGATCACCCGGTCCTCCGCGATCGCAATAATCGCCGACGTTCCCGGGTCAAGACTCTGGCCAATCGCCTTGAGATCCTCGTCCTTGAATCCCTTGTCGCGGATCTTGCCCCAGACCCCGCCACCCGCGGCACCGATAGCGGCACCGGCGATGATGCTCGGAGGGAAGATCAACCCGACGAGGCCGCCCGCGATCGCGCCACGCTTGGCCCACTTCTTCCCGCTAGGGTCGGCCGTCTCCTCGAAACGGACCTTGTCGTCAGTGCCGTGCACCAGGACGACGGCGTCGATCAAGTCGATCGACCCTTCACGGTCCATCGCCCGGAAGTCCTTGAGCGCCACGCCCGCCTGCGCCTCATTGTCGAAGGCGGCGACGAACAGCTGCACTTGATTGTCAGTCATGATTCCTCGTCTCTGGTACCGGATACGTCTTCCGGAAGATATCGGCGCCATTGCACCCACCACGTCATCCGCTGTGGGTGAGGTCACTGGTGGCCTCCGGCGAGGATGCCCTCCGCCGCCTGCGCGGTGCCCGCCGATCCACGTTGGCGGATTTGTCGAGATGCACAGGCAACCAACACGCACGGACCTGGCGGCAACCAACGGTATGAGTCAGGCATCGCGCGGTTGCTGAAGCTGTGTGAACAGGCCGCTTTGGGCTTCGCGGAGCCGACCCGGCCCGCGAACCGAGGGACCCAGTGGCCGCTGAAATCGCCGCCGACGAGGTCAGTGCGCCACCAAGTCCCAGGTCTACGCCATCGGCCTTGCTCTTGAGCGGCTCACTCACCGCCCTCCATCTGATCGCTGAAGCGCATCCGTCGACCGCCTGGGTTCAGGCGCGTTTGAGTGGCCCAAGATCTTCTTGGCCTTCAGACAAGTCCGCCGGGAGCTGCCCCCTGATCCACGACGGCAAGGCCAGCACTCCGCCGGTGCCTGCGCTCAACCCAGGCCATGACCTCATCGGCGTCCCGGCCGGACCGAAGAGCCGCAGTCATCACGCGCATCGCAGGGTCGACGTGCCGGAAGAAGTCCTGGTAGCTCTGGCACAGGTAATGCAGGCCCGGCTCACCGTCGGGGGTGGTCGTGAAACGGTCCTTCGGGCAGCCGCCATGGCACGCGAACCGGACATCGCACTGCCGGCAGTAGGCCGGCAGCGAGTCTCGTTTGGCGTTGCCGAAGGCCTGCTGCTGCGGCGAGGCGATGAGCTCAAGCAGGTGCCGCTGCCCGATGTTTCCCAGGAGGTAGTCGGGCTCGACGAAATGGTCGCAGGAGTAGAGATCCCCGTTGTGCTCCAGGGCCACGGCCGTACCGCACGTCTGGCTGTGGACGCACAGCGAACCGGGGACGCCCGCGAAGCTCGCCAAAGTGGAGTCGAACATCTGCACGTACACCGTCCCGACGTCGCGGCGCACCCACTCCTCGAAAACCTCCACGAGGAACCGTCCGTACCCGGCCGGGGACACCGAGCGCTCCGTCACCTGGTCGCCGGTCGGGATCCCCCCGGGCGAAGGCCGCTCGACGATGGGGATCAGCTGCACGAACTCGGCCCCCAGGTCATCACGCAGAAACCGGTAGACGCCCAGTCCGTGGTCCTCATTAGCCCGGTGCACAGTAGTCAGGACGTTCCAGCGCACCCCGCGCGCCTTCAGCCTGTCCAGCCCGCGGATCACCCGGTCAAACGTGGGCTTGCCGCCCTTGTCCACCCGGTAGGCATCGTGCAGCTCACGCGGTCCGTCGATGGAGATGCCGACCAAGAAGTCGTGCTCCGCGAGAAAAGCAGCCCACTGGTCGTCGATCAGGGTGCCGTTGGTCTGCATCGTGTGCTCGACCCGCTGACCGGGCCGGGCAAGCTGGGCGACCAGCTTCACGGCCCGCCGGAAGAAGTCCAGGCCCATCATCGTCGGCTCACCCCCCTGCCACGCCACCGTCACGTCAGGGCCGGCATGGGACTCCAGCAACTGCCGCAGGTACAGGGTCAACAGGTCGTCGCTCATCCGGAACTCGCTGCCCGGGTACAGCTCCTCCTTGGACAGGAAGAAGCAGTAGGAGCAGTCCAGATTGCAGATTGCCCCGGTCGGCTTGGCGAGCACATGGAAGGACGGCGGCGCACCCGAGACATCGCCGGGACGCGGACCGGGCAGACCCGCCGGACGAGGGAACCCGAGATCGACGGTAGCCATCGGCCCAGTCTCAGGCCTGATACGCCGCAGGACCTCATCACCTGGGGATGATGCACGCGCGCAGAGAACTCGCCGCTCAACGAGCATCTCTTGCGATTCTACGAACAGGCCACCAATAGTCTGGCTAGTTGCTTTCACCCGTGCCAACCTTGGCGCACCACCCTGCCTGGGTGCGGCACCGGAGCCCGAACAAATCAGGCTCGAAGCTCTGAAAGGAAAGACATGTCGTTCTGGGACATCATCTGGTTCATCTTCGTCGCTTATGTATTCTTCGCCTACCTGATGGTGCTGTTCTCGGTCATCGGCGACATCTTCCGCAATCGACAGACCAGCGGGGTCACCAAGGCGCTGTGGATCCTTCTACTCATCGTCCTGCCGATCATTACCGTGATTGTCTACCTCATCGTCGACGGCGGGGCCATGGCAGAGCGTTCCGCCGCACGTTCTCTGGAAGCCCAGGCTCAGCAGGACTCCTACATCAAGAACGTGGCGGGCACCAACTCCCCTGCCGACCAGGTCGCCAAGGCGAAGGCACTCCTGGACTCCGGGGCCATCTCGCAGGCCGAGTACGAGTCCATGAAGGCTAAGGCGCTTAGCTAGGCGCACCGACCTGGCACGTCTCCTCGGTTAACGGGCGCGGCCCATCTCTCTTGTAGGGTGGGCCGCCCCTATGCGTTGGCGAGCGCTCTACATCGCCCGAGGGAGCACCTGATGGTTTTTCATGGCATCGTGAGCGCCATCATTGTTGGCGCCGTCATCGGCGGCCTCGGCCGCTTGGTCCTTCGCGGGAAGCAGAGGATCTCAATGCTGATGACCATCGTCATCGGCATCGCGGCCGCCTTAATCGGCACCTTCCTCGCCGTCACGCTGGGGGTCGCCAACACCACCAGAATCGACTGGTTCGAGCTCTTCATCCAGGTGGGTCTTGCCGCCATCGGCGTGACCCTGTACAACGGAGGCGCTCACAGCCGGGGAAGTTCGCGACGCAGGTAGCCGAGACGCTGGCAGGAGAACGTCCTACACCACAGGCACGAAAGGGGGATGAGTGGTTCCCGAAGGCCAACGGCTGAGCAGTCCCCGTCCCAACGGTCCTGCTGGCCCGAGCGCCACGTACCGGCTCCAGGTCACTGCGGAGTTCAGCCTGTTTGACGCGGCAGCTGTGACCGGTTACCTCGCCGAGCTCGGGGTTGGCGCGGTTTACGTCTCTCCCCTGCTGCGATCGACCACCGGGTCCAGCCATGGGTATGACGTGGTCGATCACCGAGTCGTCGATCCTGACCGGGGCGGCGATGCGGGGCTTGCTGCGCTGGCCCGGGCCTGTCACGGGGCCGGCCTGAGCCTGGTTGTCGACATCGTTCCCAATCACATGGGCGTAGCCGCTGCGGCAGAGAACCGACCTTGGTGGGACGTGCTGCGACTGGGCCAGAGTTCGACGTTCGCCCGATGGTTCGACATCGACTGGCAGATCAACGCCGGCAGGATCCTCATCCCTGTGCTCGGTGATGACGCCGACCCAACCACCGACCTCACGCTCGTGGACGGCGAGCTGCACTACCACGAACACCGGTATCCCATCGCTCCCGGCACTGGCCAGGGCGACCCAGCCGCCGTGCACGCAAGGCAGCACTACCAGCTGGTCAGCTTCCGCTACGCGGACACTTCGCAGAACTATCGCCGGTTCTTCGCAGAGACCGAGCTGGCCAGTCTGCGGGTCGAGGACCCGGCGGTGTTCGACGCAACCCACGCCGAGATCTTGAGATGGGTGTCCGAGTACGACGTGGCGGGCCTTCGCATCGATCACCCAGATGGCCTCGTCGACCCGGGCGGATACCTCGACCGGTTGGCGAATACGGTTCCGGACTGCTGGATCACGGTGGAGAAGATCACCGAGCCGGGCGAGCGGCTGCCCTCCGCCTGGCCGGTGGCTGGGATGACGGGCTACGACGCGCTGTGCGAAGTCAACGCCGTGCTGCTGGATCCTGCCGCTGAAGGCGCCATGACCCAGCTGTACGTCGATCTGACCGGCGACGGCCGCGACTTCGAGCAGCACGTCGCCGAAGGCAAGCGGATGGTTGTCACCACCATCATGGAAGCCGAGGTGTGCCGGCTGGCCCGGCTCGTCCCGGAGATCGACGACGCCCAGGCTGCCCTCGGCGAGCTCGCAATCGCGTTTCCGGTGTACCGCTCCTACCTGCCGATCGGCGCGGAATACCTCACCCAAGCCGTCCGGCGCGCGATCTTTCGCGAGCCGCAGCTGATCGTTGCTATCGAGGCGATGCTTCCCCGGCTGACCGACCCGTCTGACGAGCTGTGCGTTCGCTTCCAGCAGCTGACGGGCGCGATCATGGCCAAGGGGGTGGAAGACACGGCTTACTACCGCTACACCCGGTTCATCGGGCTAAACGAGGTTGGCGGGTATCCGGGCATCTTCGGCTCCGGGATCGCCGAGTTTCACAGTGCACAGAAACGTCGGGCCGAGGCGTCACCGGCAGGCATGACCACCCTGTCCACCCACGACACTAAACGCGGCGAGGACATCCGGGCCCGCCTTGCTGTGCTGGCCGAGCTGCCCGATGAGTGGGGCGACACCGCACGACAGCTGATGGCGCTGGGGCCGGTACCTAACCCCGCATTCGGATATCTGCTCTGGCAGACCGCCATCGCACTGCCGGCGCTGCCATCCACGGGCGGGACCCAGGACCCGAGACGGGCCCGGCTGCACGCGTATGCCGAGAAGGCAATGCGGGAGGCAGCGGACGGCACTGGCTGGGTCGACCGGGACGAGGCGTTTGAGACAGCGGTGCACGCCGCGGTCGACGCCGCCTACGACAACCCGCAGATGCACGAACTGATCGCGTCCCTAGCAGCCCGGATCGAACCGCACGGCTGGGTTAACTCACTGTCGCAGAAGGTCATCCAGCTGACCATGCCCGGGATACCGGACGTGTACCAGGGCAGCGAGCTGTGGGATGACTCGATGGTCGACCCGGACAACCGGCGGCCAGTGGACTTCGCCTTCCGGCACGCGGCCCTTGTCGCCCTGACCGAACCGCCTGTCCTGGACGACACTGCTCTGGCCAAGCTGTGGGTGGTCAGTCGTGCCCTGCGAGCGCGGCGCGAACACCCCGAGCTGTTCACCGGCTACACGCCGTTGAGGATCGATGGGCCGATGCGGGAACATCTGGTTGCCTTCGACCGGGGTGGCGCGATCACCCTGGCAACCCGACTGCCTGCCGGTCTGTCCGCGGCTGGTGGCTGGGGCGGCGCGGTTCTGCCCCTGCCTGCGGGTCAGTATCGCGACGTGTTCACCGGCGCCAGTCATGCGCGGCAGCTGTTGGTGGCCGATGCTCTCGACCAGTACCCGGTCGCCCTCTTGCTGAGGGAGAAGTCCTGATGCCCGAGGTGAGTGTCTGGGCACCCAACGCCGCTCGGGTGCAGGTCACGATTGCTGCACCGGACGCGCCCATCGCAGACCCAACGATGGCGATTGACCTCCAACCGGCCGGTGGCGGTTGGTGGCGAGCAGACGTGGCGGAGGCACTGCCGGGCCGCGACTACGGATTCCTGTTGGACGACAACGAGCAGGTACTGCCCGACCCGCGATCCCGGCGCCAGCCCCGTGGCGTGCACCAGCCGAGCCGGTTCTACGCCGACGACTTCGCCTGGACCGATGCCAACTGGCCGGGCCACGGCCTTCCCGACTCGGTGATCTACGAGCTACACATCGGCACGTTCACCGGGGCCGGCACTTTCGACGCCGCGATCCAACGACTCGACCACCTGGTTGAACTGGGCGTGACCCATGTGGAGATCCTGCCGGTCAATGACTTCAACGGCGAATGGAACTGGGGCTATGACGGCGTGCTCTGGTATGCCGTGCACGAGGCCTACGGCGGTCCAGACGGTCTGAAACGGTTCGTCGATGCCTGCCATGGCGCAGGACTGGCAGTGGTGCTCGACGTTGTCTACAACCACCTCGGCGCTTCCGGCAACTACCTCCAGCGCTTTGGTCCGTACCTCAAGACCGGCCACAACACATGGGGTGACCTGCTCAACCTGGACGGCGAATCGGCCGGACCCGTACGCGAATACATCCTGGCCAACGCGATGATGTGGCTCTCAGAGTTCCACGTCGACTCGCTACGCCTGGACGCGGTGCACGCACTGCAGGACACCTCAGACGTCCACCTGCTGGCCGAGCTGTCCTCCCGCGTCGAGGTCCTTTCAGCTGAGCTGGGCCGACCCCTGGTCCTTATAGCCGAGTCCGACCTTAACGACCCGATCATGTTCACCGACCGTGCCGAGGGTGGCTACGGTCTAGACGGTCAATGGGACGACGACGTTCATCACGCATTGCACGCGTTGCTGTCTGGGGAGAGACAGGCCTACTACAGCGACTTCGGGTCGCTTTCGGTGCTGGCCAAGGTGCTGACTCGGGCGTTCTGCCACGATGGGACCTACTCCAGCTTCCGAGGCCGCCATCACGGCAAGCCGGTGGACACCGAACGCACACCGGGGTACCGGTTCGTCGTTTGCCTTCAGAACCACGACCAGGTCGGCAACCGAGCCGCCGGCGACCGGCTGACCCGCATCGCCCCACCCGGAATGCTGAAGGTTGGCGCCACCCTGCTGATGACCTCGCCGTTCACCCCGATGCTCTGGATGGGTGAGGAATGGGCCGCCAGCACTCCGTGGCCTTTCTTCACCTCTCACCCGGAAGCTGAACTGGCCAAGGCTACCGTCAGCGGGCGGATCGAGGAGTTCGCAGACCACGGCTGGGCTATCGGCGACGTTGTCGATCCACAGGATCCGGCTGCCTTCACCGGCGCCAAGCTGCGCTGGTCCGAGCGGGATAAGGACGAACACGCAGAGATCCTGGCGCTTTACCGCAGCCTGCTGAGGTTACGTCGTGAGCACTCAGATCTCGCAGACCCGCGCCTCGACGGGGTCAGGGTCGACTTCGACGAGGATGCCCAGTGGATCGTGGTTCATCGTGGTGGGTTCGATGTGCTGGCTAACCTGGCCGACCACGCACAGCTGCTGCCGTGTACCTCAGGCACCGTGCTCTTCAGCACCGAGCGTGACCTTGATGCCAATGACCACCGGGTCAACTTGCCTGCCCAGTCGGCCTGTATCGTCCGAACGTAGATCCCGAGGCCGCCCATCTTCACATCCCTGGCACTAGTTTCATTTTTGACGAAATGAAGCGTGGGT
>ODAK010004591.1_pt1 | contig 14100 bp, 11 predicted proteins | sample 1539591 | NCBI WGS metagenome assembly ODAK01 (sample SAMEA3539303, study PRJEB22396) | soil metagenome | biome: tundra; feature: field; material: soil | place: USA | collected 2010-05 | depth 0.15 m | reverse complement strand
TGATGCCCTGCTCGGTCGGCGAGACGGCTCGATCCTTGAGGTCGATGAAGTAGTCGCCGCCGTCCTCGGCGCCCTCCGGCCGCTCGGTCAGGCGGGGCACGAGGCGGGCGAATGTGTAGTACTTGTCGGCCGACTCCTCGGCCTGGCCGCTGATGATCAGGGGCGTGCGCGCCTCGTCGATCAGGATGTTATCGACTTCGTCGACGATCGCGAAGCTCTGGCCGCGCTGGACCCGCTGGCTGAGCTCAGTGACCATGTTGTCGCGCAGGTAGTCGAAGCCGAACTCGTTGTTCGTGCCGTAGGTCACGTCGGCGGCGTAGGCCTCGCGCCGCTCGACCGGGCGGAGGTTGATCAGGCGCTCGTCGTTGGTGGGATAGCCGGGTTCGAACACGAAGCTCGAGTCGTGGGTGATCATGCCCAGGCTGACCCCCAGGAAATGGAAGATCGGGCCCATCCACTGGGGGTCGCGCCGGGCCAGGTAGTCGTTGGGGGTGACGACGTGGACGCCCCGTCCCGAGAGCGAGTTGAGGACGGCGGCGAGGGGGGCGACGAGGGTCTTGCCCTCGCCGGTGCGCATCTCGGTGATCTTGCCCTGGTGGAGGACGAAGCCGCCGATCAGCTGGACGTCGAAATGGCGCATTCCGAGGGTCCGGTTCATCGCCTCCCGGGTCATCGCGAAGACCTCAGGGACAGCGTCGTCCAGGGCGGCGCTGATTCGCTCGATCTCGCGCTTGCGACGGGCCTTGGCCAGTTCGCTGCGACGCTCCCGCTCGGGGTGGTGAAGCTCGTCGTCGCTCGGCTCGTCGGGCACCGCGATTGCCCGGATCTCGTCGCGGAGCGCGTCGAAGCGTGCCCGGATTTCGGCGTCGGACAACGCCTCGAACTCGGGTTCGAGGGCGTTGGCCTCGTCGATCAGGGGCTGAATCCGCCGGATTTCCCGGTCGTTTGAGTCAACGAACCGGTTGAGGAAGCCGAGAACCATGGGGCCAGAGTATAGGCGAGGCCGTCACGGACCCCGACCGACTACTTCCAGAAGCCCGTCCCGTAGCCGGCGATGAGGAGCACGAAGGTGAGCCCGGCCAGGGCGACCCAGAACAGCACCGAGATCGCCGTCGAGGTGGGATTCATCTCGGCATTGCCCAGCTTGGGCAGGCGCCCGCCACGGAGCGCCGAGCCCCAGCGCGGCGATTGCAGCTGGGTCCGCCAATCGTCGGGCTGGGTGGTCCGCTTCTCGAGGCCGCCCTTGCCGTCGGGACGGTGCAGCTGAAGGCTCATCGATCTCCCAATCCTGCGGCCGGGATGGCCCGAACGATCCCGCCGCCGGCGCCGGCGGCCCCGTCCGGATCCTCGTCGTCGTCCGCCGGCAGATCATCGCTGAGGTCCAGCGTTCGTTCGGTTCCGTCGTCCCACATCAGCATCTGCTGGGTGAGCGCGACATCGCTACTGAACAGGGCGCCCACCGACTCGCCCCGATGGATCCGCCGGATCGCCTCGCCGATCAGCGGCGCGATCGAGAACGTCTTGATCTTCGCGATGCGCTTCGCCGGCGGCAGCGGGATCGAGTCGGTCAGGACGAGCTCCTTGATGCTCGAGGTCCGGATCCGATCGACTGCCGGATCGGACAGGACGCCGTGGGTGGCCGCCGCGTAGATCTCGTCGACACCCTCGCGCTCGAGGGCCCGGACGATCTCGATCAGCGTCCCGCCGGTGTCGATCTCGTCGTCGACGATGATCGCCCGCTTGCCGCGGACCTCGCCGATGACGTTCATCAGCTCCGCCCGGTCGAGATTGCCGACGCGCCGTTTCTCGATGATCGCGAGAGGTGCGTCGATCAGCTCGGCGAACGTGCGGGCGCGCTTGGCAAAGCCCAGGTCGGTGACCACGACGAGGTCGTCGAGGTGCTTCGTCTTGAAGTAGTTGCTCAGGATGTGGACGGCCGTCAGCTCGTCGACCGGGATGTTGAAGAAGCCCTGGATCTGGCCCTGGTGGAGGTCCAGGGTGAGGACCCGGTCGGCGCCGGCTACGGTGATCATGTCGGCGATCAGGCGCGCGGTGATCGGCACCCGGGGCTGGTCCTTCTTGTCGGACCGCCCGTAGGCATAGAACGGGACCACCGCCGTGATCCGCCCGGCACTCGCCCGCTTGAACGCGTCGATCAGGATCAGCAGCTCCATGATCGACTGGTTGACCGGGTGCGAGGTGGGCTGGATCAGGAAGACGTCCTTCTCGCGGACGTTGTCCAGGATCTTCACGAAGATGTTCTCGTTGGCGAACTGGAAGACCTCGGCCTTGCCCAGCTCGACATCGAGGTAGCGGCAGATCTTGCGGGCCAGATCCGGGTTGGCGTTACCCGTGTAGATGTCGAAATGATCTGAATACACGGGAGGCTCTCCTCCGCCCAGGATCGTCACGGGGCCTGAGATCAGGACGCCGGCGTGCCCGTCGGTGGCGCGCCCGCCGGGCTGTCATTGTCGTCGACGCCACCCTGCTCCGCCAGTCCCTCGCGGAACGCGGCGATAGCGACCACCCGGTCACCCTCGGCGAGGCGCATCACGATCACGCCGCGGGCGGCGCTGCTGTAGCGGTTGATCGTGTTCGTCTCGGTCCGGATGACCTGACCGCCGGAGCTGATCAGGAACAGCTCGTCGTCCTGCTCGGTGACCTGCTGGACGGCAGCCACGCTGCCGGTCTTGCGGCCCTCCAGGGAGATCAGCCCGACCCCCTGCCCGCCGCGGTGCTTGACCCGGAACTCGGTCAGCGGGACGCGCTTGCCGTAGCCGGTCTCGGTCAGCACCAGCAGGTCGGCATCGGGCTGGACCACGCTCATCGAGATCACCTCGTCGCCCTTGCGGGCGAGCCGGATCCCGATCACCCCGCCGGCGGGCCGGCCCATCGGGCGGACCTCGGCCTCGTGGAACCGGGCGATCTTGCCCAGCGCAGTGGCGATGATGATGTCGTCCGATCCGGACGCGACATCGACCCAGGCCAGCTCGTCGTCCTCGTCGAGGGTGATCGCGATGATCCCTGAGGAGCGGACCTTCTCGAACTGCTCGAGGGGGCTCTTCTTAATGATCCCGCGTTTGGTCGCCAGGACCAGGTACTTCGCGTCCCGGAAGTCGGTCAGCGTGATCGTGGCCATGGGGACCTCGCGGGCCTCCACCTGGACGCCCGGCAGGTTGATGATCGGGATGCCCTTGGCCTGGCGACTGGCGTCCGGGATCGTGTGGACCTTGCTGCTGAAGACCCGGCCGCGGTTCGTGAAGAAGAGCGCCCAGTCGTGGGTGCTGGCGACGAGCAGGTGCTCGACTGCGTCCTCTTCGCGGGTGACGTGGCCGATGATCCCCTTGCCGCCGCGGTGCTGGCGGCGGTAGGCGGCGATCGGCTGACGCTTGACGTAACCCCGGCCGCTGACCGTGATCACGACGTCCTCGTTGGCGATCAGGTCCTCGTCGGTCATCTCCCGGCTGGAGTCGTCGACGATCCGCGTCCGGCGCTCGCCGGCGTACTTGCGCTTCAGCTCGGTCAATTCGTCCTTGATGATCGCGAGGACCCGACCGGGATTGGCCAGGATGTCCTCCAGCTCGGCGATCAGCTGGATCACGCTGAGGTATTCGTCCTCGATCTTCTTGCGCTCGAGGGCCGCCAGCCGGGCGAGACGCATGTCCAGGATGGCCTGGGCCTGCAGCTCGGACAGGTCGAACCGGCTCATCAGGTTGTTTCGGGCGGCCTCGACATCGGCCGACTCGCGGATCGTCCGGATCACCTCGTCGAGGTGGTCGAGGGCGATCTTGAGGCCCTCGAGGATGTGCGCCCGCGCCCGAGCCTTGCCCAGATCGAACTCGGTCCGGCGTCGGATCACCTCGCGGCGGTGATCGACGTAGTGCTGCAGGACCGACTTGAGCGAGAGGGTCTGGGGTTGGCCGTCGACGAGGGCCAGCATGTTCATGTTGAAGGCCGACGACATCGGCGTGTGCTTGAACAGGTTGTTGAGCACCTTGTGGGGGTTGGCATCGCGGGCAAGCTCGATGTACATCCGCATGCCGTCGCGGTCCGACTCGTCGCGCAGGTCGCTGATCCCGTCGACCCGCTTCGTCTTGACCAGCTCGGCGATCTTCTCCATGAGGGTCGCCTTGTTCACCTGGTAGGGCAGCTCGGTGACGATGATCGCGGTGCGGCCCTTGTTGCTCTCCTCGAAGGCCACCTGCGCCCGGACGACGACCCGGCCGCGGCCGTGGGCGTACATCTCGCGGATCGCGTCGATCGTCTCCATCTCGCCCGTGATCGCATTGCGCCGGGTCTCGAACCGATACATGGTGCCGCCCGTCGGAAAGTCGGGACCAAGGACGAGCTCGCATAGCTCATCGATCGTCTTCTCCGGGTCGTCGATCAGGGCGATCGTGGCGTCGACGACCTCGCCCAGGTGATGGGGCGGGATGTTCGTGGCCATGCCCACGGCAATCCCCGACGAGCCGTTGATCAGCAGGTTGGGCAGCTTGGCCGGCAGGACCGAGGGCTGCTGCTGGGTGCCGTCGTAGTTCGGCACGAAATCGACCGTTTCCTTGTCGATGTCGGCCAGCAGCTCGGCGGCGATCGCGGTCAGGCGGGCCTCCGTGTAGCGCATTGCGGCCGCGCTGTCGCCATCAACCGAGCCGAAGTTGCCCTGGCCGTCGACGAGCGGGTAGCGCATCGAGAAGTCCTGGGCCATCCGAACGAGCGCGTCGTACAGGGCCACGTCGCCATGGGGGTGGTACTTGCCCATCACCTCGCCGACGATCGCGGCGCACTTGCGATAGGACGACCCGGCCGACAGGCCCATCTCGCCCATCGCGAACAGGATCCGGCGATGGACTGGCTTCAGCCCGTCGCGGACATCGGGCAGGGCGCGGGACACGATCACGCTCATGGCGTAATCGAGGTAGCTCACCCGCATCTCGTCCTCGATGCGGATCGAGCGAATGTCGCCGATGTCGTCGGTCACGGTTCAGGATCTCCTGGGTGGCTCAAACTGGCAGCGCAGCGCGCGGTGCCGGGACACCGAACGCGGCGGCTTCGGATGTGGCGGGAGATCCAGCCCGGCGGCGAATCGGGCCGAGCTGGGCCTTGATCAGCGCGCCTGGCCCCGCCGGCAGCTTGACGAGCACGTCACGCAGGACCCAGGCGCGATGGCCGTCATTCGTTGCGGCGGCACGAGCTGCCTCACGCTCGACGAAGGCCAGCACGGCCTCCGGATCGACGAGCACGAGCGCGCGGAGTGCCCAGGCCAGGGCCTTCTGCACGTTCGGCTCCGCGTCGCCGAGGAGGTTGCCGATTAGCCCGAGTCCGTGGACGGCGATCGTCCGCTCGCGGCCGAGGTGCTGGTCGACGAATGGCGTCGTGGCGATCGTCGAGCCGATCAGCCGCCGCTCCCATTGCGAGGGCGAGTAGACGAGCTGTTCGAGCTCCGCCCAGCGATACGGTTCGAGAAGGATTCCCCGGCCGTACGGGTGAGCGAGCAAATCGACGGTGATCCAGTCGGCAGCCTCCCGGGCGGCTCGCCGGAGGAGCTGCCAGGCTCGTTCCGGGTCGACCGGCAGGAGCCGATCGAGGAGCCCGAAGGCGAACCAGCGCGATTCGAGCTCGGTCTCGGCGAAGAGGCGATCGGCCAGCTCGAGGTAACCAGCCGGCCGCTCACCGCGGGTCGCCTGGCGGAAGGCCCGCTCGACGGCTGCGCTCAGGGGCCAGCGCACGCCGTAGATCGGGCCGAGCCCCGGTGCGATCCGGCGCGAACCCTCGCGATACTCGGGATCGGCCAGCTTCGCGAAGCCCCGGGAAAGCGCCCGACTGAATGCGTCGGGGTCTGCCGTCAGCTCGGCCAGCCCTCCGCCCAGCTGCTCGGCCTCGGGCTTCTTCGCCGCGACGAAGGCAACCGCCCGGGCGGTGATCTCGGAGCTGCCGGTCACTTGCTCAGCCCCTCGCCCCTCGCCCGGGCGTTCCGGATGCGAACGCCGTAGCGGGCCATCAGCTCGCGCTTGCGCTCCTCGTTCGCCGCCACGTAGACCGCTTCGGCGCTGGCCAGCAGCGTTCCGTTCACGTCGACGATCTGCCCCGCGGTATCGACCAGGCGGCGCCGGTTGTGCACGATCCAGCCCTCCGCGCGGACGCTCGTGCCGACCGGGACCGGACGCTTGAAGTCGATCGTCATGCGGGCGGTTACGCCCCAGTTGTCCTCGGCCACGAGGGCCCAGGCCATCACCTCGTCGAGGACCGTGGCGATGATCCCGCCGTGGGTAACGCCACGCCAGCCCTCGAACCGATCGTCCAGCACGAACTCGGTCCAGGAGCGGCGTTCCTCGAGGTGGAGCTTGAGCTGCAGGCCGTGCTCATTGAGCTCGCCGCAGGCGAAACAGTTGTGCGGCTCGAACTCGAACGTCGGGCCACCCGCCTCGGCGCGGACCTCAGATGTCAAGGTTCCGGACCTTGCGGGCCTCGGACTTGATGAAGTCCTTGCGGGGCGCCACCTTCTCGCCCATCAGCATCGTGAAGATCTCGTCTGCGGCGGCCGCGTTCTCGCTGTCGACCCGCAGCAGCGTCCGCGTCTCGGGGTTCATCGTCGTCTCCCAGAGCTGCTCGGCGTTCATCTCGCCGAGGCCCTTGAAGCGCTGGACGGAGACGTTCTTCGCGTTCATCTGTTTGACGATCGCCTCGCGCTCCTTCTCGGACTGGGCGTACTTCGTCACCTTGCCCGTGCTCACCCGGTAGAGCGGGGGCTGGGCGATGTAGAGGTAGCCGGCCTCGATCACAAGAGGCATGTGCCGGTAGAACAGGGTCAGGAGCAGGGTCCGGATGTGGGCACCATCGACATCGGCGTCGGTCATGATGATCACCCGGTGGTAGCGCAGCTTGGCGAGATCGAAGCTGTCGCCGATCCCTTCGATCCCGGCTCCCAGGGCGATGATCAGCGGACGGACGTTCTCGCTGGCCACGATCCTGTCGAGGCGCGCCTTCTCGACGTTGAGGACCTTGCCCCGTAGCGGCAGGATTGCCTGGAATCGTCGATCCCGACCCTGCTTGGCCGAGCCGCCGGCCGAGTCGCCTTCGACGATGAAGATCTCGCTCCGCTCCGGGTCGCGCTCCTGGCAGTCGGCCAGCTTGCCCGGCAGGGACAGGCCATCCAGGGCGCCCTTCCGGATCACGAGGTCACGCGCCTTGCGGGCCGCCTCGCGGGCCCGGGAGGCGGTCAGGCACTTCTCGATGATCCTGCGGCCGTCGCCGGGATTCTCCTCGAGGTACTGGACCAGCCCGTCGGCGAGGACCGCCTGGACCTGGCCCTTGACCTCGGCGCTGCCGAGCTTCGCCTTCGTCTGTCCCTCGAATTGCGGCTCGGGCAGCTTGACGCTGACCACGGCGGTCAGGCCCTCGCGGGTGTCGTCGCCGCTCAGGTTGGCATCGGAGTCCTTGAGGATTCCCGCCTTGCGGGCCCAGTCATTGAGTGAGCTGGTCAGGGCCGCCCGGAAGCCCGTGACGTGGGTGCCACCGTCCACGGTGTTGATGTTGTTGGCGAAGGCGAGCACGTTCTCGGTATAGGTGTCGTTGTACTGGAGGGCCACCTCGACGACCGTGTTGCCTTCCTTGCGTTCGACGTAGATCGGCCGCTGGGTCAGCACCTCCTTGTTCCGGTTCATGTGCCGGACGAAGGACATCAGGCCGCCTTCGAAGTAGAACGAGCGCTCCCGATCGTGGCGGTCGTCGATGAACGTGATCCAGACGCGCTTGTTGAGATAGGCCGACTCGCGCAACCGCTGGGAGATCGTCTCGAAGGAGTAGTCGATCTCCTCGAACATCTCGCTATCCGCCCGGAAGCTGGTCCTCGTTCCACGCCGGGCGCCGGCGGGTCCAACCTTGAGCACCTTCGTCGTGGGCTTGCCGCGCACGTATTCCTGGGACCACACGAACCCGTCCCGAGACGATTCGACGCGCATCCACGCGGACAGGGCATTGACCACGCTCACCCCGACGCCGTGCAGACCACCTGAGACCTTGTAGCCGCCCTGCTCGAACTTCGCGCCGGCGTGCAGGATCGTATGGACGACCTCGAGCGCGTCAATGCCGCTCTTGTGCCGGCCCACCGGCACGCCCCGTCCGTCATCCTCGACCGTGACCATTCCATCTGCGGCGATCTGGACCGTGATCCTGGTGGCGTAGCCGGCCATCGCCTCGTCAATCGAGTTGTCGACGACCTCCCAGACCAGGTGATGAAGGCCGCGGGCGTCGGTCGAGCCGATGTACATGCCCGGCCGCTTCCGGACCGCCTCGAGCCCTTCGAGGATCTGGATGCTCTCCGCGTTGTAGTCCGAACCGCTCTTGGCAGTCCCCTTGCCGGCGCTCCTGGCGCTCGCCCTGGTCCGGGGCAGGGCCTCGGCCGAGGCGCCGGCCCTCGATGCGGCGGCCGCGCTCGAGGTGGTGCCCCCCGCGGCGCTCACCTTGTGGCTCGAATCCTCGGTCACGCGGGTCCTCCGGTCAGGCGCTCGTAGAGTCGCCCAAGATCCTCGTCGGTGTAGTACTCGATCACGATTCGGCCGCCTTTTCTGCCGCGCGCCACGGAAACCTTGGTCCCGAGGGCGTTCCTGAGGTCGTCCTCGACCCGCTCAAGGTCGGGATCGGACCGCCGCTCCATGGCCGCCTTGGCCGGCCTGGGCTCGCGCAGGCGTCGAGCGAGCTCTTCGGCCTGGCGAACGGACAGTCCGGCGTCCACGATCGTCGAGACGAGGTGGAGTTGCTGGACCGCCGGCAGGCCAACCAGGGCCCGGGCGTGGCCTTCGCTCAGGCGCCCATCCGCGACCGCTGCCTGGACGCCCTCATCGAGCTCCAGCAGGCGGAGCGTATTCGTGATCGTGGTCCGGGCACGCCCGACCTGCCGGGCAATCTCATCCTGGGTCAGCCCGAATTCCTCGGTCAGCTGGCGGAACGCGTTGGCCTCTTCGATCGGGTTGAGGTCCTCGCGCTGGACATTCTCGACGAGCGCCAGCTCGAGCTGCTCCCGATCGGCGAGCTGGCGGATCACGGCAGGGATTCGCTCGAGCCCCGCCAGGCGGGCCGCCTGGACGCGCCGTTCCCCGGCAACGATGCGGTAGCCGTCGAGCGTCTCGGTCACCAGGATCGGCTGCAGGACCCCGTGATCGGCGATGCTGATCGCGAGTGCTTCGAGATTGGCGTGAGCGACATCGCGGCGCGGCTGGTTCGGGTTGACGTGGATCTCACTGAGCGGGATCTCGTTCGCGCCGGTCGAATCGCCATCGCGGTTCGGAATCAGTGCCGACAACCCACGCCCGAGGGCCGGCCCGGTTGCCCGGGGGCTCAATGGACACCTGCCGGATGCGGAGCGGGGGGCGCTGCCGCTGCGGGTGGCGTGCCCGTGGCCCGCGGGCCGGCTCCCGTGCCCGCCATGACCGGGATCGGCTCACGGGCGGGCGGCGAGGTGGGCGTTGCCGCCGGTTCGACGGACCGCATCCGGGCGCGGAACTCGCGGGAGAACGCGTTGTAGGCCCGGGCGCCCTTCGAATCGGCCTCGTACAGCGCGATCGGCAGGCCATGGCTGGGTGCCTCGGACAGCCGGACGCTGCGCGGGATCAGTGTGTCGTAGACCGCCGGCCCAAGGTGACGTCGAACCTCGGCGCGGACCTCCGCGGAGAGATTCGTCCGAGCGTCGTACATCGTCAGGAGCACTCCCTGGATCGTCAGCCGCGGGTTCAGGTGATCGCGGACGAGGTGGATGGTTCCAATGAGCTGGCCGAGCCCCTCGAGGGCGTAGTACTCGCATTGGAGGGGAATGAGGACCGAGTCTGCGGCGGTGAGCGCGTTCACCGTGAGCAGCCCGAGCGACGGTGCGCAGTCGATGAGGATCAGGTCGTAGGTGCCGGCGAGGGGGGCGATCGCCCGAGCCAGGCGGCGTTCACGACTGCTCATCGTGGCGAGCTCAACCTCTGCTCCGGCCAGTGCCGGTGCCGATGGAACGAGCCCAACGCCCGTGCTCTCGATCGAGATCACCGCATCGGCGATGCCCGCTCCGTCCACGAGGACGTCGTAGATCGAGCGTTTCACCGTTCCTCGGTCGACGCCCAGGCCACTGGTGGCGTTGCCCTGTGGGTCGAGATCGATGACGAGGATCCGATCTCCGGCGAGAGCGAGATCAGTGGCGAGATTCACCACCGTCGTCGTCTTTCCGACGCCGCCTTTCTGGTTGGCGCAGGCAATTGTCTGGCCCACTCAGTACCCCGGCCTGATGTCATTCACGCTCAGCCATTCTACCAAAACGGGACCCTTCCAGCCTCCGCCCCGAACGGGCACCACGATCGCGACCCGGCTGGGCCCGAGAGCGGACGACATCGTGATAGCTCAGCCGATGGTGCATCGCTCCCCTTATCCGGTGGTTCGTTTGGAATGCACTGGATGTTTCACGTGAAACGTTTCACGGCGACGTGGCCGGGTGTCCACTGGCCAAGAACCAACGTTACGGTCCGGACCGCCCGGCATCGGGGTCGCGGAGCAGCTCGTCGATCGAGACCGACGGGTCCTCAAGTCTCGCCACCCACTCGGCGTAGCTCGTGGCATCCGAGCTGGCCTCGACCTCGCCCGGCGCGCGCCAGCAATTCCTTGAGAACGGACCAGGCCCAGCTCTCAGGGCCAGAACCCCCCTTCAAGCCGGCCAGATAGCCTTCGACGATCGCCTCCCCGAGGCCGTTCTTCGTGGTCGCCATTTCGTCGGCAGCTCAGCCTCTGGCCGAACTCAGGGTACGCAGGCACTGTCGTGCTCGTCCGGCCGGGGTGTGCGCACAGAACACCAAAACGGCGCGTTCGTCGCGGCCAGTGGACCAAATACGCCTCCCGGTCGCGCCAGCATAACGAGAGTTAGCCGTATACGGCTATCCACCCTACTCAGGCGGCCCGATTCGACGCCTGGCAGGGTTGCTCCCGACCGGCCGACCCCCGGAAACGGCCCGTTTGATGTTCTGTGTGCACCTTGACCCGCGCCGACCCCGCGCCGAGGCTCGACCCCGCGCCGACCCCGCGCCGACCCCGCGCCGCGGCCCGGCAGCGCGGCAAGGTCCGGGAGAACGGCACAGCCCGGCATGGCCCAGCAACCGACACGAAGCCGCTCCGAGCACGATTGCCCGGATTTGGAGTCGGTCGGTATACTTCCCGAGCCGGAGCCGCCACCTCGGTTGTCGCGTCGTCCGATCACCGTCAAGTGGCATGGCACCTCGCCGAGGATCGCGCCAGATGAGTCTGACACTCGCCGCGGTGGGCGCCGTGGTGGCTGCGGTCCTGCAGCTGACCATCGTCCCGTACCTCGGCATCGCCGGGGCCTATCCCGATCTTGTGCTCGTGGTCGCCGTCATCGCCACTTTCACCTGGAGCATCGAAGCGGGGATGACGCTCGCATTCGTCGGCGGTTTGATGATCGATCTCCTAGCCCCGCGACCAGTCGGCCTGACGGCTTTCACCCTGCTCGTCTCGACCGGTATTGCGGCCCTCATCGGCCGGGCGATCCCGCGCGGCCGGATCGTCACGTCGATCGTCCTGATCTTCGTCCTGAGCTTCGTGACGGATCTGCTCTTCCTGGGGATGTACACGGCATTACGGGGCAAGCTCGACGTGGGCGATCCGATCCAGCTGATCCTGCCCGGTGCGGTCTACTCGACGGCGATCGCGGTCGTCCTGGCACCCCTCGCCTTCGCCCTGCACAAGCGTTTCGCCGAGCGTGAGCGGGTCGCGTGGTAGCCCCCGGTATCGTCGATGAGCGGCCCGGGCGCGAGCGCCAGCTCGTCCGGTTCATCGTCTTCGGGATCGCGGTGCTCGTGGCGGTCAGCGGGCTGACGGCCCGGATGGTCTACCTCCAGCTCGTCAGCGGCCAGACCTACCAGCAGCTGGCCACCAGCAACAGCACCTTCCAGCAGGCGATCCCCTCCACCCGCGGCCTGATCTACGACCGCAATGGGCTGCTCCTCGTGGCCAACCTGCCCAGCTACAGCGTGAAGATCCGGCCGTCGGACCTGCCGTTCTCGCAGCGAGCGACGGTCGTTGCCCAGCTCAGCTCGCTGTTGAAGATGGACCCGGCCGACATCAATACCGCCATCGACGGCAACCCGGGCTCGAACTTCGATCTCGTCCGGATCGCCCAGGGTGTCCCGGTCGCCACTGCCAACCTGATCGCCGAGGAGCATCTCGCCCTGCCCGGGGTTGAGGTCTCGGTCGACGCCCTGCGCCATTACACCGAGGGGCCGCTCTTCAGCGAGGTGCTCGGCTACACGGGTGCGATCGACGCCACCACGCTCAAGCAGCTCAAGTCGGCGGGCTACCAGCCCGACGACCTGATCGGGCGGGCCGGCGTGGAGGACGAGTACGAGACGCAGCTCCGGGGCACGTACGGGATGGAGACGATTCAGCGAGATGCGACCGGCCGGCAGATCCAGGTCCTGTCGACGGACAGCCAGCCGGTGGCGGGTGATTCGCTGACGCTGACGCTGGACACGAAGATGCAGCAGCAGGCCCAGGTCGCGGTCAACTGGGCGATGAAGGCTTCCAAGCTCAAGTCGGCGGTCTTCATCGCGATGAATCCCCAGACCGGCGAGATCCTGGCCATGGTCAGCACGCCGACCTACGACGACAACCAATTCGCCCAGGGGATCAGCAACGCCCAGTTCCAGGCACTCCTGAACAACCCCGACAAGCCGCTCATCAACCATGCGGTCGGCATGCAGTTTCCCGAAGGCTCCACCTACAAGCTGGTCACCGGATCGGGTGCGCTGGCCGACAAGAAGCTGACCCCGACCACCCTCGTCCAGACCCATCCGTATATCCAGATCGGGCGCGACAAGTACTGGGACTGGAACAAGCGGGGCTTTGGAAAGATCAATGTCGTGACCGGGTTCGCCCATTCGAGCGACACGTTCTTCTACCAGGTCGCCCAGATGCTCGGGATCCAGCGTCTGGCCTACTGGGCCCGCCAGTTCGGGTTCGGGGCGCCAACCGGGATCGACCTGCCCGGCGAGGTCGCCGGGATCGTCCCCGATGAGCAATGGAAGCAGGACACCTTCGGCCAGGCAATCCTGCCCGGCGAGGTCCTTCAGGCCGGGATCGGCCAGGGCTTCGACACCTCCACCCCGCTTCAGCTCCTCAATGCATACGCGGCGCTGGCCAATGGCGGCACGCTCTACCAGCCCCAGATCGTGCGCCAGATCACCGGGCCGGACGGCAGCATCGTCCGACCGTTTGCCCCGATCGTGCTGCACAAGATCGCCGCGCCGGCCAGCGTCTTCACCACGATGCGCAAGGCCGCCCGGATGGTCGTCACCAGCGGACACACCTGGAACTTGCGCAACGAGCCGTTCGTGGTAGCCGGCAAGACCGGCACGGCGGAGTTCGGGGTCAAGGATGCCCAGGGCCGCCTGCCGTACCACAACTGGTTCGTCGCCTTCGTGCCGCTCCACGGCGACGTCTCGAAACCGGACTCGCAGCTCGCCGTGGTCGGCTTCAACGAGGACGCCAACACCGTGGGCAACTCGGCGACCGAGATGGTCAAGTACTTCCTGCAGATCCACTTCGGCGTGAAGCACGACCTGCGCATGTTCAACCTGATGAAGATCGGCGACTTCTACGGTGGCAATTGATGGACACTCGCCCACTCGAGCTCGGCGCGTGAGCGGCGGGCGCCGCTGATGGGCGTGCTCAAGGCCGAGCCGGCCAAGGTCCAGGATTGGGCGACCACGTCGGTCGGGGCCTACTGGCGCGCCTACGACCTGCAGCTGGCGATCTACGCCCTGCTGCTGGCCGGGCTGGGCCTGGCGATGTCCTACAGCAGCACCGTCGTGACCGGGGTGAACCCGCTCGACCCGAGCTCGAACTTCCTGCGCGGTCTGATGTGGTCGGGGATCGCCGTGATCGTGTTCATCGCGGCCACGTTCTTCGACTACAAGTGGCTCAAGACGTTCGCCTGGCCAATCTACTTCGTCAATCTCGGCCTGCTCGCTCTGAGCCTGGTCATCGGGACCGGGGTCGGCGGCGCCGCCCGCTGGATCGCGATCGGGCCGCTCCAGTTCCAGTTCAGCGAGCTCGCCAAGATCC
>ODAK010004590.1_pt1 | contig 14101 bp, 10 predicted proteins | sample 1539591 | NCBI WGS metagenome assembly ODAK01 (sample SAMEA3539303, study PRJEB22396) | soil metagenome | biome: tundra; feature: field; material: soil | place: USA | collected 2010-05 | depth 0.15 m | reverse complement strand
TGCACCATCTGAAACTTTTCCGTCAGACCCAGCAGGCTTTCAGCATGGCCGATGAACAGATATCCCCGGGGGTTCAGACAGCGATGAAATTTCTCCACCAGCCGCTTCTGCTCAGCTTCATCGAAGTACATCATTACGTTGCGGCAGAAGATTATGTCGTTGCGCTGCGGAAGGTATTCGGTCTTCAGGTTGTGAAAGTCGAAGTGCACCAGCTCCTTCACACTCTTCTTGATCAGGTAACGGGCCCCCACTTTGTCGAAATACCGCAGCCGGAAGCTGTAATCGACCGCCGTCATCTGGTGTTCGCCGTAAGAACCCTCCTGCGCCGCCCGCAAAACCGAATAACTGATGTCGCTTGCCAGAATTTCCAACTGCCAGGGCGCCGGTACCAGAGGCTTGGGCAGCGAAAAATCGCGCGGCCGAGGATTTCGCATTTGGTAATACGTGAGCGCCTCCGCCACCAGCATCGCCAGCGTGTACGGTTCCTGCCCGGTCGAGCATCCCGCACTCCAGATTCTCAAGGTGTAGTCGTGCCGCTCCTGTTTGGCTTGCAGCATGTTTTCGAGAACGTCGTGCTGAAACAGGTTGAGCTGCGCTTTGTTCCGGAAGAAGCTGGTTTCATTGACAGTCAGGTTTTCGAGCAGCAGCGCCAACTCCTGCTTGCCTTGCTTGCTGATCAGCAGGCGATAGTAGCTGTAGAACGAATCGAGGCCGCACTCTTTCAACCGGCGTTGCAGCCGGTCCTGGAGGAAGGAAGCGCGCCGTTCGTCAAAGTGCATGCCGCACTCTTGATAGACCAGCGCCTGCAGCAGTCGTAGTTCCGCTTCGTTGAGGGCCGGTACTTGTGCTTCGCCCGTGCTCATGTCGGCTCGCGCCACTCGCTACTTTCCCGCCAGGGCGCTCTGCGCCCCCGTTTTGCCGCTGGCGGCCGCGGCCGTCTCGGTTGCCCCCGGCTCGGTGCCGGGTTCGCGCACGCTCAATACCTTGTTGACGTCCAGCAGGATGATCAGCCGTCCCTTGTATTTGCCCAGCCCCGTCACGCAGTCCAGCCCGCCTTCCTGCATCATGACGGGCGCGGTCTCGATCTCGCTCGCCGGAATCTTGAGCACCTCCGAGGCCGAGTCCACGATCATCCCCGCCAGCCGCCCCCGGTGCTCCACCACCAGAATGCGGCTGTGCCGATCCACTCCGCTCGATGATTTTCCAAAGCGCTTGCGCAGGTCCACCACCGCGACGATCTTGCCCCGCAGGTTGATCACTCCCTCTACGTGTTCAGGCGCGTCGGGCACCGCCGTGATCTCGGGCACGCGCACGATTTCATGCAGCGCAGCGATCGGGATTCCGTACGTCTCCTGTCCCACCTTGAAACCCACAACGTGCGTTTCCTGGCTCATGGATGGAGTCACCTTAGCGAGTTCCCGCGGCCGCATGCCGGGCTGCCGGGCCATTCCCAGCGGCCGATTGCAGGGAAAAACGGTCCATCGAGTCCAGCAGCCCGCGCGACATCTTCGACATCTGATCCGAGGATGCGGCGAGTTCCGTCGAACCTGAGGTAGAGGACCGCACCAGTTCGCGCATGCGTTCCATGGCCTGCACCACCGCTTGAGCTCCGGAAGCCTGTTCTTCCACCGCCGAGTTGATCTCGTGCGTGATTTCGTTCAATCGCGAAGTCGCACGGGCGATCTGCGTCGAACCGTGCGACTGTTCGTTGGTGGCCGCGCCGATTTCCTGGGCGAACTTGTACACCTCGGTGACGACGTTCGAAATCTTCCGCAGCGCCGCGTTCAGGTCCTGCCCCAGATTCAGCCCTTCGTCCACGATGGTCGTGCTCTTTTCCATGTTCTCGACCGCTTTGCGCGCTTCCTTCTGGATGCTCTGGATCAGCTCGGAAATTTCCTTGGTCGATTGCGCCGATTTCTCGGCCAGCTTTCGCACTTCGTCTGCCACCACGGCGAACCCCAGTCCGTGCTCGCCCGCTCGCGCCGCTTCGATGGCTGCGTTCAAGGCCAGCAGGTTGGTCTGCTCCGCCAGATCGTCGATTACTTCGATGATCTTGCCGATGTCGTCCGCGCGCGTGCCGAGCGAGTCGATGATCTCGCCCGCGGATCGGATGGTGGTGTTGATGCGGTTCAGCCCGTCGGTCGCTTTTTCCATCGTTCCGATGCCGCTGTGCACCTCCTCCCGCGAGCGGTTCGAAATGTCGAGCAGTACCTTGGATGTGTCCGCCACGCGCTGGATCGAGGTCACCATCTGGTCGATGGAAGCCGACGTTTCACTCACGCTCGAGGCCTGCGTCTGCGTGCTCTTCACCATGTTTTGCACGTTCACGCTCATCTCGTGCATGGTGCTGGTCACTTCGTCGATCGCCGAAGAAGCCTGCATGCTGTTCTGGGCCGATTCATCGGAAGAACTGGCCACCTGGGTCGCCGCGCTGGCTACCTGCGACGCCGCATCGCGTACGTTGCGCACCAACCCGCGCAGCCCTTCCACCATGCGTGTGAAGGCATTGGCTAGCGTGTCATTGGCCGAGCGCGGCCGCACTTCCACCCCCAGATTGCCGCCGGCAATGGCTTCCGACACCGCGGCCATTTCCTTCAGATACTTCACCATCGAATCGAACGTCCGCGCCAGTTGCCCAATCTCGTCTTTCCCGTGCACGTCGATGTTGTGCTCCAGATCCCCCGATTGCCCGATCTGCTCGGCCACATGGATCAGCCGGTTGAGCGGCTCAGTAATTCCCGTGGCGGTGCGGTAGGCGATAATCACGCCCAGCGCCAAGGCGGCCAGCGAACTGAACACCGTGATTACGATCGTGGCTGTCGCGGCTAACTGGTCATCGGAGTGCCGCTTCTCCAGCAACTGCCGGTTCTCCCGGTCCACATCGTCCAGAACACTGCTCGAACGCGTAACCCACGAACTTGGATCCCGTTGCAGATAGAAAATCTGCAACTCGGCAACCGTCTCATTCCCACTGTCCACTCCCCGGCGCCTCTCGACGAGCGGGTTGGCAAAATCACTGGCCCAGCTCTGCTCGAGCCCCTGCACTTTTTCGAGACTGCTGCGCTGCTGGTCGGCATTCGCCAGTTCCTGGGCGTGGCGCAGCGCCGCGCTTAAGAGGTGTTCACCGTCGTTCATCTTCTCGACGTCGCGCGTGTCGCCGCTCAGCAGGTAGTTCTGCAGGTGCAACCGGTTCTGCATCATCTGGAAGCGCACGATCGAAGTGGCCTCCGTCATGTCGATGGAACGCTGCGCCGCAGCCTTGGCCTCGTGTTCCCGCCACACCGCCGCCAGATTTACCGCCAGCAGCACCAGCACCGTCGCCAGAATGATGCCGAAACTTACATACAGTTGCTTCCTGATGCTCATACTCCTGCCTTCCTCAGACAGCGCTTCCTTAGTCGTTTGGGTCAAAGCGGAATTCCAGATTCTCCGTCGTCTCTTGCGGGCCTGCTTGGTAGCGCCATTTCTTGACTGCGTCCAGAACCGCGTTTGCCAGCACCGGGTGCCCGCCCGTGACCCTCGCGTCCTTCACCGTGCCGATGGGTGCGACCGTAACTTGCACTTTGACGACTCCCGCGATTCTCATTCTTCGCGCTAGTTCCGGATAGCTCGGCGCTACCTTGCTCTTCACCTGGCGACCGCTCGATGCCTGCGCCCACGCGTTCGGCGCAACCGTTGCGGCCCATCCGCCTGCGATGAGCAGACCCACGGCCAGCACACGTTGCCAGCTTTGAAAAGACACGGAACCTCCCTCGTTCTATCGCTGATCTATCTTCTTCCAGCCACGTCCACGCAGGAACCAAAAGTCTCTCTCTTGGGTTACTTTGGTGATTTCCCCGAACTGCTACACGAACTCCTACGAAGAGGCCCCGTTCGCCGGTATTCAGTAGCCCAGTCGGCGGGCCGGGCCCCTACCGGTTCTGGTGTCACAATGAAACAGTGCTTGCACCCGTTTCCCATGTTGGCACCTGCCAGTCGCTATTCGCTTGACTCAATTTGAGATTTCAGCGTAGTTTTTAAATGTAATTCAATTGTTTTCAACCGCTTAGCTAGAGCGGATGGTGCGGCCTGACTATTAGCGACGGAAATTCCGAATCCCGGGCAGAGTCTCATTCTGAGGAGGCGTTCCAAAACCTTCTCCTCGAACTGGCGCGCGCCGCCCATGACAGCAACGATCCGCGCCAACTCCTCGTCTTGTTCTGTCGGCTCACCCGGGCTTTCTTCCGCGCCAGCGGTACTTATTTTTGGAATTACACATCGGATGGAGAACTGGTTGGAGCCGAAGCCGATGGTCATCAGGCATCGAGTTTTGTGGGCATGCGCCTGCACATTGGGGATCCGTCGGTGGTGGTGGAGGCCGTTCAACAACGGCGCCCAGTCGTCGAAAATCAGATTGCCTTAGCCCGCTACCCCGTGTTATCGGATTCCCAGGCGTGCGCCGCTCTGGCTGCGCCCTTGCTATTCGGGGGCGAAGTGGTTGGCGCCATCGCCTTCGTACACACCGCGGCCGGCGCCACTTTCGACGACGACGCCGTCGCCCAGGTCACTATCCTGGCCGCGCAACTCTGCACGACGATCGAGGTGCTCCGCCTGAATCAGATCTCCCGCGAAGAGCGCCGCCGCGCCTCCGTCCTGGTCGAGATTGCCGCCGAGCTCCATGGATTGCCTGACACTTCCCTGGTGATGCAGAGCATCGCCGATCGGCTGCATGAGCTTCTCCGTTCGCCGGCCGTCCTGATCTTCGTTCAGCACGAGAATTTATTTCAGTTGCAGGCGGTTTCCGCGGAGGCTCCGCGCCTGGCACAGGCGATCCGGGCGCGCGCCCTCGAGAACGACCTGCGTTCGGCCCTTGAGATTGCTACCCGCGCTGTCACCGCCGGGGAGCGCATTACCGTCAACATCGACGGCGCCTCCCACTTCGGCGAGGATTCGCCTCCCGGGACTCTCATTGCCGCTCCCTTCCGCACCTCGCGTTCCCACGGCGCCATTCTTGTCTACCCGCGCCTGGATGCCCCATTCGCCCAGGAAGACAAAACGCTGGTTTCGGCCCTCGCGGGCGTTGGCGCCATCGCCATTACCAACGCCGAGCTCCAAGGCATGGCGCGCGCCCAGGCTCAGGAGTTGCAGGAGATTCTGGAAATCTCCTGCGAGCTCAGTTCCGCCGGCAAGCTCGACGAATTCATGCAGACCTCGGTGGTCCGCGCCGCCAGTTTTCTCGGCTTTCAGCGCTGCTTCATCGGACTGCTCGAAGACGCCACCTTCCATATTCGCTGGGGATTCGAGAACGGCCGGGCCCGCCCCGTCGATATCCCGCTGCACGACGGCGTCACTTCCCGCAAGCTCAAACAGAAAGACGTGTTCCTCACCGAGGACGCCGCGAAGACTCCCGGCGCCAACCTCGACTTCGTCGCTGCTTTTGGGATCAAGCAACTCCTGGCCGTGCCCCTGGTTGGCTCCAATGGCGAATTGCTCGGCATGTTTGGCGTGCTGGATCGCGTCGAATTCGGGCCCATCAGTGACGAAGATGTTCGCCGCGCTCGCGCCCTCGCGGCGCAAATTGCCATTGCCTTCGAGCTCACCCGCAATCTCCACCAGGCGGAGGAGCACCGCCGTCGCTCCGAGATCCTGGTCACGCTGGCACTCGAGCTGAACACCGTCCTCCACCTGCCCGATTTCATGCGTCAGTTCGCGCTGCGCACCGCCTCGCTTCTCCGCGGGCGCTGCGTCGCCCTGAGCCTTTTCCAAACGCCTGAACCGGAAACCGTCTTGATGTGTGGTGCTGCCGAGGTCGAAGACAAAGCGCTGGTCCGCAGCTTCGCCCATACCCTGCGCGCCGCCCTGCCGAAATACACCACCGATGTCGCCTTCGTTGCCGCCGGCGATTTGCTTGGATCCTCTCTCGCTTCAACCCTCGGATGGGTGGATTGCACTCTGGTGCGCTTGACGGGTTCAGCGGGCGAACTCATCGGCGTTCTTTGTCTGGCCGATCGGGGCGCCGCGCCCAACCCCGACGACCAACAACTGCTGCGCGCCATCGGCGGCCACGCCAGCGTTGCTCTCGAGAATGCCTGCCTCTTCACCCGCGTGCAACAGGCTAACCGCCACTGGCTGGAGGTCTTCGACGCCATCAGCGACTTCATCGTCGTGCACGACGAGCAGCACAACATCCTTCGCGTCAACCGCTCCCTCGCCGAATTCGTCGGCATCGCCTCCGACCAGTTGATCGGTGTCAATATGCGCGCGCTCGACGCCCTTTCCACGGCCGCTTCTCCTCACTCATGCCCCTTTTGCCGTTCCGGCGAGGGACTCGACGAATATGTCCATCCCGGGCTGGAACGCAGTTATCTCATCTCGACTTCGCGCATTCATGCCGACAGCAGCGGCGAGTTGCAAACGGTGCACGTGCTTAAGGACATCAGCGACCGCCGCGAGGCGGAGCGCCGCTACCGCGAACTCTTCGACAACATTCAGGAGGGGATTTACGTCTCTACACCGCAGGGCCGCTTCGTCGAAATCAACGATGCGCTCGTGCGCATTTTAGGCTATGACAGCCGCGACGAAGTTCTTCGGCTCGATATTCCCACCCAGGTCTATTTTTCTCCTCAGCGGCGGCAGGAACTGGCGGAAAGGCTCAAGCAGACGGGCGAAATGCACAACCACGAAGAAATGCTGCGCCGCAAGGATGGTTCGCCCGTTCACGTATTCATGAACTGTTACGCGATGCGCGATATTGCAGGCAACGTCGTGCAGCACCGGGGGCTCATGCTCGACATCTCCAGCCTCCGCCAGTCCCAGACCGAGTTGCAAAGGGAGCGCGACTTTTCCGGCAAAATCCTCAGTCACACCCAAAGTCTCATTCTCGTCACCGACACCGAAGGCATCATCAGTTACGCCAACCGGCGCTGGAGCGGGCTCGGTTTTCAGCAGAACCACATCGTCGGCCACGCCTTTCCCGACCTCTGTGCCGCGCCGCGCCGCGACGCCCTCCGCCAAGCCCTCGCCGCGGTCGCCCGCGGTCAGCAAGTCGACAACTTCGATCTTCCATTGGTTCGCGGGGACGGCGCCAGCGGACAATTCGCCGTCAATCTCAGCCCTATCAGCAACGAGGACGGCAAAGTGAGCAGTATTGTCGTCGTGATGACCGACGTCACCGACTCCGCGTTGCTTCGCTCCAAGCTCGTGCACGCCGAAAAAATGGCGGCCGTGGGACAGTTGGTCTCCGGAGTCGCTCACGAGGTCAACAATCCGCTCACCGCCATTCTTGGATTCACCGATCTGCTCATGGAAAATCCCGAGCTTCCCGAAAGTGCGCGCCGCGATTTGCGTGTCATTCTCCAGGAAGCCCAGCGCACCAAGCAGATTGTCCAGAACCTGCTCAGCTTTGCGCGCCAGATGCCGCCGCGCCGCCAACCGGTGCAGTTGAATTCCATCCTCCACCGCACCGTGCAGCTCCGCTCTTACGACTTCATCAGCCACGGCATTCAGGTTCTCGAGCGCCTCGACGAGTCTCTGCCCGAAATCGTCGGCGATTCGCATCAGCTCCAGCAGGTCTTCCTCAACATCATCAACAATGCCTATGACGCCGTCCGCGAGTGCGGCCATCCCGCCCGCATCGAAATCATGAGCGCTCGCAGCAGCGGCTATGTCGAAGTCTCGTTCCGCGATAACGGTACCGGCATCTCCGATCCCGACCGCATCTTCGATCCCTTTTTCACTACGAAAGACATTGGCAAGGGAACCGGCTTGGGCCTCAGCATTTGCTATGGCATCGTCCGCGAGCACGGGGGCGAAATTATCTGTCACAACAATCTTGATTCCGAAGGAGCCACCTTCATCGTCCGCCTTCCTCTGGCGGCCGATGCGGCCTCCTTCGGCGCAGCCGCAGGAGTGTACCCACAATGACGCAGACTGGAACCAAATCCGCTTGTGCGCCGGTGCTTCTCATTGAAGATGAGCCCGCCGTCATGGAGTTTGTCCGCTCCGCCCTGGAACGCAATGGCTACTCGGTCGTGTGCGTCGAGTCGGGCGCGCAAGCGCTTCTAATGCTCTCGGACGGCGACTTCCACGGCGTCGTCTCCGATATGCGAACTCCCGGCGGTGTCGATGGTGCCCAGGTCTACGCCTGGATCGCCAACAACCGTCCGGCTCTTGCCGGCAAGGTGGTCTTCATTACCGGCGACATTGCCAACGAGGAGACCGCGGCGACGCTGCGACGCACGGGTGCACCCTGCGTTGAAAAACCATTTCGCGTGCATGAGTTCATCTCCGTCGTCGAGCAAACCATGGGCAAGGCGGCATTATGAACCAAGACCTCCGTATCCGTTTATTGATCGTGGATGACGAGCAGACCATTCGGCGACTTTGCATGACGGTCGGCGAATCGCTGGGCTTTTTCTGCCTCGAAGCCGAAAATGGCGCCGCCGCTCTTTCCCTGCTCGAAGAGCAGCCCGTTCACATGGTCCTCACTGACATGGTCATGCCGCGCATGTCCGGCCTGGAATTCCTCGAGCAGGTCAAGCGCTCCTACCCTCGCATCGAAGTCGCCGTCATGACCGGACACGGCTCGGTCGAAACCGCCGTGCAGGCCATGAAACTCGGCGCCTACGACTACATCTCCAAACCTTTTTCTCCGCTCGATGAATTGCGCCTTTTCCTGCGCCGTATGGCCGATAAGGTTCGCCTCGAAGAAGAAAATCTGTTTCTCCGGGAGCGCTCCGAGACCGAAACCGCTGTCCATGGCATCATCGGCAACTCCGCCAGCATTCAGCACGTGCTGCGCCTCATCTCCCGTCTCAAAGATACGCGCACCCCCGTCCTGATTTCCGGCGAAAGCGGAACCGGCAAGGAACTCGTCGCTCGCGCCCTGCACTTCCGCGGCAATCTCGCCAGCCGTCCCTTCGTCGCCGTCGACTGCGGCTCCCTCGTTCCCACACTCATCGAAAGTGAATTGTTCGGATATGAGAGAGGAGCCTTCACCGGAGCTCTCCACTCCAAGCAGGGACTGCTCCAATCCGCCGATACCGGAACCATCTTCCTCGATGAGGTCGGCGAGCTCCCTCTCGAAATGCAGGCCAAGATCCTGCGCTTTCTTCAGGAAAAAGAGGTTCGTCCCGTCGGCAGCAATCAGAAAGTGAAAGTCGACGTCCGTATCATGGCCGCCACTAACCGCGATCTTGAGACCGATTACAAAAAGGGAACCTTCCGCAAGGATCTTTTCTTTCGCCTTAACGTCGTCACCATTACGTTGCCCTCCCTGCGCGACCGCCGTTCCGATATCCCGATCCTTGCCAACTGGTTCCTCGAACGCCTCGCTCCGGGCCGCGGGGTCCAGATCTCCGGCAACGCTATGAAAGCGCTCCTCGCTTACGACTGGCCAGGCAATGTTCGCGAACTGGAGAACTGCCTCGAACGCGCCGTCGCACTCACCGATCGACGCGTTCTCGATCTGGACGATCTGCCGTCCCCGATCGTCAGTGCCGATCTCCAGGACGCTTCCCACTCCTTCGATTCCCAGGAATTTGGCTCGCCCACAACCACCGACCTCGAAGACATCGAACGCGCCACCATCGCCCGCGTCTTTTCCCAAGTCAAGGGGGATAAAGCCCGTGCCGGCAAAATGCTCGGCATCAGCCGCGCCACTCTCTATCGCAAACTCAAGCGCTACAACATCGGGATGCGCGAACAAACTTCGGGCCCGACTACCCTGCAATAGCAATCTCGCATGGGCAGCGTCCATCCCCGCCTGCCGCTGGTCGCAACTTGCGAATTGAGACGATCCCGGACTGTCGTATCACTCTGAGACTAGCTTTCTCGCACACACCGTCAAATCCAGCCTGCACGCCGAAGAACACACCGTTGACCGCCATTGCTTTGTTCGACTTGTTCTATGGTGCATGTCCTTCAAGAGTTAGGTGGTGGCCGTGCATCGGTGATAAGGATAAAGCAGAGCCGAAGTCTACTTGTAACTTTTTCCTAACCGGGAAGAAGGCGAGACGCGGCTGCTCACACTTTGGGATTGAGGTTTACCGTGCCCAACCAGGCCAGTGCCACCGCCCGCGCCCTCGCGTCCGACTTGGTAAGCCGGCTAGCCCGGTTTTTTCCTGACGCTACGCCCGTGCGGATTCCAATTCGCCTCAGCCGTGCTCATGAAAACGGCACCGACCATGGCAACGCGAACGGCAATGCCGGCATTCCAGGAAATGGGTGGGACGCCTTGCAGGAGACCGTCATCGAGTTCAGCACACCGCAAGAAATCCTGTTTGCCGTCACGCAACCGCTCGAATTTGCCGATCGTGTTCTGATCGAAAGTAGGGACGGTTCCCTTTGTGCTGAAGCCTCCGTTGTCGCGGTTCAGTACTACACGGCACGGACCGTGATCGGAGCCCGCTTCCTCAAACCCGTTCCCAATTGGATTGTGAAATCATGACTGCATTCGAGCATTCGTCCCAACCTTCGCCGGAAGTGCCTTGGCCTGTGTTCCAGGCCCTCCATCCTGTCTACCAGGCGCTGGTCTGCGAATTTGTCATCGAAGTACCCACCTGTCCCTTCGGGGCGGATACCGCGTCCGGCGCGATCGAAGGGGCGACAGCTCAAGCTGAAACATGGCTCCAGCAGGTTGACACCGAGATTCAGGTCCATCAATTGCGCCAGTTTCTGCAGACCACGCCTCTGGCCAACGAAGCCGTGCTCCGCGACCTGCTCGTCCATCACCTGCGGAAGCCGGTGAAATCGTCCTCTGACCGAGACAAAATCGATTTCCTGTTGGTGCAGTATTTTTCGTTCTGTGCACCCTCGGATCTCGACGAGTCCAATGTCGATCTTGAATTTGTCGCGCAGATGCTCGCGCCCGTGCTCGGACAGCAAAAGTCGCCGCTCGAGCTTCCCGCCTGGCTCGCTCCGCTTGAAACCCTCCGGCAGTCGGCTGCCCGCTGCTGCCGGCTCAGTGACCTTCTGCACAGCGGAACTCTTGAACAGGGCCGCAAACTCAAAGCCCAGGCAGGGGACCGCTTCTTCGATTCCGCCGCGATGGCGGCCTTTGTTCGTTTCAGCTTCATGATCCGGCGCCTCTTCTTCCGCTTGATGCATGACGACCTCAACGCCATTCAGGATGGCCTGCGCGAACTGGAACGCCGCGGGATTCACACTATCGATTGCCGACGCGCGCAGTTTTCCGCCGAGGAGCCAACCTCGCGTCTGCGCATGATCTGTCAGTCGTGGAAGGTCATGTTTCACGCTGAATATTCTTCGGGCCAGCCCTTGCGCATGCTGGTCGATCTCCGCGCTGCCGTCGATGACGCCCTCCAGAGCGGCACTCAGGAAGCTCCGCTCGCAGCCCGCTCTGCCGCGGCTTCTTCTGAGCCGGGGTCCGGAGCCAAGCAGTAGATAGGTTGCCGATCTGGCCTTGTGATCTTGTCGGCAACGCCGAAGATCTCGCGGCTGCCGATGCCTTTTCCACCGAGGCGTATTCTGAAGTACCATTGCCATCACGACGGAAGTGAACAGGTGTCTCTACTCCAGCGTTTGCGATAGACTCGACCTAAATCAATGATTACCCCTCCGCCAGCATCCCAACCGTAGGAGGTCGCAAATGTCCAAGAGAAGGTTCGTCGTCCGATGCGTCGCCTCCACGGCGGTCTTTTGTTCCGCCTTCCTGTGTGGTCAGTCCAAGACTGCTCAACAAAGGCCACCCGTTCGCAGCACCTCCGTAGTGCACGAGTTTCCGGTAGTGCACGAGTTTCCGGTGACGATGCGGCAAAAGGTGATCGCCGGCAAAACGCCAGTCGGAACCAAGGTCGAGGCAAAACTGACGATTGCTACCCTGCTGGATGGCAAGGTAATTCCGATGGGCGCCACTTTTTCAGGGGAAGTTGTCGAGTCTGCCGCAAAGTCTGCGACCGGCCCATCCCGCCTCGCTATCCGCATGAACAGCGTGCGCTGGAAGACGGGATCCGTGACCATTCCGGTTTACTTGACCGCGTGGTATTACCCCATCCTGATGGCAACGGATGAAAACCGCTCGAATGACCCGCTGAGCCCCCGGATTGGCAGAAACCGAAGTGGCACCTACAGCCCGAACTCGCCTGCGGCGGCTCCCTTCCCCGGCGGCCCTACCGGCCCGAATGACCCGGACGTCGGGCCCGGGTCAATCGTTTCGGACACTCGCGTCGTAATGAAGGACGTCGAGTCCAACCGCCAGAGCGACGGCGCTCTCGTTCTCACCTCCAACCGCGTCAATCTTAAACTGGATAAGACAACGACCTATGTGCTGGCCACTGGTGACCTGACGCCGGCAAGATAAACCTTCGCGCGAGAAAACGAGGTTCCCGTGCCCCAAAGTGTAAGCCGTTGCCCATTACTTACGTAAGTTTCGCAAGATGGCGATTTGCCTCAGAATTTAATGATGGAGAAGTATGCACCCGGCAGGCACAGCGCCGGATGCGCACAGAATCCACACAAGGCGATTCATGAGCAAACTCGCTAAGGAACTCGGATTGCTGCTGTCGCTGTTTCTTATTGCCGCGCTCCTGCAGTATTTTGCCCAGTCTCTCCCCATGGCACTCTGCTTCTACTTTCTTCCGACCTTATACTCGGCCTATTACTTCGGGCGCCGTCACGCGACTCTAACGGCTTTCGCGTCTGTATTCCTGGTCGTTCTCCTGAATTTTGTTAATAACCTGATACCCGCATTTAATAACCTGATACCCGTGCACCGGGCGGTGGCGCTGCCGCAGGAGCGCCTCTTTGATTTCGCAATCTGGGCGGGCATTCTGGCCGTTACAGGATATGCGATGGGTACTCTCTACGAGCGTGCGCAGGGCATGACAGCCGATATGCGCGAGAGCTTCGGCAGCCTGCTGCTGGTCTTGCAACACGTCATCGCCAATGAGAAACAAAGTAACAAAGAAAGCCAGCGCACAGTAGATGCTTCTGTCAAAATTGCCGAGGCCATGGGCCTCAGCTCCGACCGGATCGAGTTGCTGCGCTCCGCAGTTTTGTTGCGCGATCTGAGCGAACTCGGCATCAGCAACGACACTCTCTACAAGGCGGCGGATGTGACACACGCCCAAGTCGTGGCAAGTTTCCGCAAGGCACGCAAGCCGGATGCGCGCACCCAGGCTGTGGGAAACTCGGTCCGCCGAGTGCTTCCGATCATCGTCGCGGAGCAGATTCTGCAGGATCAGGGAGCGCGTGCCCTGAACATTCCGATCGAGGCGCACATTCTGGCGGTCGCTGACACCTATCAGAAACTGACCAGCAACGCTTATGGGAAAGCGCTTTCTCCTCAACAGGCCGAACAGGAAATCATAGCGGGAGCCGGCCAGAAGTTTCACCCCGGAGTGGTCGACGCATTTGTCCAGGCGTTCGGCGACCGTGCCCGAGGGGCCGGGGCATAATAGCCGGGGCCTAAGAATAGTAAACGCCTGAGAATTAAGACCGCGCGATTTCGCCCGTTGCCGAAAACCCCTGTTCTGAGTTTTTCCTGCGCAAGTCCTCCCACATCGCCGACACGCTAGCCTTTAGGTCGGCTGTCATGCGCTCATAGGTTGCTTCGCTAGCTTCATCTGCGCGTGGCGGCAGCAGTGGCTTCCCAATCGTCATTTGCAGATTGCCAGATTTTGGAAACTTCTTATGCCGCGGCCAGACTTCGTAGAACCCCTCGATAGCCACCGGCACAATCGGCGCGTGAGCGTGTATCGAGAGAATCGCCGCACCCTTGCGGAAAAGCCTGAGGTTGCCATCGTTGGTGCGCTCGCCCTCAGGATACAAAACCAGAATGCTCCCCTGACTGAGGCCAAACGCTGCCGCACGCATCGCCGGCACCAGGTTCGCGTCGGCATCCAGCACGACCGTTCGGAGCCACCGCGCCAGCCGGCGCATGAAACCTTTGCCAAAAATATCGCTGGTGCCTACTGCGAATGTATTGCGGAACATGCGCCACGACAGCACCGACGCCAGCAGCAGCGGGTCAACATAGCTCTGGTGGTTCGAACAGAGCAGGTAAGGTCCTTGCTCAGGCAGGTTCTCCACGCCGCGCACTTTGAAGTGAAAGCGGTCGAGTGCAAACATATAAATCATCCGCCCCAACAGAAAAAAGCACACC
>ODAK010004589.1_pt1 | contig 14102 bp, 10 predicted proteins | sample 1539591 | NCBI WGS metagenome assembly ODAK01 (sample SAMEA3539303, study PRJEB22396) | soil metagenome | biome: tundra; feature: field; material: soil | place: USA | collected 2010-05 | depth 0.15 m | reverse complement strand
TACCGCCGGGTCCCGAGGAACGACTCTTGCGCAGAGCCTGTGGGCGGTTCCTGCACGTCGACGACCGAGAACGAGTCGAGAGCTACGGGCAATTCCTGGAGAACAACGGAACGTTGAACCTCGAGACGTTGCCGACACGGCAGCGTCGGCTGTTGCGGATGCTGGTCGGCTCCGTCGTGGACTCGGCGGTGAACTCCGAGACGACGCTCGCGCAGGGGGCCGCATTGCTGCTGCGACATCCACAGGTAATGGATGAGCTCCGAGCACTCATGGGCGTGCTCGCCGAGCGGATCGACCATGTGTCGGTATCGCTCACCACCCACCCGGAGATACCTTTGAGGATTCACGCCCGCTATACGCGATTGGAAATCCTGGCCGCCTTTGGCATTGGTGCCACGGCCCGGGTCCCCCCGTGGCAGTCCGGCGTCTATTGGGCCAAGGACGCTCAGACTGATCTATTCGCATTCACGCTCGACAAGACGTCGGGCAGCTTTTCGCCGACGACGCGCTACAAGGACTACGCCATCAGTCGGGATCTCATCCATTGGGAGAGTCAGTCGGTGACCCGCGCCGACAGTCCGACCGGGCAACGCTACCAGCATCACGCCGCCAGCGGCACGAGCGTCATGCTGTTCGCCCGACGGCGCAGCGACGAGCGCGCCTTTTACTTTCTCGGACCAGCGGCGTACGTGAAACATGAATCGGACTTGCCCATGGCCATCACCTGGCGACTACACCATCCACTCCCAGGCGATTTGTTTGCCGCATTTGCGGCGGCCGTAGCATAAATGACGTCTATCCGTATTCTGCCAGCAGAGATTGCCATCGACCGCTCAGGGGCTCGACCTCGTCGCCTCGCAGCCACGCGACTGCATGTAAGCTCGCGCCGTGCGCATACGCCCAGCCGGCAACGCTCACGGATCCGGAGAGATCGACAATGATATTCGCGGTTCGGGCCGCCTCGCTGATGGCGCTGCCGTGAGCCTGATTTCTCACCAACCATCGATCGAGATGCGCCTCGGCGGCCAACAAATCGCTCTTGTGGCGATTGCACTCCTTGTGAGCCAGCACCAAGTTATGCGCAAGGTCACGCGGGTAGCGCGACCAGGGAACAAAATGGTCGATCTCTCCGTTGTCGACGCGTCGTTGGCAGTACAGGCACTGTCCTTTCTGGACATCGGCAAGGGGTGTGGCCATGCGGAGTAAGGCCGAGCGGTCGGCACCAAAGAGGAATTGACTCAGATCGGACGTGGGTCCCAGCAATTGGGAATTCCCAGGCAGCGCTTGGATGAAATGCATCCACTCGGATTGCGCCAGTCGAACGATGATTGCGTGGAATCGGCGTAGATTGGCTGCTACGCCTCCCTTGAGCCGTATGTTGCCGGTCACGGGACTCTCGTCATAGAGGAAATCGAGAACCTCATTTCGTAGGCGTTGCAACCGCCACAAGGGCATGTCCGTCACCAATCGGGCGGTCTCGGTGACCGCCGTCGTCCAGGCCGGAGATTGCTTGGCCCGCATCAGCGTTCCATGCGATTGTCGCAGCGTTCCGACGACGGACAAGATGGCGGCTTGCCGCCCGGTATTCTGCTGCAGGGTGCTATAGCCGCCGTCGGCCACTGCGCTTCCATAAGGAGCGCCCTGTCGCCAATAGAGTTCGATGAATTCTTCGGCGATGGCGCGGATCGGAAGATCGAGTACGCTGCCATCATCGCCTCCGTGCTTGATCGCGAGATCGGCTATGGCGACCAGCAGGGCGTATTTATAGGTGGCGACAAACTGGCCCTCCGACAGAAGCCGCTCGATCTTGCCCAGGAAGGCGACTTGTTCTTCCGCCGTCGGACCGGGAATCGAGGTCACTTGACTGGGCCGCGATCCGGAATCGAGCCACTGTCCAATTCAATCTTGTAATTCGCCTTGGCCGGAATCACGTGGCGCACACCGCCGCGCGGGTCATCCACATCGCCGACGAATCTTGGAATGAGATGGATATGCAAGTGGAACACCGTCTGTCCCGCCGCGGCGCCGCTATTGATGCCGATGTTATAGCCGTCGGGGCGATGGCGCTGGTCGATGACCGCTTTTGCCGAATTTACCAGCGATAGAAGCGCGGATTGCTCCGGTTCGGTCGCGTCAAACCAAGTCGGGATATGTCGCCGTGGAATAATGAGCGCGTGCCCCGGGGACACTGGATACCCATCCCACAGCGCGATCGCCAGTGGATCCTGCGCGAATGTCCGCTCTTCCGGGGGATCGCAGAACGGACACGATTCTGCTGTATTGGTGGTCGCCACAATTAGATTGTATTACGTGCCGAGGGATAGAAATCGGATCAATGCGAAGCGTCTCTCAGTTCGTAGTTCAGATTGGTGTAGACCGCCAGAGGTCGCGGAATTGCTGTAGCCGAGCTTTGAGCGCTCGGAGCGATATTTGTCCTCGAGGTCGATCATGACGCACTTGTCCGTGCTGCCGAACTTAGGACTACGGAGGCCGCGGCCGATCATCTGGGACTCGCGAGGCGAGCCAGAACCGCATGTACGCGCCATTCTTATGGAAAGTTCCGCGTTGAAACGCGTGTCCCGTCACCTAAGGGATGGTGCAATCCTGTCAGATTGGAAATATTCGTGGAGGCGGCAACTAGAGGCCTCACGTGGCGTGTCAATAGACGACCTGAGGTGAATCGTGAATCGGAGAGATCGCGCGGAGCCGTTTGTTAGTGAGCCTCTCCCAGACGCACCGTGGCCGGTCTCGGCACGGAATCTGCTGACGGACCGTGAACATTCGCTCTATCAACGCCTGCTGAGCCTGTATCCCGATCATAAGATCTTCGTCCAAGTCGCCTTGTCGCAGCTGATAGACGTTGATCAAAGTCATCCCGAAAGTGAATCAATTCGAGCTCGATATAAACAATTGGTGGCGGATTTTGTTTTGTGTCGGTCAGATCTTAGTGTCGTCGCCGTCATTGAGCTCGATGATCGCAGCCATGAACGAGCGGATCGTCAGGCGGCGGACGCGCGGAAGAATAAGGCATTGGCAGATGCAGGGATACGGCTGGTCAGAATTCCGGCAGGTTCGCTGCCTTCAGAGGGGCATCTCCGCGGACTCGTCAACGTGGGTGAGGCCGTTGTAGATGCGTCCCGAGAAGAAACGGAATTGCGATTGGCTGAGACCGTGGACACCGATTCAGTTGATACTTCAGCGCTGGGGCAATCGGACTATGCGAGAGCGGAATCGCGGGCGCTGCGACGCATTGTGCTGAAGGCGGTATTGAGTGGCATCGTCTTGGTCGGTGGGTGGTTCATTTATGGTCAGTTTTTGCCATTTGTAGTTCAGCGAGCGTTGCAGCCGTTGTCGGTGCGGCACGTTATCGCCCCAGCGGTGCAGCCCAGTTCGGGGTCGACAGTGACCCGGGCCAAGGTTTCTCCCTTGCCAGTTATCGTTGGACCGTCGGCGGAGACTATGGCGGAAGAGAAGCGCGCTGGGTTGCAGGCTGCAGCTGCGCAACAGAAGCGGAAGGATCAAGCATGGGCGGCGATTTATTGGGAGCCGAGTTCTTGCGAGCATCCGTCGGATTGGGCCGCGCAGGTGGAGTGCGGAAATCAGTATATGCGGGCGAAAAAGCGGTTCGAGGCTCAGTGGATGTCTCAGCATACGTCGGACCAGGCCACTGGAGCAGCGCTGGTGGTACCGGGTAATGGATCGATGGGTGGCGCACGTAAGTAGATTGTCGGGACCTTTGATGGACTGACGTTGTCCTCGGGTCAGGACACGCTCACTTAGTTGGGACATCTCATCGCGACAGACTCCCCGCACATTGGAGGTTAGCGGTCACACAATCTCGTTTGACCTGTTCCACTCACCCGATGCGGGATACGTGGTTCGGATTGAACGCACCGGAAATTTTCTGGCCGGTACAGGCAACTCTTGGGGCGCTGGTATGGGGGCCCCGCCTCCCGAATATGGCCTTGACACTATAGTTGGCCGACGCTTGGGGCCTCCTGATATTTCAGCGTGCAGAGCAAGGGTGAACTCGTCCTCTCTGACTTCGTAGCTCGACTCGCGGGCATGCGCCAGAAATGTGACCAACTCAGATTGGGTGTGCCAGGATTGTGCCTTGGTGTGCCTGGGAATGGGTCGGCAAGACACTGCAAGTGATTGATTGATAAACCCCTCAAAACCCCGAAAATTGACTGAAAATCCGCGTGTCGGGGGTTCAATTCCCTCCCTGCAGCGCGCGACAGATCTGATAGCGGCAACTCCAGGTGCCCACCGGCGGTGACGCAAGGGTTGAGCGACGAGGCGACCACCAATCTGGTCTTCCGCTTGACCGGAGTGCGACACAGAGTCGCAACAAGAGCGGATGCTCGCGCGCGACGCGACGGTGCCGGAGCGTCGTTCCAAGGCGCGTCACGACGTTAAAACTCTCCCGGGCGAGACCGACACACACTGAGAGCATGGATGTCCGGCGAAACGCTCGTCCATAATCACTTTGGCTTGCCGCGAATTCGCGCAAGAACCGAACCAACAAAGTAAAGTTGACGGTCTAGAAGAGGCTCGCATGATCCCAGAATTATTCTGGCAGCAAATTCTGCCGCCCGATGCCAACGGTGTCGGCGGATATCCGGCGCGCTTCGAGGATGGCCGCATCCTGTTGCTGCCGATTCGCCGTCTTTCCGGCGGCAAACACGCTCTCGCGTCGCTCATCATCAACCAGGCTAGTTTCGCCGTGGTTGACGCGCTCGCAAGCTCCCTTGCGCAAAAGCTCGCAGCTTTCGCCCCGGATATCGTCATCGGCATGCCCACACTCGGCCTGACGTTGGCCAGCGCCGTCGCTCAGAAGCTGGGCCATACCCGATACGTTCCGCTCGGCAATTCGGCCAAGTTCTGGTATCGCGCTGAGCTTTCGGTGCCGCTGTCTTCTGTCACGACGCCGGATCAGGAGAAACGCCTGTTCATCGACCCACGGATGCTGCCGCTGCTGGAGGGCCGCCGCATCGCGCTGATCGATGACGTCATCAGCAGCGGCGTCTCGATGCGCGCGGGCATCGCCTTGCTGGAACTGTGCGATGTGAAACCCGTAGTGCTCGGCACCGCCATGCTGCAATCGGAACTCTGGCAAGAGCGCCTGGCGGGTTGGGACATCGCGTCGGTGCTGCGCTCACCCGTCCTGACGGTCGATTGACCGGCGCGCGATGAAATCGATCTCCACCCGGGCCCCGCGCGCGAGCGCGGTGACGCCGATACAGGTACGTGCCGGCAGCCGGCCGGCTTCGAAGTAGTTCACATACAGGCGATTGAAAACCTCGTAGTCCTCTTCAAAGTGTGTCAGGTACGCGCCGGCGCGAACGACATCGCGCAAGGTCAGCCCCAATCCCGCCAGCACGCGGCATAGATTGTCGATGACGAGGCGGGTCTGCGCTTCGATGCCGACGGGAATGGCAGCTTCCGGGTTCCCGGGGTATGTCGGCATCTGACCGGTGACGAACACCCAACCTTCGACCTCCGCGGCGTGGGAGAACGGCGCGACCGGTTCCGGCGCACCGACGATCATATGAAATAGGACGGAACTCATCGACTGCCTTGAGCCTTGTCCGCCGGAAAAATCGCGCGCGGAATCCGCACATGGATTCCTTGCCGCTGATCGACCACCTGGGTGACGGCGAAGTCGGCGGCGACGCTCATCAAGGAATACGCGTCATCCTTCGATAGGTGCCGGTGCTCAGTCAGCAGCGTCAGCATGTCGAGCGCGGCGTCACGCATGGCGACATTGAGATCCTCGTTGAAGCCATGGACGATCCAGGAATCGGGCGTTTCGAGCAGCGGCGAGGGGAAGCAGAAATCGGGGCGCACGACGATTTGCAAGAGGACGTCGAGCGAGGATTCGATGGCCGTGCCCGATATTTCACCATCGCCTTGGGAAATATGGGGATCGCCGAGAGAGAACAGGGCGCCGTCCACCTGCACCGGGTAGTACATCGTGGCCCCGGCGCCGATGCGCCAGTTATCGATATTCCCCCCATGCTTCCCCGGCGGAACCGTGCTGATGCGACCGGGTTCATCCGGCGCGACACCCGCCGCCCCCAGATGCGGACGTACCGGAATCCGAATTCCCGGCAGGGCAGACTGTCGGTCACATTCCGGACACCGGGTGATCGTGCCCGGTACCGTATATTTCCCTGGAAAGTCGTAGGCGTAAAAGGCTTCCGCGGTAGCGCCGCCTTCGTTGATTCGATAGATCGTCACTCGTTCCTTGCCGCCGAGTTCTTGGTACAAATGTCCCCAATGCGCGGCGAGATTTGATCCGTACCGGCACCGCGGCGTCATGCTGAGGTACCGCACTTCCAGCATGTCACCCGGCCGCGCATTCTCGACGTAGATCGGGCCGGTCATGATGTGGGGCCCGGGATACCGATCTTTCTCGGGAATGCCGCGGTACAGGGCTTCGATGGCGGGATCGAACATCAAATCGGGATCATCCCCGGCATGCGGAGAGACGGTCTCCGCTTGAATCAGATCGCCGCTGCGGACGTTAAGGACCGGGGCCAACGACGCGTCAAAGAAGCCCCAATGGACCGTACTCGGAGTCGCTCGCAGCGTATGCAGGGCAGACGGTTTGAGGTCGCGTCGAGCCTTGAGAACATCATCGTGGAACGGCATCTCGATCTCCTCGGTGGGTGACGTCGTCGACTCTCACTCACGTTCGTTCGGCATGGGCGCGGGTTGCCGAGGGACTCTCGCGGAGGGCCGTCAGCAGCCAATAAGTCAGCGCCGAGACCGGAAACCCCAGAATCCAGCTGAGGTCGGCACCGCCGAGTGCGGTGGCGATCGGGCCGTCGTAGAGCGGAGACTTCATCGTCATCGCAGCGACCGCCATACCGGCCGCCACGGCGATGCAGCCGGACGGATTCAGACCCCGCCATCCCCAGTACAGACCGGCCGCTCCCTCCCGACTGTGGATCGCGCGGGCATCATAGCCTCCACGGCGCAGATAGCCATCGCACATCCACACGCCCCCGAAGGGCCCGACCCACATGACCAGCAGCGCGATGAAATCGTTCAGCGCGGTCGAGAAATCTTGGACGAACAGAATGTAGAGGGTGACCGCCGTCGTCACAAGGACGTCTACCATCGTCGCCGCATAGCGGTGCAGCTTGAGTCCGATGGCCTGTAGCGAGAGCCCGGAAGAATAGTAGGTGGGCACATTGTTGGCCAATGACCCTCCGACCACCGCCAGGATATAGATGATGAACAGCCAGGGTGGCATGAACGGCTTCAATCCCGCGACCGGATCCGCCATGTCGCCGAGAGTGGCGCAGAACGCGCCCATCATGGTCATCGCGAGCGAGGGCAGATAGCTCGCCCAGAACACGTGCCGGAAGATCGGCCGCGCCGGCGTCGTCGACGGCAGATACCGCACCCAGTCGGGACCGTTGAAGAGGAAGGACAGCGGATTCGAGGCAATGACGGCGGCGGCCGTCAGAAAAGCGGCAGCGGTAGTCGTCGACGCCAGGTGCGCGTGCCGGGCCGCCGCATTCACCCAATCGACCTTGCCGACGGTGAAGGCGAACACGACCAGCAGCGCAACGCCGACGAGTGCGGCAAAGATTCTTTGAAACCACACCATGGTGGCGTGCCCGAGAACGGCGATGCCGCCGCACAGGATCAGCTGCACGAGGACGGCAACGAGCTTGCCGGCACCACCCGGATGATTCCAGCCGAATACCTGGAACAGCGCCAGCAGGGCCTCGACGCCGAAGACCGTATTGATGACCTCGAAAGCAACCGACGCAATCCAGGACAGCAGCGCATTCGGCAGATTTCCACGGATACCGAAGGACGCGCGCGCCAGCGTACTCACCGGCAATCCGGCCCGCACGGTGACGATCGATCCGAATGCCATATAGGCATAAGTGAGATTACCGACGACGCACGCGGCTAGGGCCAGCCACAGATTCAGACCCAACGTGATGGCGATCGAACCCAGCGCGAACGAAAACAAGTTGACACTGGTCCCCACCCACAAGTGGTCGACATGCCGCAAGGCCATGTTGCGTTCGGGTTCCGGGATGTGATCGAACCCGCGCACCTCGATCGAGAAGGCGTCGTTGCCGTGAAAAATGACGGGTTCGTCGGCGCTCATTGGATCGGATTCGCCCGCGCGCCGCTCAGGGCGCGATGAACTTATAAGCCACCGTGAGTCCGACGGTACGCGGCTGGGACACGATGGATTGAGCGCGATTGCCGAAGAGAGCCGGATCCTGGATGGAGGTGACACCCAGATTGTTCGTCAGGTTGTTGACGTAGAGCGTCGTGAGCCAATGCGACCGTGCGTAGCTCAACCGCGTATTCACCATCGCGAAGCCCGGCACCGTCGGCACGGTCGCCGAGAGCGACGGGATCACGACGCTCTGGTAATGAGCATTGATGGCATAGCGCCAGTCACCGCCGGCGAATTCGACATGCCCGTATTCCAGGCCGATGGCAAGACTGTTCTTGGGCGTTCCCGGCAGGGGACCGCCGGCCGGTGCCGGTGCGAAGGAGCTGTTAGGGACCTGGAACAGCGCGCTCAACGACGTGAGCTTGGTCTGGTCATAGGTGTAGTCGATGTTCGCGCTCAAGTGATCCGTCAGCAGGTCCTCGACCTCCAATTCGAGGCCGCGGCTGTAGCCGTTGCCGATGTTGAGCGCACCCGGCAGCACCAATGGCGTCAAATCGACGCCTTCCTGGATGTTGTGCCACTGAATGTCGAAGATCGCCGTCGAATAGCGCAGCCGATTATCGATGGTTCCCTTGGCGCCGATCTCATAGTTATTGGCCGTGTCCGGGGCAAGTTTGCTCAACGCCGGGGGCGTCACGAAATTGCCACCAAGTTCGCTCGGCGGCAGGGCATTGACGCCGCCACGGCGGAATCCCTGCGACCAGGTGGCATAGACCAAGTTGGTCTTGTCGATCTGATAGGCGGTGTTCACCTTCCACAGGGCTTTGCGCCATTCGTTGCCGAGCGACTCATTCGCGGCGTAGCCCGGTCCGTCGAAGAGCAGCGCGTTCTGCTGCCCCTGCGAAATGGTTTGCTTGAACACGCGCGCGCCGCCGGTGAGGCTCCATGCCGAGGTCAGATGCGCGGTGAGCTCGCCGAAGGCGGCCAAGTCCTGGAACTTGGTCTCGAAGGCATTGATGTAGGCCTCGTCCTTGTTGTAGGAAAGGCCGTCGACGGTATTGAGTATGCCCGGCGTATAGGACTCTCCGAGTCCGCAGACCGCCGGTGTCACGCCATCGCCGGCGCTCTGTCCGTAGATGGGTGCGCATGCTTTGTAGTAGTCGTAATAGCCCTTGTAGTAATCGTTCTCCTCGATATCGGTCTTTTCGTACTTGTAGAAGAGGCCCGCCAACCAGTCGAACGTGCTGCCGGTCTTCGAGGTGAGGCGAAACTCCTGCGACAACGGTTTGTCGTCGACGGTTTCAATGCCCGGCGCGAAGGCCCGCGGATTCTGGCCATAGAAACTCTGATAGAAGAAGAAGTTCTCGTACTCGGCGGTTTCGTCGACCACCGACAGGTTGCTGTGGTGCGCCCACGACGTCGCGGAGGTCAACGTGGCGAAGCCCATGTCGTATTCCAGGGTCAACGCGACGAGATCGACGCGGTCGTGGGTCGTGTCGGTTCCGTAGTCCGCGTTGGACAGGCGGTCCGTGCCGGCCGGAACGCTGGCCGGATACAACTGCGTCAAGAGCGACGGATTGGTGAACGTCCCGGACGGCTGGGTGATGGGCGAGGTGGGCGTCGTGTACGCCGCGGCCGAGGTGGCCACGTACGGAAATCCGCCGGCAGTGTCCAACTGATAGTAGTAGGACAGCTGCGCGTGGAATTCGTCGCTCGGCCTCCAGAGCGCGGAGATGCGCGCGGAGCGATACTGATAGTCGTTGGTGTGATCCCGTCCAGAGATCTCGGGCGGACTGAACAGGTTCCCGGGTTGTGACGCGACCGGCGTGCCGGTCGGGTCGAGCACGTAAAGATTCGGCTGATTGATGAAGCCGGCGTCGTACGTCCACCCCGCGTTCATGCGCACCGCGAGGGTGTCCGTGATGGGGATGTTGAGCATCCCGCTCACGTCTTCATTGGGCGTGCTGGTGTGTGCGGTATCGCTCACTCCCAGTTCCACTTTGGCATCGAATGCCTTCGGGTCGGGCGCGTTTTGCACGAAGCGAATGGTGCCGCCGAGCGAGCCCGAGCCGTACAGCGTGCCTTGCGGGCCGCGCAGGATCTCGACGCGGTCGAGGTCCTGCAGGCGCAGATTGACGAACAGCGACGTATCGTCGACGTAGGTCGCGACCGGCGCCACGATGGGCGTGGCCGCCGCCGGCAGCCATCCGGTCGAATCGCTGTTCAAGCCGCGAATGATGAGGTTCGCGCCCGCGATGCCGCTGAACGGCCCCTTGTCGGTGTAGTCGACGCCCGCCATGGTGTGTGCGAGTTCGGCGACGTCTTCGATACCTGCCTGTTCGAGGGCGGTACCGGACACGGCGGTGATGCTGATCGGCAGGTCCTGAGCCGAGGCCACGCGGCGCGTCGCGGTCACAATGACTTCTTGCAGGCCGACATCGTCCGCAACGGCCAGCGGTCCATACAGCGCCGTCAGCACGGCGGCGGTCACGGAGGTCGCTCGTCCGAGTCGACGGAAGCGCTGGCTTTGATCAGTGGTTCCACGAAGGTGCGGGCGGCGGCGCTTCGACATTGAGTTTGGTGATCCCTGTGTTACCGGTTGTGAGCCTACTTGCACGCTCCGTGCCGACGGCATGCGCACTCACCGTCGGGAACGACGTAAACAGGCCAACACTCGGAAAGGCGGGCAAGCGCGGGCTTATTTTCCCGGGCGGCGATGCTCAACGAGAGTGATGAAAAGCACTACGCTGGTGCAAGAAAAAAGCCAAATAAGAAAATTTGCGCCAAAATGGTTCGCGCACGACGGCCACGGCGGTATCGGCTAGCAGAAATCGACGACGCATTGCCTCGCTTCGAGCGAACGCTACTTGCCCGCGGGACAGGCGCCGCCAAGCCAATCGAGTGTTTCGGTCGCCGAACCGAGCGGCGCCAATGTGGCACCCGACGCGGTCGGCAGCACGAACGCCAAGGGTCCGATGGCATAGCGACGACGAGATATTCGAGCGCATTAGGAACCCCTCGAGGGATGAATTACCATCGACGCTGAGGCCACGCCGCAGGCCGACAGGTAGTGCGCCAGAGTGCGATGCGAGCGTCCGGCGTCCCGGGAGCCTTTCATGTCTTTGCAGATTGAAGCAACCGCCTACAATTTCCCCCACGACGGGAATCTCACGCCCAACAATACCGCGTTGGTCGTCATCGATATGCAGGTGGATTTTTGCGGCGTCGGCGGGATGTCGACGGTCTCCAACACCGATTTGGCGATGATGCGGGAGCCCATCCAGCCGATCGAACGGGTCCTCGGGGCGGCACGTTCTTTCGGCATGACGGTCATCTATACGCGCGAGGGCCATCGGCCGGATGGCTCCGATCTGACGGCCGTCAAGCAATTCCGCAGCCGGCTCGGCGGTGCGGGCGTAGGCGACCCTTCGCCGATCGGTCGGATTCTGATCCGTGGCGATGCGGGTCACGCGATCATTCCAGAACTCACTCCGGAGCCGGGGGACGTCATTATCGACAAGGTCGGCAGCGGCTGCTTCTACGGCACTGAGATGGAACACGTGCTGCGCAATCGCGGCACCCGCAATTTGATTTTCGTCGGCGTCACGACCGAGTGTTGCGTGCATACGTCGATCCGCGAGGCCTCCGACCGTGGCTTCGACAATCTCCTTCTGGAGGACTGCACCGCCGCGGTGACGCGTGAATTGAAGGCGGCGGCGATCAATATCATCCGCAATCCATTCACGCTGTTCGGGACGGTCGGCACGTCGGAGGCGGTCATCGAAGCGTTGACCTAAACGATGTCGATATCGCCTTCGATGACATCGGTTTCGAAAGCCGCCTTGTGCGCATCGAGAGCGGTCCACGCAACGCAGAAGTCCGTGGCCAATCCGGTCACGAATACGCTCTTGATGCCGCGCTCCTTTAGGTGGCCTTCGAGTCCTGTGGGGGTCTTGCGATTAGCCTCCTCGAACGATGACGGGCACCATGCCGCCGCGTGAAGTCGATCAGCGATGTGCGTGCGTCCGGCGCCGCAAGGCGGCTTCGACAGGCGCGGAAAAGCAGGGTCGCGGTACGTACCGGCCGGCACCCTTGACGGCACGCAAGTCGCCGTCGGTCCACACGACTCGTCCCTGACTCACGGTGTGCCGCGCGACGCCTTTGACCGTCATCCCTTCGAAGACGTTGAAGTCGATGTTCTGATGGTGAGTCTCGCGGGAGATCGTGCGGCTGGCCTCCGGGTCCCACACCACGAGATCGGCATCGGCGCCGGCAGCGATCGCGCCTTTCCGAGGATAGATGTTGAAGATCTGCGCGCTGTTGGTCGAGGTGATTCGCACAAATTCATTCGGCGTCAAACGGCCGGAGACAACGCCGCGGTCCCACAGCACACTCATGCGATCCTCGACGCCGCCGGTACCGTTGGGAATCCGCGTGAAGTCGTCGCGCCCCGCGGCCTTTTGCGGCGCGCAGAAGCAGCAATGGTCCGTCGCGGTCGTTTGCAGCTGCCCGGAGACGAGGCCGGCCCACAGGGCCGCTTGATGTTCCGGCGCCCGGAACGGCGGACTCATCACATGGGCCGCCGCAGTTGCCCAATCGGGATTGCTGTAGACGCTGTCATCGATTACCAAGTGCTGTGCCAGGATTTCGCCGTAGACTCGTTGGCCCGCAGCCCGGGCCCGGGAGATGGCATCCACCGTTTGGGCGGTCGAGACATGCACGATGTAGATGGGCGCTCCCAGAAGCCCGGCGAGGGTGATCACGCGATTCGCCGCCTCCGCTTCCACTTCCGGCGGGCGGGACAGGGGGTGAGCGTTGGGTCCCGTCATGCCTTCGGCGAGCAGCTTCTTCTGCAGGAAGTCCACCGCATCGCCGTTCTCGGCGTGAACGTTGCAGATCGCTCCCAATTCAAATGCACGACCGATGCTGCGCAGAAGCACGTCGTCATCCAGCATGAGGGCGCCCTTGTAGGCCATGAAATGCTTGAAGCTGTTGACGCCATGTCGCTGGGTCAACGTGGCCATGTCTGCGTTCACCGTGTCCGACCACCAAGTAATCGCGACATGGAAACCGTAGTCGGTCGCGCTCGACGCGGCCTTCGCCTGCCAGGCGTGCCAGGCGTCGATCAGCGAGGTTCCCGGTTCGGGGATGACGAAGTCGATGATGCTGGTGGTTCCGCCCGCCGCCGCCGCGGCGGTGCCGGTGTAGAAATCCTCGCTGGTGGTCGTGCCCATGAAGGGCATGTCCATATGCGTATGCGGATCGATGCCGCCGGGCATGACCAGCATGCCTCCGGCATCGAGGATCTCCGCGGATGCCTGCGCCGGAAGCGCCTCGCCCACGGCTTGGATCACTCCTCCTTCGCACAGCACGTCCGCCCGCATGCTCCGGTCGGCATTGACGACGGTTCCGCCTCGTATCAAGAGCGACATCAGCGCCTCCTCCGGATTCCGCAACCTTTCAAGACGAGCGTGACGATGGTCTCCGTGGCCGCCTCGAAATCCCGGTCCGACAGCGTTTTCTTGTCGAGCACCGCCAAGATCTGAACATCGAAATCGGCATAGGTCTGCGTCATCGCCCAGATATCGAACAGCAAGTGTTGGGGATGCACGGCATCCATCAGCCCGCGCGCGCTCCAGCCGTCGATCACTGTCGACAGCCGTGCGGCGCACCGACGCAATTCCCCGGTGAGATAGCGGCCGATATGCGGCGCACCGCTCAAGAGTTCGGCGGCGAAGATGCGCGATGCGTACGGCCTTTGACGCGTCATGGCCATCTTCGCGCGCACATAGTTGGCCAACGCGTCGGACGGATGCCGTTCCGGCACGATCCACACCGCGGCATCGTCGAGCCACCGCCCGATGATGCCTTCGAGCACCGACCGAAACAGCTTTTCCTTGGTGCCGAAATGATAGTGAAGATTGGCCTTCGGGATTCCCGCCGC
>ODAK010004584.1_pt1 | contig 14109 bp, 12 predicted proteins | sample 1539591 | NCBI WGS metagenome assembly ODAK01 (sample SAMEA3539303, study PRJEB22396) | soil metagenome | biome: tundra; feature: field; material: soil | place: USA | collected 2010-05 | depth 0.15 m | reverse complement strand
CTGGCAGGACGGAGCATCTACAGTATTTCGCAACAAGACTCAGCGGCGCCGCCCAACACGTTTTTGTTTTGAAGGGCGGCATGGGCAAGAAGCAGCGCCGGCTGATTGCAGAGGCTATGGCTTCTGTATCAGACAATGAGTCGCGAGTGATTCTGGCCACGGGAAGCTACATTGGGGAAGGGTTCGACGATGCGCGTTTGGACACGTTGTTCCTTGCCATGCCGATTTCCTGGAAGGGAACATTGCAGCAATATGCTGGACGACTTCATCGTCTCCACGACAACAAGCGCGTCGTGCAAGTCTATGATTACATCGACGACGGGGTCCCGATGCTGGCAAGAATGTACGAGCGCAGATTGAGGGGCTACAGTGCAATCGGGTACGCAATCGAGCAGGCGACTGACCGGCTGTCTTTTCCTTCAGTCTCACACCCGTAACCAAACCGTTTCCCCCACTCACGGTTTCGAGCCTTTTCCTTGAGTTTAACGTGTATGTGTGCGAGTATGCACCCATACATGAAGCGCACTGAGACAGCCGAGCAAGTCAGACGTTGGTTTCAAACGGAAGTTGGGAAGCTCTGGCCACTGGCCATTGGATCTTTGTCCCTGCGGAAGAGCCCCTGTATTCGGGAACATTGCCAACTGTGTAAGTCAGGCCAAGGACACTCCAGCTACTCATTGTACGGTCGCAAGGGGGATCGCAGGTTCTCAGTTTACGTTCCCGAAGATCTGGCACAGGACGTCGAAAAGGCGATCCACAACGGTCGCACTTTCCAGGGACTTTTGTCAGAAGCCGGTCGAAGATACACGTTGGCGCGGAAGAACGAACGTAATTCGCAAGCCCGGAAGTAGGTCAACGGCGTCTCTCATCCTCCGGCCATGGAGGTCGATTGCTCGACGAGGCTGATTTTCGCAGCTGGTGTTCGCGGCTCCGTTTGACGCAAGCGGCGCGTGAGGCAATCGCCGCGGTCCGGTTCGGGCGGCCTGCGCGTTGTGTTGGCGGCGGACGCCGGAACGTCGCCGGCCGCTATCCGAGCCGGAAAATGGGCGTCACCATTCAATTCGAGAGCCACCGCGTCGAGTTGCCTTTTATTTATGAAGCGGAACACGATTCCCAGGTACTCGAGTATTACGACCAGCCTCAGTCTATTCCGCTCGTCTATCGCGCAGTAAATGGTAGACGCCTTTCGGTCATGCACACTCCCGACTATTTTGTGCTTCGAGAGGGATCAGCTTGCTGGATCGAATGCAAAACCGAGGAGGATCTCGAAGCGCTTGCCAGCCGGAATCCCAATCGCTATTCTCGCGACATTGGCGGCAAGTGGCGCTGTATCCCCGGTGAGGAACACGCGGCAACGGTTGGACTAGCCTACGACGTTTGGTCTGCAGCCCAAATCAACTGGGTTCTCCAGAGAAATCTCCAGTTTCTGGAGGACTATCTGCGATTTGGCTCTGCGAATCCCTCAGATACAGTGAATCCGGCGGTCATTGGTGCGATCGAAACAGAACCGGGAATAAACTTGCTGAACTTGCTTGAAAGGACTCGTGGAGTCGCGGAGCCAGACGAAATCTATATGCTGATTGCCAGCAGCGCCATTTACGTCGACCTCAATGTAGCACCGATCGCCGAGCCAGAACGAGTTCGCGTCTTTGCTACTGCGGAGATGGCTGCGGCTTGCGAGGTTGTCAGTCGCGAGGCTTCTGTGGGGATCAGTGTCCGCAGTATCGATGGGCGGCTTTGCGGATCGCCAGAATTACACAGCGAGGCATTCCTGATCCTTGCTGCGGCCGGCGAACTGGATCTTGCCATTGCGAATCGCCGCTTCGATATTGTCAGGCGGCATCTCGCGGGGGACCGACTGTCGTGCAGCACTCCGGCCAGAACATTGCGTCTCTGGATAGCGCAGTATCGGTCTGCCAGGGAGCGTTACGGTTCCGGCTATTTGGGGCTGCTCCCGAAGATCAGCAAGAGGGGCAACAGGACAAGTCGGCTCCCTGAAACATCGCAGAAACTGCTCGCCCAGTTCGTCGAAAGCGATTATGAGAGCCTCAAGCAAAAGTCGCGGCTGGCGTCATGGGCGGCGCTGAAGCGGAAATGCGACGAATGCGGCGTTGTTGCTCCGAGTCACGTGACGTTCAATGTTGCGGTACGAAAACGTCCGGTGTTCGACCAAACATTAAAACGAAAGGGCAGGCGCGCTGCATATGTCCAGTCGGCGTTCTATTACGAGTTGGAATTGACAACACCGCGGCACGGAGATCGTCCTTTTGAGATTGGCCATATCGATCACACGCAGCTGGACGTAGAGGTTATTTGCTCTCAAACTGGCCGCCCACTTGGCCGCCCATGGATGACGATTCTTACCGACGCCTTTTCCCGACGGTGTCTTGCGCTCTATCTGACCTTCGATGAACCGAGTTACAGATCCTGCATGATGATTATGCGGGATTGCGTCATGCGTCACAACCGGTTTCCGCAGATCATCGTCGTCGATGGCGGCCCTGAATTCAGGAGCACTTATTTCGAGACGCTCTTGGCCGAATATGAGTGCACCAAGAAGACGCGGCCTCCCGCCAAAGCCAGGTTTGGCTCCATTTGCGAGCGGCTCTTCGGCACCACGAACACTCAATTCGTTCATAACCTGCGCGGAAACACTCAGATTACGCGCAATGTCCGACAGGTCACGAAGAGTAACAATCCCGCAGGTCAGGCGGTCTGGACTCTCAGCGCCCTCCACACCTACCTGTCATCATTCCTGTTCGAGATCTACGATACTATCGAGCACCCGGCGCTAGGTCAGACGCCGCGAGATGCGTACATAATTGGCCTGAAAGCAACAGGCGCTCGTGCGAATCGGATGATCTCATACGATCAGAGGTTCTTAATGACGACATTTCCATCGACTCAGCGAGGCACCGCGAGAGTAATGCCAGGTCGCGGGGTCAAAGTCAACGGAATGCATTACTGGGCGGAGGCATTCCGCGACCCTTCTCTGGAGAATCACGATTTCTTAATCCGGTATGACCCATTTGACATGGGTACGGCTTATGCTTTTGTGAATGGCCGCTGGACGGAATGTCACTCCGAGTACTATGCCGTGTTGCATGGCCGATCGCAGAAAGAGATCATGTTCGCCTCAAAGGAGGTGCGGCGCCGAAGCCAGTTGCACTCGCGCGGGCGGTTCACCCTGACAGCGCGGAAGCTGGCGGACTTCTTGGCATCCGCAGAGAACGAAGAGGAACACCTTGTTCAACAATTGCGCGACAGCGAAGGCAAAAGCATCCGGCAGAATGACTCGTTCGCTATCCCCGATGCGGTCGCCGGTGATGTCCTTCCTCGAGGGCTACAGGCCGAGACGGCAACGCAGATAACAAAGGTCGATCAGCCCGAGGCCACTGCTCTTTACGGAGACTTCTGATGGCGGAAGGGAGGAATCGAAACCACGGCGAGCATGAATCGCGGCTGGACCGTTTTCGTGCCTATACCGTGGCGCATCCCCGGCTTGTGAAAGCCAAAGATGATTTGATGAATGCGATGCGGGGAGCGGAACCAAATTCACTGATTTTTGTGTTTGGGCCACCCGGGGTCGGCAAAACAACCCTCCGGCTGAAAGCCGAGCAACTGATCAAGGCAGAACTTCTGAACCAACTTCAAGATGACCGCATGAGAATTCCGATCGCCAGCGTGGACGCGGTGGCTCCCGAGTCAGGGAGTTTTAACTGGCGCGACCACTACAGACGTCTCCTCCACCAACTTGACGAACCGCTGATCGACTATAAGTGAATCGATGCCCGGATGGTCGATTCGCGCAGGAAGGTGAAAGGTTCATGCCTCCCTCAAGGGCAGTTGGAACCGACTATCGCTATGCGGTGGAGCAAGCCATCCGCCATCGGCGGCCAGTCGCCGTTATGATCGACGAGGCTCAGCACCTTGGAAAAATCGGCTCAGGCCGACGCCTTCTTGACCAGTTGGACGTAATCAAATCGATCGCCAACCAAACCAATACTGTCCACGTACTGTTTGGAACCTATGATCTACTCGCACTCCGGAACTTAAACGGGCAACTGAGCAGGCGAAGCATCGATGTTCACCTCGCTCGCTATCACGCGGAAATCCCGGAAGACCAACAGGTCTTTATCAATACAGTACAGACCTTCGAAAAAGAACTCCCGTTTCCCGATGCATCGGACCTCGTAGGCAATTGGGAGTATCTGTACGAGCGGAGTCTTGGTTGCATTGGCATCTTGAAGCAATGGCTCGTGCGTGCGGCCACGGTGGCACTGCACAAAGGAAGCCGGAAGCTGACAACTTGCGATCTTGAATCTCAAGCCTTGTGCATGGCTCAATGCGAACAACTGTATACGGAAATCGTTGACGGCGAACTCAAGTTGGAGGAGCGTGGTGACGCGGTGGCGAGATTTCGCGACAGGCTGTGCCTGAGCGCGAACGGACCCGTGAAGGCGTCGTCGCAGCCAGTTCCTCGCTTCCATTTCCGGCGACCAGGTCAACGGCTTCCTGCGCGCGACACTGTCGGACGAGTTGGCGTTAATGCAGCGGCTTTTTGAATCGTGGTCAGTATCCTGCCCTCGGATTCCACCAAGGACTCCGGTGTACGCGCTGGAGCCGATCGGCATCGGAACGGCGATGTCCGAAGGTCTCAGCAGCTACCTCATTCGTCTTGCAGAAGCACACTCTGTAGGTGTGGGTGATTTCGTAGGTCGCCTACTCTTGGAAATCCCAAATCCAAAAGGGGCGATTGTCACACCGGCTGCGCTGGCATCCAGAAAGGGCAGCCACGGATTTCGCGCTTGTGGATATGCCATCAATGGCACTACCGATCGAACAGCAACGTGGGTGTATGCGCTTGAGGCGGCAACTGGACGTTGTGATCTCCGCTATCTTACCCTTCTTTCGCTCCGCTCTGCATTGCCACAACAAGTATTTCGACGCCATAGGGCATGGTGCCCGGCTTGTTTTGAACACTGGCGGGCGACCGGGGAGGCCATTTATGAACCCCTTCGTTGGACATTTGAGCTGTCGACCTGCTGTACCATACATAAGCGTTCGCTCTGCAATACCTGTCCTCATTGCGACTGGCGCCTTAACCCAATCGGTGTTTTCTCGCGGATCGGATTCTGCCAGCACTGCGGTGAGTGGCTCGGTCGCTTCATTGGTGATGCAGAGCCAGCACAAGATAGTGCAGCCAGTGAGCGGAAACTCTGGGCCAGCGAGCAGATCGGTAAGTTGGTAGGGATGTTGCCACAAATGGACCCGGAGACCTCCCGCAAATACTTTCGTGGAAGTCTGACTGTCTACCTTCAGGAAGTCCTTCACGGAAATGTCGGTGCTTTTGCTGAGTATATTCACTGCCCGCGTAGCATCCTACAAAGCTGGCTTGATGGCAGGAGAATGCCCAGACTCGACAGCCTGCTTCGGATTTCGCAGGCTTTGAATGCTTCCGTCGCGAGCTTATTCATCCGTGAAAGGCCAACTTCGATCGATATCACCGTTGCAAAACAGGCGGTTACAATTGCGGGACAGCGCAGCGTCTCACCATCCCGAACTGGGGACGCGATTCGCAAGGCATTGCGGAGGGCGTTCAGTGAGGATACCCCGATCAGTCTTTCAGATGTCGCCCGCAGGTTGGGTTACACAACCACAGAACGGCTCTATCAAGCTGACCGGAAACTCTGCCACAGAATTGCCGCCCGGTATCGACAGTCCGGCAAAAGCCATTGGTGGCGAAAGCCTGGAGCAACAAGAATCTGCGATATTCCTCGGCTGCAAGAGATTCTCGAGGAATCTTCGGAATCTCGCGAACCGGTCTCGGTTCACCACATCGCCGCTCGCCTCGGCTATTCAAACGACGGTTACCTTCAGCAAAAGTTTCCCGATCTGTGTGCAGCCATCAGCAAAAAGGTCGCGGAGAGGAAGCAGACCCAACTTGAGGAATTGCACCGAACATTGGAAAATGCCCTTGGCGAAAATCCACCACCCACTTTGGCTGAACTTAGTCGCCGGTTGAACTGTACGACCTCTTCCACCTTGAGAATGCATGAACCCGATCTGTGTGATCGACTCGTTGTCCGCTACCGCAAGTACATTGAGGAACGCAGATGCGCACTAAGAAGAGCAGCGGAGTCGGCTCTTGAGGAAACGCCTGTTCCGCCGCTACGCAGCGTTTGTGAGCGGCTCGGGATTACGAGGTGGTTTGTGAACCAGTACTTCCCGGATGTACGGCGCAGAATTACTGAACAACATAGGCGTTGTAGCTTGGCTGAAACCGCGCGTCGTCGCGAAATGCTGTTCGAAGCCGTACGTCAGATCGCCACAGAAATCCACAGCCAAGGAATATATCCTTCAGCGGCCAGAATAGCTGGACGCGTTCCCAGGGGACTTCGCTGCGAGTGGATGACTCTTAATTCAGCTGTTCGCTGCGCACAGAAAGCACTGGGCATTTCGATCAGCGATCAGTAGACCTTCCAACAGGCCAAATGAGCCTCATTTAAAGCATAACGTTGCCAAACGGCAAAGTTATGCTTTAAAGCACAACCACCAAACGCAACAGAAAGGGGGATCGATGGCCAGAAGTGTCGCGAAACTTAAAATGGGATTTTATCCCCTCCCAGAGTGCGAAGGCGCCAATCTTCGTGTACTTCTCACGTTCACGGGGCTGGCATCTGTGGTCGATCCGTGCGCGGGGCGAGGCGTGGCTCTCAACCTGATTACCCAAGGTGCGGATGTACGTCGTTACGGCGTGGAACTTGATGCAGAGCGGGCGCAGATTGCAAGCGCGAAAGGCATCGAGATGATCCAGGGCAACACTTTCGACGCAGTGGCCAAGCCCGAATCCTTCTCGCTTCTGTACCTGAATCCTCCCTACGACTCAGAGATCGGCTCGGTTGGTAACAACCGAATGGAGCGCCTGTTCCTGGAACACACCTTTCGGTGGCTGGTTATGGAGGGTGTGTTGGTGCTGGTTATTCCCTTCGAGCGCCTGCATGAGTGCGCCAGTGTGCTCAGCTCGCATTTCTCCACGCTCAGTATCTTTCGCATGACAGACGAAGAATCTGTCCGGTTCCGCCAGATCGCTGTGTTCGGAGTTCGCCGCAATGTGCGAGGCGTGGCAGTCGAGGAGGCCAGGCGGCAGCTTCAACGGATAAGCCCGTATGGCAGCTTTCAGGCGTTGCCGGAGCTGACGCCGGGAGTGCGCGAACCATATCCCGTGCCTCCGACAGGCGAGACCGCGCTAAGTTACCGCGGGCTGCCGTATGACTTGTTGGAGGACCTACTGCCACAGTCAGGCGCATGGAAGCAGACGTTGCCCTTTCTGATGCCGCGCGAAGACGTGGCCACAGGGCGTCCGATCACGCCGCTGCATGGGGGCCATGTGGGATTGTTGTGCACGGCAGGCCTGTTGAATGGCATCTTTGGCGAGGGCGAAGACCGGCACATCGCGCGATGGAGATCGGTCAAGCATGTAACCACTTTCGTCGAGGAGGTCGGCGGCACGCAAATCATCCATCACCGGGAACGGTGGGCGAATGAACTGCGATTGGTCTATGCAGATGGCAGGACCCTGAAGCTGACCGAGACGCCGGCGAAGCCGGGAGGAGATGAAGATGCAGAATGCACACCTGAGGCTCGGGTTGCTTGACTACCACCGAATGACAGAAAAGACCTCGACCCGGATACGGCTCCGAGTTGACCGCTATGTTGGGGAAGGCGAACAGGCTCACCTTATCAGCGTCTTCGGCAATGATTCCGACGTAGGCGCAATCACGGCTGCGGTCCACGAGAAGGCCACGTTCACGCTTACGTTCCCGGACGGCGAAGTGAAGGAGGTCTCGCTGAGCGAACACGCATCCTGCTACAAGGGAGCCGTGAGCTTGCCGGACCGGAAGCATCCCGCGCGGCATCTGGTGGCGGTTTCGGAGCAACTGTTTACCAACGGTGGCGTTGGGCGGACAATCCTATTGCGTTACCGGCGCGATGAAGCGTGGGCCACGTTGGTAAGCTTCCTGGGGCTGCCAGCCGATCCAACATGGGCTGACCCCATCCTTGGAATCATCGAGGGAAAGGAGAGGATCGAGGAGATCGATGGCATCGGCTGCCAGCCTGTTCTAATCTCGGCGACTACAGATGAGATGCTTGAGTGGATCGGCGATGGCCTGCGTTCCCGCATTCTGAGCTTTCCGGATTCAAACAGCCCCATCCGCTGGCCGCGAATTCCAATCGATGCACTGTTCGTTCGAGACCGTGTCGGTACTCCGGAGGCGGGTCAAGTCGCCTCTGGCTGAACCGCCGGGCTGCAATATTCCCTTACACAAAATGGATTTATCCTGAGCAGTTGACTACGTCGGAATTACCGTCTAATATTTAGATTGCATTGGAGGGCCTATGTTAAAGCGAGCGCTTAAATTGAAGCAAGCGAGCGCGGTTCTGAAAGTTGAGCCGAAAGAATTGCAAAACCTCGTGCAATTTGGCGTGGTCAAGCCGAAGAGGGTGGATGGTACCTATCTTTTTGACAGAGAGACCCTCCTCACTGCGAAAGTTGCGTTCCGCTTGAAGGAATCCCTGGGGACGCGCGCAAACGTTCTTTTGAAGCTTATTGACGTCTTCCGTGCCTCCGAGAAGGGACTCCGCATCAAGAATCCGGAGTACGTGGTCTTTACGTGCCGCTTCTCTCGCGAGGAGGAGCCCATCAAGTTGGGAGTTCCTTTTCGATCTCTCGGCGAGCAAATTGAACTGGGCCTGAGCAGAGCGGACCTCTACCGCGACATGCCACGCGGGCGGAAGCGTGCAGGATGGAAGAAGGAATTCCTGGGCGCGCTCTCCGAGGCGGCCAAAGATATTGGAGAGATCTCCGAAGAGGAGATCCAACGAACTATTCGCAGTTACCGTAAGGAAAGGCGAATGCCGGAGATCACCGTTGCAGCCGAAGTCTAGGAAGCGAAAACAACGTGCCGTGTTGGACACGAATGTTGTGGTGGCGGGCATCTCCGGTTTCCGGGACCAGTACATTCCAGGCCGGATTTCGAGCGCCGATCTACTCCATCGCTGGGCGGACGAGGAACACTTTGTGTGGCTGTACTCGGAGGATATTCTCGCCGAGTACAAGGAAGTTTTGAAGCGGCTGCACGTTCGATCTGCAGCGATCGGCGCGCTCATCAATTTCATTCGAGAGCGGGGAGAATCGGTCGAGATTCGCTCCTCGGCCGAAATATCGCCCGACCCCAAGGACGATGCGTTCTGTATCTGTGCCGAGGATGGACGGGCAGACATTATCTTCACTCTAAATCCGAAAGACTTCCCGCAGGGTCGCCTGAAGGCGAAGGTAATTCAGCCAGATTCCACACAGGACCATCGACGCCGCTGAGGGTTTCTTTAAATCGGCGAATGATCTTAGGCCCGCCGCCCCTCACTCTCATTTCCACCCAAATCTCATAGCTTGCAGCTTCCGCGAGGTTCCTCCATGGAGACGACCTTCGACTATTTGCGCACCTATGCAACATTGCTCGGCTCGCGCATCCTCGAATCCTACCCCCCACTTCAGAGCACGAAAGACCCTGTTGCGCCGCGCATTGCAACGCTTCTGAGGAAGGCGCTCCCCGCCCAGGCTCTCGCCATCACGGGTACTGCAAAGTATCTTTGCAAAGCTAAGGCGGCGCGGATCGTTGCGGAGTGCGGGGCCGGCAAAACCTATATGGCGCTCGGCACTATTCATGTGCTGGCGGAGGGACGGCCCAGCACCACGCTGGTGATGTGTCCTTCGCACATCACCCACAAGTGGGCACGGGAAGCTCTGCTGACTGTGCCGCGCGCCAGAACCTTTCTAATCGAGGACATGCGCAACGGCGGCGATCCGAAAAGGCCCCATGGCATCTGCGAGGTCAAACTGCGCCAGGGGAAGATCGTGTATGAGGGATTGCGCCTGTCACTCGCCCAGTTGCGGCATATGGGCCGCAAGGAGTGGCGCAGACGTTGTCCGGCTCCAGCCTTGTTCATTACAGGCAAGGACAAGGGAAAGCTTGGCTACTACTGGGAGCATGTGTACCTCAAGGCAAAGTCTGGACCCAACCTCGGCGGGATCATTAATCCCGACACCGGCGCTGCAATCATGGACTCGGAGAGGCAGAAGCTCACCTATCTCGACTTTGACGACAAGGTCAAGCTCTCGGAATCGCTGATTCTGCCGCATGGGGGAACAACGCGCTACTCCGCCCTCTGGCAGGCGGATCGCAATCGCATTCAGCGCATGGCGCCCATCGAGTTCGTTGGCAGGTACATGGGCAGATGGTTCGACTTTGCCATTGCGGATGAGCTGCACCAGTTGGCCGGCGACACGGCGCAGGGCAATGGTCTCGGCGTGCTTGGACGCGCGGCAAAGAGGTTGATCGCTCTCACCGGCACGTTGATGGGCGGCTACGCCGACGATCTGTTCAATATCTTCTACCGCATGGAGCCGCACACGATGGTTGCCGAGGGCTTTGCATACGGTGGTCAGGGCAGGCGCGACTTTCAGCAGCAGTACGGAGTGCTTGAAACCATCGAAAAGGTCCGGGAAGCAGACAACGCTTGCTCACGGGCAACGAGGAAGACAATCCAGGTTCTGAAAAAGCCCGGCGCATCGCCGCTTCTATTTGGCAAGTTCCTGATGAACACGACGGCGTTTCTGTCTCTGGAAGACATTGCGGACAATCTGCCGCGGTACGACGAGAGCGTGCTTTCGGTCGAGATGGATGAGGATCTCGCCGGCGCCTACGAGGAGCTCGAAGAGGAAATCCGGGCTGCGATGCGGGCGCATCGGGGCAACAAGAGCCTGATGAGCATCTTGCTCAACACGCTACTTCTCTATCCCGACCACCCGTATGGCTTCGAGGACATCTGGGCTCGTGCTTTCGATCCAGAGACCAAAGAATATGTGCGGTTTCTGGTGACAACGCCACGGAACCTCAAGGAGGACCGTCTCTACGCGAAGGAACGCGCCCTGATTGCCGACATCCGGGAGGAACTTCGACAAGGCCGGCGCTGTCAAGTGTATGCGACCTATACCGGCGAGAAGGATGTCAATCTGAGGCTGGAGACTGTCCTTCGACAGGCTGGATTCAGAGCTGCCGTTCTCCGATCGTCCGTTGCAACAGACAAGCGCGAAGAGTGGTATGAGCGGCAGTTGAAGTCCGGAGTTGAAGTGGTGATCTGCCACCCGAAACTGGTGGAGACAGGACTCGACCTCCTGGCCTTTCCGACGCTCTACTTTTACGAGACCGGCTATTCGCTGCATACCTTGCGTCAGGCCAGCCGACGATCCTGGCGTATTGGGCAACGCCATGCGGTTCGGGTGAAGTTTGTGACTTACACAGGGACAATGCAGGAGACCTGCCTCCGTCTCATGGGGAAAAAGATGCTGGTCGCACTGATGATGGAGGGCAAGTTCTCAGGCGAGGGTCTTCAGTCGCTCGATACAGACGAAGATCTGATGAGTGCGATGGCACGCGAGCTGGTTGAGAAGGCCGGAGTCGGGGAATCAGCAGACAAGTTGTGGCGTGAACTAGACAGAGAGCGGGAGCGCGTGCTGCCGCAGCCACCAACCGCACAGGTCGAGGAAGACTTGAATCCGGTGCTTGATTTGTCTACCCCAGAACCCACGGATTCACCGGCGGACCGGGCCAGCATTCACCTGGTCGAACCTCCTGTGGGTGTGAGGGTACGGAAGAAGCCCTCACCGTGGTCCACGGACTCAGAGCCTGCGGTGCAGCTTAGCCTCTTCGGCTGAGGCTGCGCTGCCATAATGTGTCTCACCGAAGAGAGGCGCGGGAGTCGTCCCGCATTTTAGCTTAAGCGCCAGCGTGCATTCAGTTGACCCATTCCCCGATCTTTCAATCCCTTGAGGAGGACTGCATGGCGATCAAAGACAGCCAATCTCAGGCGTTTGTTGAGAAAGTACTGGCGTTGCTCGAAAAGAAGTTTCCCTGGTTGGGCAACGATGGCGACGAACAGGTGAGCAGGGCGGACACGGTCGATGAGCTTACCGATCTGCATCGGAGCCTGATCGAGGAGCGCACTGCGGAGCGGCGCAAAAGCCAAGAAACAAATCAGTAACCCGCTGGGCGCCAGCGTTGCAATCCAAATGGAAGAATTCTACGATCACTCTTTCATAACACTTCTCAATAACTGCGAACGGTGATAGCGTGGGCACTGGGAGAATCGTTCCTGCGGCGCCGGCGAAAGCCGGTTCGCAACCAATGGCAACACTGAGGGCCAGCGAGAGCTGGCCTTCAGTGTTGTACGGAGACATCCCATGCCGAAGGGACCGTTTCTTCCTTCAGAGTTTGTGCCGACCAAGTTCTCGACGGCGCAGGACAAAGCAGATTTTGGCAACTCGCTTCTTCACCTTATCGAATTCGAGTGGGCTCTGGCACTCTTCAGCAAGAGCCTCTATAACCGTCTCTCGATGTGTTTTGGCCATATTGCGCACGTTGATCGGATTGGTTTCTATGAGACGTGGTTCACCTCCGATGCCGACCGGCTGCGCTTCTTGCGTCACACGCTCGATTGGCCGTGCTGGGGCGACCCGGAGTTCACATTCTGCGATGTTGAGCGCGCCATCAAACAAGAGGTGAGGAAGCGGAATTACCTCGCTCGCTATGAACTGCGAGCCGCAGAGGCTGTGAGTTCCAGGGAAATGGAGATACTCAAGCAGCTTGAGGCAAAATATCGGACAGTTGCCCCTCCTGTGACAGAAGAAGATGCGGAACGCGTCGCCCCTGCGATTACTCCACCTCAAGCGGACGGTACCACCAGGTTCCCCGTACAAGCCAGCCTGTTCTAACCACGACGAAGTTCCATCTTCTGGGCGTTCCCATCGGCGCCGGCTTGCGCGCGCGTGGCACCCCCTTTCTTGAAGTCACCCAAAGAACAGCCTTTCCATGGTTGAGCGATAATTAGGGGGATGGTGTTGTAGTGATACGAACCTACATTTGGATTAGTTTGGCGGTGGTGCTTGGCGGACTCGTACTGTGGGGCTGGTGGTACCAACATCGACGCACTTGGTCAACATGTAGGCAGGACGAATCCATGCGACGTCACGTAAACAAAAACTATGACTGAAAGCCAGGTCGAATTCGCGCCGATACTCCCGCGGTACGGATTCACTTTCGCAAGAAACGCCGGGACGAAATGAGGCCGGAAAATGCGATATGGCACGGCGTGAGCATGAGAAACGAAACCGCGTGCACATTCCCTGACACTTGCCGACTTGATACGACCAGACGCAAAATAGACGAGGTCATCTACGCCTGATCTTGCAGCTCAGCGGCACGCAATTGCCCCATTGCGTTCCAGGCAGGCGGCGAGCTCACGCTGCGGCTGTAATCGCGGCAGCGATGCGAAACCAATCCGGACAACAGAAGGAAGTCGACGGTCTACAATGAATCTCTGGAGGCACGATCATGGTCAGTATTCCCAAGCACGTTCAGGATTTTTTACCAGGCAAACTAGCATGGGTGGCAACCGCTTCTCGCGACGGTATCCCCAATGTGACTCCCAAGGGCTCCCTCACGTTGTTGGACGAGCAGCATGTCCGGTTCGCCGACCTGTTCTCGCTGAAGACCGGAAAGAACCTGCTTGAGAACAAGAATGTTGCGGTCACCGTGGCGGACCCGGGAACGGGCAAGGGATACCAGATCAAAGGAACGGCAGAGATAATAAATTCCGGCCCACTCTTAGATGAGGCGATCGAGCAAATGAAAGCAGCTCCAAAGGGCCTTCCGCCGGTGCATCACGTGGTAAACATCACCGTCGAAGCAGTCTTCGATCAGTCGGTCGGCCCTGACGCCGGCAAGCAGATTGCCTGAAGCCGGGCATCACTGGAACAGGGGACCGTTGAGAAGCACTTCAATGGTTCGCTCCAGATGAACGCCGCGTGAGCCCTTGACCAGTACCACATCGCCGGGCTGCCACTGGCTCGCGAGCCAGTGGCCTGCGGTCCCGGCATCTGGCAGGAAGACGGAAGCCACCCCGCACGATCAGGCGGCGGTTGTCAGGTGCCCGGCATTGCCGCGGCTAAAACCGGAAATCATGTCTGCACTTATTGACACGCCTGAAAGT
>ODAK010004583.1_pt1 | contig 14111 bp, 16 predicted proteins | sample 1539591 | NCBI WGS metagenome assembly ODAK01 (sample SAMEA3539303, study PRJEB22396) | soil metagenome | biome: tundra; feature: field; material: soil | place: USA | collected 2010-05 | depth 0.15 m | reverse complement strand
GGAGCTGAGCGGCGACTTCGCCATCCTGATGGATTGGGCCGATGCGGCGCGGCGGCTGGAGGTGCGGGCCAATGTCGAGACGCCGGAAGATGCGCGCATGGCGCTGGCCTTCGGGGCCGAGGGCGTCGGTCTGTGCCGCACCGAACACATGTTCTTCGACGCCGAGCGCATCGTCGCCGTGCGCGAGATGATCCTGGCCGACGACGAGGCCGGCCGCCGCCCGCCGCTGGCCAAGATGCTGGAGATGCAGCGCTCGGACCTGATCGAGCTCTTCACCATCATGGAGGGCCTGCCGGTCACCATCCGGCTGCTCGATCCGCCGTTGCACGAGTTCCTGCCGCACAGCCGCGAGGAGGTGGAGGCGGTGGCCAAGGCGACCGGGCTGGACGCCGGCAAGCTGATGCAGCGGGCGAGGGACCTGGCCGAGACCAACCCCATGCTCGGCCATCGCGGTTGCCGGCTGGGCATCTCCTACCCGGAAATCTACGAGATGCAGGTGCGCGCCATCATCGAGGCCGCCTGCGAGATCGCCATGGCCGGCAAGCCCGCGCCACGGGCCGAGATCATGCATCCGCTGGTCTCCAAGGCCGAGGAAATGAAGTTCCTCCGTGAACTGACGGATCGGATCGCGCGCCAGGTCATGGCCGAAAAGGGCTTCGAGGTCCCGTACAGCGTCGGGACCATGATCGAACTGCCGCGCGCGGCCCTGCTGGCCGGAGAACTGGCCGACAACGCCGAATTCTTCTCCTTCGGCACCAACGACCTGACCCAGACCACCTTCGGCATCAGCCGCGACGACTCCGCCCGCTTCCTGGGCGCCTATATGGACAAGGGGATTTTCGAGAAGGATCCCTTCGTCAGCCTGGACATCGATGGCGTCGGGGCCCTGATCCGCATCGCCGCCGAGCGCGGCCGGGCCGTGCGGCCCGAGGTCAAGCTCGGCATCTGCGGCGAACACGGCGGCGATCCGGCCTCGATCGCCTTTTGCGAGCAGATCGGCCTGGACTATGTCTCCTGCTCGCCTTACCGCACGCCCATCGCCCGGCTGGCGGCGGCGCAGGCCGCGCTTAGCCACAAAAGCTGAGCGCGGGAAGCGGTGAGCGACGACATGGCCCTGGACGCCCACGAACATCTGGAACACGCCGAACACGCGGCGCACGCCAACGACCCGTTCATTTCGCTGGTCTCGATCACCATCGCCGTCCTGGCGGTGCTGGCGGCCTTGACCTCCAGCCTGGAGACCTTCGAGAGCGCCGGCGCCATCATCGCGGCCAACCGGGCGGTCTTGCTGCAAGACCAGGCCACCGACCAGTGGAGTCTCTACGAGGCCAAGAGCATCAAGAAGAACCTCTATGCCGTGGCCGCCGACAGCAGCGCCGCCCACGCCCAGGACTATCTGAAGAAGTCCAAGGCCGAGGGCGCGGACGGCGATGTCGCCGGGGCTGATGCCAAGAAGCTCGAAGGCGCCCGCGAAGAGCAGATCAAGCTCAGCGAGGTCCATGAGGGCCGCCACCACCGCCTGACCATCGGGGCGACGCTCCTGGAAATGGGCATAGCGCTCTCGACCATCGCCATCGTCACCAAGAAGCGCTGGCCCTGGTACACCGCCGGCGCGCTCGGCGGCCTCGGCGAGGTGATCGCGGCGCTCACCTACCTGCTTTAGAGCGCTATCGGGCGAAGTGGGGACCGGTTCGCCGCCAGAAAGCGCGACCACGAAAAGACCTGGAGCGCCGCTCCGATTCTATCGGAGCGAATGGCGCTCTAGCGAGAGCAGCCCTCGTTGCTGCAACGCAACGTGGCCCACATTCCGGCCACATCGACGTCCTCAAGCGGCCACTGGCGGGTTCCAGGGTCCGACGGCTGGGCGGGCGCAAGAAAAGTCTCTCATCAGTAGGAGTATCCCGTCATGAAATCGCTCGTTCTCGCCGCCGCTACCCTGGCGGTGCTCGGCGCCGCGGCGCCGGCGCTCGCGCAACCGATGAGCCTCAGCGGCATCAGCGGCTACGGCACCCTGGGCGTCGAAGACCTCAACGACAACAGCGCCAATATCGGCGCGGTCACCGGCCGGCTTGGCGCGCGCTTCGGCCGCTATATCGGTGTCGAAGGCGAACTGTCCGGCGGCTTCAACAGCGCCCGCGCCGATGTCGGCGGCACGCGCTCGGACGTCAGCCTGCGCGACCAGTACGCCGCCTATGCGGTGGGTTTCCTGCCGATCTTGCCGAACGCCGATCTGCTGGCCCGGATCGGCTATGGGGCCAGCGATCTGCACGTTTCGCAGCCGCTGAACAACGACTTCAATCGCTATCAGACCACATGGAACGCCGGCGTCGGCGGCCAGTATTTCTTCGACGGCGCCAACGGGGTGCGGCTCGACTACACCCGCGAAACCGCCGACCGCTCCGATCTCGACGCCAACGTCTTCTCCGCCGCCTACGTGCGGAAGTTCTAAGACCCAAGAACCCTTCCCCCTAGATGGGGGAAAGGCAGGGTTGGGCGTTTTGGCAGAGCGTTGACGGGCGGGCTCAGATGGCGACCGGCCTGTCAGACCTCCCGCAGCAGCGGCAAGGCCATGCCCGGCGCCGGGCCGGCGCTCAGGCGTTCGCGGCGGAAGCGGAACAGTTCCGCCGGGCGGCCGCCGGTTTCCGGTTGCAGGCGGCCAAGCCCCTCGACCAGGTCGGTGCGCTCCAGGCCGCGGCGGAAGTTCTGCTTGTGCAGCGAGACGCCGGCCACCGCCTCGACCGTGCGCTGCAGTTGCGAGAGGGTGAATTCGGCCGGGGTCAGTTCGAAGGCCACCGGGCGATATTTCAGCTTGCCGCGCAGCCGCCCAAGGCCGGTGGCCAGGATGCGCCGGTGGTCCGACAGCATGGGCTCGCCAAGCGCCGGCGACAGGGCCCTGGGCTCAGCGCCGGCCAGGCCACGGGCCCGCTCGCGGTCGCGGCCAGCCTCGGGCGCCAGGCCGGCCTCATAGAGCAGCTCATAGCGCTCCAGCACCCGTTCCTCGTTCCAGGGCGCGCCATCGAGCGCGAACAGCAGCCGCATGCGCCCCCGCCGCTCGTCGGTCGACGCCCAGTCGGCCAGTCTCGGCGCGATCGCCTCGTCGATCAGGGCCGGACGGCCGCGCCGCCAGTCCTCCCACGGGAAGAAGCGGGTAAGGGGCGTCCAGACCGTGTCGGGGCCCAGCGCCCGCACCGCCTGCGGCGTCAGGGCCAGATAGCCCACCGAGATCACCCGCGCCGCGCCGGCCCCGACATCGGCGCGCGGCGCGTCGCGGCCGCGGTCGCCGAAAGTGTAGAGCTGCTCGACATAGCCGAGTTCGAACCGGGTCTGCTGGGTCACGAACGCGCGGAGCGCCAGCTCGAAGGTGCGGTGGCCGTCCGGATCGAACGGGCCGAAGGGCAGGCCGAGCAGGCTGGACGGCTCGCCCGTGCGCGGATCGTGGGTGCGCACCGTCAGCGCCACGGCCTCGCGGTCGCGCACGGCGACGACCACGGCGGAGAGGCCGATGACGACGGCGGTGGCGGGCGTGCTCAAAACCGCACCGGCAGGTCGAAGGGCACGCCGATGGGCGTGAAATTATGGCCGCCGATGGCCTCGATCGCCTCGACCATGCGCCCGCGCCGCCCCAGCAGATCGTCGGCCAGGGCTATGATGCGGCGGTTGGGCATGGCGTGGCTGGCCGCCTGGCGAAGCGCGAGCGCGATCCGCGCCTCGGCGATGTCCGGATTGCGGTCGCAGGCGATGGCGAAGGCGCTGGCGGTCGAGCGGCTGATGCCGGCGAAACAGTGGACGACCATGGGCGCGCTGGCGTCCCAGGTGCGGCTGAACTCCAGCAGTTGCACCACCGAGTCCATGTCCGGCGCCCGATAGCCCGCCGTCGGCGCGTCGATGTCATCGACGTCCAGCCGCAGATGCCGGCTTTCCGGCACGCCCAGCGGCCGTTCGACCGGCGTGCCGGGATCGATCAGCGTCACCAGGTGCGACGCCTGCCGCCGGCGCACGACGCCGGGCATGTCGCTCAAGGAACAGACGATCAGGGTCATGGCCTATTCCGTATCGGCCGCCTGGGCCGCGGGCGCAAACCCCGCCGCCTCCGATAGCAGATGAAAGCGGCGGACGTACTGGGCCTGGGCCTCCGATGCGGCGATCGGGCGGATGTCGAGATGGTAGCCCTTGGGCGGCCGGCCGAAAAAGCCCAGGGCTTCGATGGTGGTGAAGCCGGCCAGCTGGGTCGCCTCGAAGAAGGCGCTGGCCTGGTCCGCCTGCTTGATCAGCGCCTTGACGCTCGCCGGCGGTCGGGCCGGCAGGCCGAAGCGATGATGGATGGCGGCTTCCAGCCGATCCTCGAAGCTCTTGTAGTTCAGGCCAAGCGCCGCCTTGAACGGCGAGATCATGTCGCCGATCACATATTCCGGCGCGTCGTGCAGCAGGGCGGTCAGCCGCCAACGCGGCTCTAGCGTCGGCTCGATATGGGCGGCGATCTCCTCGACCACCAGCGAATGCTGGGCGACCGAAAAGCCGTGCTCGCCGAAGGTTTGCCCGTTCCAGCGGGCCACCCGCGCCAGCCCATGGGCGATGTCCTCGATCTCGATATCGAGCGGCGAGGGGTCGAGCAGATCCAGCCGGCGGCCGGACAGCATGCGCTGCCAGGCGCGGGGCGGCGGCTTGGATCGAGCGGCGCCTTGCAGCCCTTTCGCCACCCGTTCGTTCCTTTGCTGTGGACGCGGCGTCAATTGATCTATCGTAATTCGAACGGCGTCGGTTTCGCCAAGGAATAAGCCGGGAGCGTGACGATGGCGGGCTTGAGCATGAGTTGGGCGCGGATCATGGCGCCGGTCGCTGGCGGCGACGCCGACAAGGCCGTCCTGGCCTTCGCCGCCGCGCTGGCCGAGCCGTTCCAGGCCGAACTGGCCTGTGTCTATGCCCCCGCCGACGTCGCCGACCTGATGCCCTGGATGGGCGAGGGCTTCATGGGCGGCGTGCAGGTGACCGCCGTGCAAAGCCTGAAGGATGCCGCCGCCGAGGGCGAAAAAGCGGCGCGCGCCGCCTGCGCGGCCCTCGGCTATGGCGCCAAGACCTTCAGCGCGCTGTCCTCGCCGGTCTGGTCGGCGCTGTCGATGGAGGGCCGGCTCTCCGACGTGGTGGTGTTCGACGACCCCACCGCCAAGGGCAGGGGGCCGCTGGCCGAGAGCTTCCAGCAGATCGTCGCCGACGAACAGCGCCCGACCATCGTCGCCAGGGCGGGCCTTAGTGTCGGCGGAACGGTCGCCGTGGCCTGGGACGGCGGCAAGGAGGCCAGCCGCGCGGCGCGCACGGCGCTGCCCTTGCTGCAAAAGGCCGGCCGCGTGGTGATCCTGGCTGCGCCGGCCTCATCGGCGCGCTATTTCGACCCGGCCCGGCTGCAGCAGTTCTTCAGCCAGCGGGACATCAAGTCCGAGCTGCAGACCCTGCCCGACTCCGGCGATCCGGGACCGGCGCTGTTGAAAGCCGCCAAGGCTCTGCAGGCCAATCTTCTGGTCGCCGGCGCCTTCGGCCACCCGCGCCTGCAGGAATATATCTTCGGCGGCACCACCCGCGCCTTTTTGAACGCGACCGACGGGCCCTCGCTCTTCCTGTCGCATTGACCCCTGGTTCAGAGAAAGTAACCCGCCATGGCCCTCAGCCGCATCGTCTTGCGCCTTGCCCGTAACCCCGGCACCGAATTCGCCGACGGCGACGACCATCGCGGCTATTCGCTGGTTGCGCCGCTGACGCCGGACGGCAAGTTGGACGAGGTGGCCTTCAAGGCCGCGCGCGGCTCCAGCGTCGTGCGCCGCTTCGCCCCGGACGAGGACCCGCAGGAGGGCAAGCTGGTGCATCGCAACGGCCGCTGGTTCTTCGACTATGGCGACCAGGGCGACGCCGAGGAGCCGCTCTACCGCATCGGCGAGCACAGTTTCGCGGTGGGCGAATATGTCAGCATCACCGACGAGGACGGCCGGCTGCTGACCTACAAGGTGACCGAGGTGCAGCGGGCCTGAGGCCGGCGCCCTAGACCCTTTCTGGTTCAGATGGAATCATCTGAACCAGACAAAAAGGGTCTAGAATCATAAGTTTAGAGCATGTTCGAGCGGCGAAACCGCCTACACTTTCGCCTAACATGCTCTAGTGCTTCAATGAGCCCAGATAGGCGATCAGGTCGCGTCGCTCGGTCGGATCGGGGACGATGGCGCGCATGGCGGTGCCGGGAACCATCTTGGTCGGGCCGCTGACGAACCGGTCGAGATTGGCCGGGGTCCAGGTGAGGTCGGAGGCTTTCATGGCGTCGGAATAGTTGAAGCCGGGGACGGAGGCGGCCTTGCGCCCCACCACCCCGACCAAGCCGGGGCCCTGGCCGATGCCGTTCAGCACATGGCAGGATGCGCAGCGCTCCTGGTAGACGTCCGCGCCCTTGGCCGCGTCCTGGGCCTGGGCCGCGCCAGCGACAGCGGCCAGCGCCAGACCGGCGAGCGCGCCCCTAATGCGGCGCATAGGCGACCCGCCAGATCACATCGCCGCCGTCGTCGGCGACCAGCAGCGCCCCGTCATGGGCCGCCGCGACCCCGACCGGCCGGCCCCAGACGCTTCTGCCGTCGATAACGAAGCCGGTCATGAAGTCCTCGTATTCGCCGGTGGGCACGCCGTTCTTCAGCATTACGCGCACGACCTTGTAGCCGGTGCGCTTGCCGCGATTCCACGAGCCGTGCAGGGCCACGAAGGCGTCGCCGCGATACTCGGCCGGGAAGGCCGCCGGCCCACGGGCGTTGTAGAAGGTCATCTGCAGCGGCGCCGAGTGCGGCTGGATCAGCACGTCGGGAACGGTGATCTTGTCGGCCAGGTCTGGGCGCTCATTGGCGTGGCGATAGTCCTGGTGGTCGCCGATATAGTACCAGGGCCAGCCATAGAAGCCGCCCTCGTGCACCCGGGTGACGTAGTCCGGCGGCAGGTCGTCGCCCAGAAGGTCGCGCTCGTTGGTCGAGCACCACAGGTCGTGGGTGACCGGATGGATGGCCATGCCGACGCAGTTGCGGATGCCGGCGGCATAGACGTGCATGTTCTTGCCGTCGGGATCGCCGACCATCACGTCGGCGCGGCCGACCTCCTTGTCCCAGGCGGCGCCCAGCGCATGGCCGGCCTGCCAGGCGTGCGTTTCGTCCGGGGTCTTCTTCGGCATGTTTTCGGCGACATTCGAGCTCGAGCCGACCGAAACGAACATCCTGCGGCCGTCGGGCGAGAAGACGATGTCGCGCGTCCAGTGGTCGGACTTGCTCACCGTCAACTGCGCAACAATGGTCTCCGCCGGCCCGCGCGGCTTCAGGTCGCCGTTGCGATAGGGGTAGCGGATGACCGAATTGGTGTTGGCCACATAGACCCACCGCGGATTGGGGCCGAGCGGATAGAAGGCGATGCCGAAGGGCCGGTCCAGCCCCTCGGCGAAGGTCTCGACCTGGGCGGCCGTGGCGGCGCCGTCGGGCGCGCGCAGCACCAGCACCTTTCCGGTCTCGCCCTCGGAAACGAAGATGTCGCCGTTCGGCGCCAGGCGCAGCAGGCGCGGGCCCTCGAGCTTGGTGGCGAAGGCGCTGACGGTGAAGCCGGGCAGGGTCTTGATCTCGGCGCCGGCTGGCCGCGGCGCCAGGCTGGGCGGCGCCACCCCGATCGGCGAGGCGCCCCGGTCGGGGATGTCCGCCGGGGTGATGTGGCGCACGACGCCCGGCCCGTCCGAGCGCCAGTCGCCATAGGCCGCCTGGCCGTTGAGGGTCGCGGCGCTGGCGGGCAGGGCGACACAGCCCAGCAGGGCCAAGATCAGGGCGGATTTCATTGGTGGAGTCCTCTGGGTCTCGTCCCGGCGCCGCCATTCTTGGCGGTCAATGTCTAGGATCACTCTTCGCTCGGCATGTGCAGGTACATCGACTGTATGCCGACTCGGCCCGGGCCGGTGAAGCGGTTGACGACGAAGTTCACCGTGGCGCCGAACAGGCCGCTGGTCAGGCGGTCGACCACGGTGTCCATGCGCACGGTCGGGTCCTTGTAGAGCCAGCCGCCGGGTTCAATGTCGATCTGTTCGCCGGGCCCAAGCACCTTTTCGAACACATTGCCGTAGCCGTGCAGCCACAGCACGCCCTCGCCGGTATGGCCGTGGAATTTGTCGATGAAGAAGCCGCTCTGACCAAACAGCATGGTGGCCAAGCCGCGCACGCGCTCGAAGCTGTAATCGATATTGCCGGTGGCGGCGAGGAACTGGTGCTCGCGCACGTGCAGCTCTTCGCCATGCTTCAGGTGGATGGGCACGATGTGACCGGGCCCGTCGCGGCTGAAGGCGATGATGCCCTGGCCGGAGGCCTCGGTGACGAAGATCTGCATGCCGGCGATCATCCGCTTCAGCATGCCTTTCAGCGCCTTGAGCTGGATGCGGATGGTGGTGTTTTTCCAGAGCAGGATGTGGTGCTCGAAATAGACCGACATATTGTCACATCGACAGACAGCGCCGGCACCAGCTCGCCATCGATATGATAGGTGACGCCGCCGAAGCTTTCGGCGCTGGCCTTGGTCGGCATCAGGGTCGGCAGGCTGCTCATGGCGCTGGGCTCGCACGGTTCATGGCTGAGCCGTAAAGCCTAGAGCGGGTTGAGGAAAAGTGTGAAGCGGTTTTCCGCCCGCAACCCGCTCTAAACTTCAGGTATCGATCACGTTCATGATTTTGGAATCCAAAATCATCGTGATCGAGGCCATGGGCGCTTCAGCGTCGAGCCGGCGTGGTCAGCTCGCGCTGGCCTGCGGGGCCCAGCTGCGCGGTTCGTGCGGCGCGGCGGCAAGGGCCTCGTTCATCGCCGTGAACAGGCGCGAGGCGGTGATCGGCTTGCCGACAACGGCATAGAGGCCGTGATCGCGATAATGGGCCTCGCTGCTCGGGTCGTCGGCCGTGCTCACCGCGATGATCGGCGTGCGCGCCGCCGGGCTGTCGAGCGCGCGAATGGCGCGGGCCGCCTCGATGCCGCCCATGCCGGGCATGTGGATGTCCATCAGGATGACGTCGAAGCGCTGGTAGGTGACCGCGTGGATCGCCTCGGCGCCGTCGCTCACCGTCTCCGAGCTGAAGTCGAACAGGTCGCAGAAGGCGGTGCAGATGGCGCGGCAGGCCGGATGGTCGTCGACGATCAGCACGTGTGGACGCGAGCGGCGGACGGCCTTCATCAGATGAAAGGCGTCGGGGGCCTGCCCAGGGGCGGTGGTGGCGGAGTCGTCGATCGTCATGCATAGCCCTCCTCGGCTCTGCGACGCCCCACGACATGCACGCTCACACACGCGCGTTGAATCAAGCGTTAGGAAGCGCGGTTAATCTTTCGTCGACGTGACCGCTATTGGCCGGGGCGGTTGCCCGTGCCCTCGCGACGGGCGAGGAAGGCCAGCCGCTCGAACAGATGCACGTCCTGCTCGTTTTTCAAGAGCGCGCCGTGCAGCGGCGGGATCAGCTTGGTCGGATCGCGCTCGCGCAGGGCCTCGTCGTCGATGTCCTCGACCAGGAGCAGCTTCAGCCAGTCGAGCAGTTCCGAGGTCGACGGCTTCTTCTTCAAGCCCGGTACCTTGCGCATGTCGTAGAAGATGCGCAGCGCCTCGGCGACCAGCTTCTTCTTGATGCCCGGGAAGTGGACGTCGACGATGGCGTTCATCGTGTCGGCGTCGGGGAAGCGGATATAGTGGAAGAAGCAGCGGCGCAGGAAGGCGTCGGGCAGCTCCTTCTCATTGTTCGAGGTGATCAGCACCAGCGGGCGGATCTTGGCCGAAATCGTCTCATTGGTCTCGTAGACATAGAATTCCATCCGATCGAGCTCCTGCAGGAGGTCGTTGGGGAATTCGATATCGGCCTTGTCGATCTCGTCGATCAGCAGCACGGGACGCTCGGGCGCGTCGAAGGCTTCCCAGAGCTTGCCGTGGCGGATGTAGTTGTTGACGTCCTTGACCCGCTCGTCGCCGAGCTGCGAATCCCGCAGCCGGGTCACCGCGTCATATTCGTAAAGGCCTTGCTGAGCCTTGGTGGTGGACTTGATGTGCCAGGTGATCAACGGCGAATTCAGCGCCTTGGCGACCTCATAGGCCAGCACGGTCTTGCCGGTTCCGGGCTCGCCCTTGACCAGCAAGGGCCGTTCGAGCGCGATAGCCGCATTGACCGCGACCTTCAGATCGTCGGTCGCCACATAGTCCTGCGTGCCTTCAAAGCGCTGCTTGCTCATTCGTCCCCTTCGGGCGGTCGTAGGCCGCCTCTAACAACTGTTCGATTCAACGCACACTAAGGGGAGGGCGCAAGCTTGCAAAGCGCGATTAGCGCGGGCGCGTCAGTCTGACCGCGTCTGCCCGGAACGCTGGCCGTCGTAGCCAAGCTCGTCGAGCTGCTGATCGCTGAGCTTGCGGGACTGGAAGTTGGTGAAGTCGTCCTCGCCGCCCTCGACCGTATCGGCGTCGCCAACCTGGTCCAGGCCCTCGATCTCGTCGCCTTCAAGAGCGTCGTCGGCCTCGGCCTCGGCCTGGTCGCCGTCGCGTTCGGTAGCCTCGGCCCATTCGACCTCGGGCTGGAATTCATCCGGGGTGTCGTCGAGCTCGTCATTGGCGTCGGTATCGTCATCGTCTTCGTCGGCGTCCGCGTCGTCGAACTCGCTCTCGTCGAGCGGCGTCAGCTCGACATTGTCGTCGTCGGCCGCGGTGTCGTCATAGGCGTTGGGGGCCTCTTCGAGCGTGGTGAATTCGTCGGCGTCTTCGTTCAGGTGGGTTTCGTCGGCCGTCTCCGCCTGGTCCTGTGGATCGACGGCATCCTGGTCGAGATCGAGATCGGGGCGGGCCATGGCAGACTCCTCAGGGGCCGCCAGCCGCGGCCCTGCTGGGAGTTAAAACCCTGAGCGATGGCGGACGTTCCCCCAATTCCGCCACGGTGGAGATAGGCGCGGAAGAGGAGCTACAGTTCCGCGAGCGCCGCGGCGATCTCCTCCATCACCCCGTTCCATTGGCCGAAGGCCTTGGTGGAGAAGACCCGGGTGGCCGGGTACCAGGGATAGCGATCGGTCCCCAGCCTGGGCCAGGCGACCGGGGTCGAGATCAGCCAGACGGGCGCGCCACAGGCGCCGGCGATATTGCTGGTGGCGTTGGCCGGCCCGAGCACCAGGTCGAGCGCCACGCAAAGGGCGGCCAGGTCGTCCAGGTCCATCTTCAGATCGATGCCGGGCGGCCGCCAGATCTCCACACCGAACATCTCGCGCGCCTGCTCGATCTCGGCCTCGCAGTCGCCGTATTGCAGATTGACGAAGGTGATCCCGGGCGCGCCCAGCACGCCGCGCCAGCGCTCGAACGGCGAAAATTCGCGCAGGCGGGCGCCGTCCAGCTTCAGGCTCTTCCACAGGATGCCGACCTTCCGGCCCGGCAGCGCGGCCAGGATCGAGCGCCAGTGCGCGATGCGCGCCGGATCGGCGGTCATAAAGGCGCCGCGGTCCGGAAACGACGCCACGGTGGGGCGAAAGCGCCGCAGCGGCGAGGCCAGCGGCGCCCAGAGATCGATCTTGGCCAGATCGACGCCCGGCGTCGTGCGCAGGTGGTGGCCGTCGAGCTTGAACGAGGCGTGGGGGCTGAAGGCGACGCTCGGAAACGAGCGCTGGAACAGCGGGATCAGCCGCGATTCCAAGGCTACGGAGAGCTGGCCTTTAGGTCCCAGGACTTCGAGCAGGTCCGGCAAATAGTTGGCGAACATCACCTCGTCGCCCAGGCCCTGCTCGCCGATCAGCAGCATGGAGCGGCCGTCGAGGTCGCTTTCCGGCGTCCAGCGCGGCCGGTCGACGACCATGTGCAGGGCGCTGGCGAACTGATCGTCGAAGCGGGACTCATAGGCGTCCCAGCCCTCGGCCACCCGGCCGCCGACCAGCAGGATCTGCGAGCGCGCGAAGCGCATCATCGACCGCTCGTTCTCCAGCTCGACCTGCTCGATGGCCCGCTCGACGTCGGCCAGGGCGCCGTCGAGATCGCCGAACTCCAGACGGGCGCTGCTGCGGGTATAGCGGGCCTTGGCGAACTCGGGCTCGAGCCTCAGCGCTTCCTCAAGAAACGGCATGGCCGATGCGGTATCGCCGCGGGCGATCAGCACGGTGGCCAGGGTGTTCCACAACATGGCCACGTCGGGGTTGGCCTGGATCACCGGCGTCAGCACGTCGATCGCGCCCTGATAGTCGTGCAGGTCGCGCAGCGCGCAGGCGAGGTTGTTGGCGCCTTGCGGGCAGTCGGGGCGTTTTTCCAGATAGGCCTTGAACAGCTGCACCGCGAGCGCCGTCAACCCCATGCGGAAGGCCAGCCGGCCGAGATCGTTGGCCACATCGGCATGGTCCGGCAACAGGGCCAGCGCCGACTCGTAGGCGGCGATCGAGCTTTTGAAATCGCCGCATTGCTCGCGGGCGATGGCCAGCACGTGCCAGCCATGGCCGTTGCGTTCGTCGACCTGCAGGGCCTGGACCGCCAGTTCCGAGGCGCGCGCACTGTCGCCCACCCGAATCGCGGCGACCGCATCCTGCAGCAGCGGCGCGACGCTCAGGCTCTTCAACTCGGCGATCGCCTGGTTGAGCCTGGCCAGCGCCGCTTCCGAGGCGGAATCGCCCACGCTGGCGTCGATGAGGCCAAGGCCGGCCGGCTGCGGCGAACCGTCGCTGACCGACGCGGTTTCGTTGCTCAGCCTCTGTCTTGTCTTGGTTGCGGCGGGCATCAAAATCGGGCTTCCAGCTTGATCGGCGGGGCGGTGAACAGGGTTAATGAGTGCTCCCCCGGGCTTAAGGGAGTGCTAAGTTCGCGCGTCGAGGTGTCCCGTCGCCGCAACTTGCCATTAACTGAACCAGCCTAATCGTGGCCGCGTCGTCGCGCCGAACCGGGGGGTGAAGCGTTGGCGAGGGGCTAATTCATCTCGTGCCGCCGCCGTCGGAGTCTTGGCCGTCATGCCGCTGAAATTGTCGCTCAAGCCCGGGGAGAAGTTCGTTTTGAACGGGGCTGTGGTGCAGAACGGCGACCGGCGCGGCGTGCTGCTGTTGCAGAACAAGGCTTCGGTGCTGCGCGAGAAGGACATCATGCAGGCCGAGGAGGCGAATACGCCGTCCCGGCGGATCTATTTCCCGGTCATGATGATGTACCTGGATGAGCAGAACGCCGGCGCCTGGCACGAAGAGTTTGTGCGCCGGCTACAGGAATTCATGGGGGCGATCAGCAATCCGCAGGTGCTGGCCGAATGTGTCAACGTTTCGAAACACGTTCTGCAGCGCGAATATTACAAGGCCCTGGTCTTGTGCCGGAAGCTGATCGAGTACGAAGACGAAAGGTTGGGCCATGTCGCTTCAAGCCTATCAACAAGCGGCTGAGCGGTCCGAACAGCCGCGCGACTCGGAATACCGCCTGTTCGGCGAGGTAACCCGGGCGTTGATCGAGGCGGCCGAGACGCCGTCCGACGACTTCAAGACCCGCATCAAGGCGCTCGACTGGAACAGGCGGCTATGGATGACCCTGGCCGCCGACTGCGCGCGCCCGAACAACGCCCTGGCCGCAGACCTGCGCGCCCAGATCATCTCGCTCAGCATGTGGGTCGGCCGGCACACCAGCGCCGTCGTGCGTCAGGAGGAGGCGTTCGAGCCCCTCATCGAGATCAATCGCATCATGATGCAGGGCCTGGGCGTCCGCGCCCTCGGCTAAGGCCCGCCCGGCAAGGTTTGGCTAGCAAAGGGTAAATTTTGCCGAGTCAAACTTGCCTATCGCCGCCGCCGGCGCCAGGGGCCGGGTGATTTAGTTCTTCCTTCTCAATGGCCTGGTTGGGCGCGCCGCCCGGCCGGGCCCGGTCCGCGCCTTGCATTGGATGTCATCGGGCAAAATGCCCTCGGCCGTCAAAATGACGCCGGACACCTGAGAAAAGGACTTTCTGATCATGCTAAGCGTGAATTCGAATCCCGGCGCGCTGGTCGCACTGCAAAACCTGACCGCGACCGCCATGGATCTCAACAAGACCCAAAATGAAGTCTCAACTGGCCTCGCGGTGTCTGCCCCGCAGGACAATGGCGCGGTCTGGGCCATCGCCCAGAACGAACGTGGCA
>ODAK010004582.1_pt1 | contig 14117 bp, 13 predicted proteins | sample 1539591 | NCBI WGS metagenome assembly ODAK01 (sample SAMEA3539303, study PRJEB22396) | soil metagenome | biome: tundra; feature: field; material: soil | place: USA | collected 2010-05 | depth 0.15 m | reverse complement strand
TATGGCTCGGGTCAACTCGCAGGCACACCCAGCAGCAAGAGGACGGAATTCGGTCCCGCCCCGGCGTTGCTACTTCACGGGCAGCATCAAATGTTCATAAGGTGTGCCCGGCCACATCACATAGGGCTTCGCCGGGTCCGGCTTGGCATCCCTAGGGTACGCTTCAGTCATGCTCTTGGCCTCGGCGCCCACGATCATCACATGTGGACCCGTCTTAATCCAGTTGTTCTCCGGGGTTTCCTTGGTGGCAAAGGGATCCGTATTGCTGGTGCCGTTGTCTCCCCGCAGCATATAGATGAAGCCGAGCTTTTGTGGCGCTGGCCCCTTCGACTTCCAAGCCTTCGCCCATTCCGTGGCGGCCTCGTCAGCGCACATGGGGGCTTTCCCGGGGTCCATGCAGGTCCATCCGTTGGTTCCCGCCTGGATCGCCTTCATTTGCCCATCGGCGCCCATATTCAAAATGGTCGCGTTTTCCAACACCGCGGCCGGGGCAGCATCCTTCAATTCGTCCATGAGTGCCTGGTCCGTCACCATCGCGGGCTGCGCGGCCACTACTGAAATGGCAGCCACAAAAACCGCACCGGCGGTCAAAATTATGCGCATCTGGTTCATTCCACCCTTCTCCCGTTGCCTCGATCCCCGTTCTCGCGCGGGTACCGTTTCTTATAAGCGCCTCGTGAAAAGCGCAAATATAACCCGGCTCGCGGTGGGCCAGCCGGTGATATGCGCGGTGGCCGGCTTGCCGCTATTTTTTAAGGTTCGACGCCCGATGGCGGCGGCTTGCTGGCTTCAGGACCACCAGGAGTCAAGGTCGAGCACGGGCAGGCCGGTCGCGGCACAGATCGCCTCCATGAGATCCACGCCCGCTGAAACGCTGACAAACCCGCTGTTGGGACTGAGCAACAACCGCCTCCCGCGCTCGTTCAATTCGAGGTAGGGGGAACAATGGCTTATTCCAATGCTTTTATTTAGGACTAGCCCCGTGATTTCCTCGAAAGCGTAGAGTCCCGTGTGCGGCGCGCGATTCCAGATACTCGTGGTGTAGACGATTTGGCGGGACCGCGAATCGAAGATCGTGGTGTGGACCCGCGGCACGATCAGGAATACGCCACAGCCAACCGAGAACGCCCCGCAGAAGAAGACAATCCAGGGGCGCGACACTTGGCCCGTGTGGGTGTTTGCGGCGGCGATCACCAAGCCTAGCCCAACGCCTAAAAACAGCGCCCCGAGCCATCTGGTGATGCCGTTTTCCGCTCGAACGGTGAGCATATCGCCGTCACGTTCGATCCACAGGCCGCGATCCTTAGCCATCCGCATGCGTCTCCTTTCAATCCAAGCAGCACCATAGTTGAACGATCGGCGTCCGGCACATTTGCCGCCGTTTAAAAATGCTGGAAATCAATGGCTGTGATGGAGTGGACCGCGAATACCTTCACTCCGCCTCGTAAACCACCTCCCCGGCGACCAGGGTGAGTTTTACCTTGCCCTCCATGCGGGCCTCGTCGAAGGGGGTGTTCTTGCAACGGGAGTGTAGCCGCAATGGATCGACGACATAAGGCTCGCAGGGATCGAAGCGGATGAGGTCGGCCGGCGCGCCAACCTTGAGCCTTCCCTGCGGAAGCCTGAGAATTTCGGCTGGCCGGATCGTCATGGCGGCAATGAGACGGGTCAGCGGAAGCTCGCCCGCATGAACGAGCCGCAGGCCCGCGGACAGCATGGTTTCCAAGCCGATCGCGCCATCCTCGGCCTCGGCGAACGGCAGGCGCTTGGTTTCGACATCCTGCGGATTGTGGTCCGAGACGATGGCGTCGATGAGCCCCGACGCCAAGGCCGCGACGAGGGCGCGCCGTTCGTCCTCGTGGCGCAATGGCGGCGCGAGCTTCAAAAAGGTGCGGTAATCGCCGATGTCGTTTTCGTTGAGGGTCAGATGGTTGATCGAAGTGGCGCAGGTCACGGGTAAGCCATCGGCTTTTGCCTTGGCGATAATATCCAAGGAGAGAGACGTTGTGACGAGCGCGGCATGGTAGCGCGCGCCGGTCAAGTTCACGAGCCTGATGTCGCGATCGAGAACGATGGCCTCCGCCTCGCGCGGAATTCCGGCAAGACCGAGGCGCGAGGCGAACTCGCCTTCGTTCATGACCCCTTCGGCGGCGAGATCGGGGTCTTCCGCGTGATGGATGACGAGAGCATCGAAATCGCGCGCATATTGCATCACCCGGCGCAGAACCCGCGCATTGCGGATCGACCGCGCGCCATCGCTAAAAGCCACGGCGCCCGCCTGTTGCAACAAGCCGATCTCGGCGATTTCGGCACCGTTGAGGCCCGCCGTCAAGGCCGCCGTGGGAAGCACCCGCACGCGGCCGGTATCGCGGGCGCGGCGCAAGAGAAAATCGACGACCGCCGGCCCATCGACCGGCGGACTGGTATCGGGGCGGGCAAGGATCGTCGTGACGCCGCCCGCCGCCGCCGCCAATGTCGCGGTCGCGATCGTTTCCCGGTGTTCGGCGCCGGGCTCGCCGATAAAGGCTCGCATGTCGATGAGGCCCGGCGCCACGCAATCGCCGCCGCAATCGATAATTCGCGCGTGGGCAGGGAGATTTGTCCGTGTAATGGCGGGACCAAGATCACGGATCAAGCCATCGATCATAAGGACGCCGCCAGCCTTTTCGTCCAATGCGGCCGGATCGATCAACCTTGCGTTGATCAGCGCCAGCGGCTGGTGGGCAATGGATGAAGAGGAAGGATGCGAAGAGGCGGACGCCTGTTTCACGCGAAACTCACTCTCATCCATCCGGCAAATGCCGCGCCAAGGCTTCCAATACGGCGATCCGCACCGCGACCCCCATTTCGACCTGCTCGCGGATAAGACTCCTTTCCCCATCGGCGACGGCGGAATCGATTTCGACGCCGCGGTTCATCGGACCTGGATGCATGACGAGCGCGTCCGGCTTGGCAAGTTTCAGCTTGGCCTCGTCGAGACCGAAAAAGCGGAAATATTCCTTGGCCGACGGGATATAGCCGCCCTGCATCCGCTCGCGCTGCAAGCGCAGCATCATCACGATATCGGCGCCTTCGAGTCCCGCCTGCATGTCGCGGAAAACCTCGACTCCCATGCGCTCGATGCCCGGCGGCAAAAGCGTCGATGGCCCGGCCACGCGCACCCGCGCGCCGAGCGCCGACAGCAACAGAATATTGGAGCGCGCGACGCGCGAATGGAGGATGTCGCCGCAGATCGCGACCGTCAGTCCTTCGATTCTGCCCTTGTTGCGCCGGATCGTGAGCGCATCGAGGAGGGCTTGGGTGGGATGCTCATGCGCGCCGTCGCCCGCGTTGACGACGGCGCAATCGACCTTTTTCGCGAGCAGATGCACGGCGCCCGCCTGCGCGTGGCGGACGACGATGAGATCGGGACGCATCGCGTTCAGCGTCACCGCCGTGTCGATCAAAGTCTCGCCCTTCTTGACGCTCGATACCGCCACCGGCATGTTCATGACGTCGGCGCCGAGGCGCTTGCCGGCAAGTTCGAAGGAGGATTGCGTCCTGGTCGAGGCCTCGAAAAAGAGGTTGATGAGAGTCCTCCCGCGCAAGGTCGTGCGTTTTTTCTCGACCTGGCGAGACACTTCGACCGCCGCCTCGGCGAGGTCGAGGAGAATTTCGATGTCCTGGGCGGAAAGCCCCTCGATCCCGAGCAGATGCCGGTGCGGGAATAGGGGTTTATTCGGCGGATTGACCATCGGCCGTGTTGTATAGGCCCCCGATCGCCTCTGTCACAAGAGTTTGCGCGCGCGGGCCGTCTACCCACATTTTTATTGGGCTTCTTTATTGGGCTTCCGGCCGGATAAGGTTTTCCCGGGGTCGCGGCGCGGCAGCGTGGAGTCCAAGCATTTGGGTGCCGCTGCTTTTGCCACAAGCGAGCATTCCGCGCTCTTGCGGGAGCGCCTTCAGCAAAAGTGAAGCGCCCAATCCTTTTGTTCTGTTGCATTTTGTGGCGAGAACGCGTTTAAGCGGTGCCGGAAAACGATCTGTTCAACATTGGTACGCTATGAACACTTTTTGGAAAAGAATCTTGATGGGCGCGGCGGTTTTGTCGGCCGGGGGGCCGGCGTTCGCGCAAAATCAGCCGCTGACCTGCTGGTACAACGATCACGCCGATTTTACTTCGGCCGAGAGTGCCGCGGCCGATGCGACAGTCGGCGCGGTCACGAAATATGGCAGCGGCGACAAGACCTATAACTACACGATTTCGGCGCGGGACGGCACGGCGTGTCCGGTCCAACTCCCGCTCTCATCGCTGACGGCCGTCACGGTGGCGCTTGTCCGTCAGGACGAGGGCAGTTGTTCAAATGAGAACGTCGCCGACAATGGGTCGGCCGCCCTCGGCGGATCGGTGACGATCGCTCGCGCGACCGAAGAGTCATCCACCGCCGGCATTCGCCTTGTCGGAGTTTCTCCCAACACGAGCTACCGAATTTCCTTGAAATGCGCCCGCCAGCTCGGAACCGTTCGAACTGATGCCGATGGCAATGCCGGCCGGACAGTCGATTTTGCAAACGCCGCGGCTGGAGATGTTTATGCTTTTGAAATTGCTCCAGAGGGCGCCGCGCCGGGGACCAAATTGCAAAGCCTGCCGTTTAAAAAATAGCCGCAAACCGGCAAGGACTGGGCTCAGGCTGCTTCCTGGAGGTGGGCTTCTAGAAACCACAGCGATTTGTCCAGCGCGCGTGAAAAACCGGTCAATATGTCTGCCGTGCCGGCATCGCCGGCCTCGCCCGTCGTGTCGATGCCAGCCCGAACCGCATTCGCGACGGCACCATAACGCTCGATCAGCGCCGCGAGATGATCGGTAATTTTATGGATATCCACCGGATATGACTTGAGCGCTGTCTTATTCACCACGGTTTGGGTCGTGCCCAGGGCGGTTCCGCCAAGTTGCACGACGCGCTCCGCCATGGTGTCGATATGGGTGTCAACTTCGGCCCGGAACGAATCCAGCATCTCATGCACTGCGATGAATTGGATTCCCTTGATATTCCAATGGGCTTGCTTTGTCGCGAGAGCCAAATCGATGGCCTCGGCGAGGCGGGAATTCAAGATATCGATGGAAACGGCTTTTGCGTTCGACTTTAGATCGTTCTTGGTTTTGTGCGATTTCATGCTTGCTTCTCCACGGCTACCCTGTGACTCGGTTAAGAGTTGGCAAACCTGCTTATCAATCAGAACCGCCAGCTTGACCTTTGACGGGCTTGCTTGGTGAACGCTTCTCGAGACGAAATGGTTCAGCTTGGCCGATGCCTTCCATTGCTCTTTGACCGTCCCTATTTGACTATGGACCCGCGCTCGCCCATCCTCCCGCCATCAATTTAAGCCAAGCTCCGGCTCAAGGCGGTGCGGGTGGGTGGGCTGCCGCTCGATTTCGGCAGTTGTTGCGGCTTTACCCGCGCGCCAAAAGTCTGAAATTTGGAAAACGAGGACCATTGCATGAATGTCGTCATCGTCGAATCGCCGGCGAAGGCCAAGACGATCACCAAATATCTCGGAAAAGGCTATGAAGTTCATGCTTCCTATGGCCACGTTCGCGATTTGCCGGCGAAGGATGGTTCGGTCGATCCGGACCACGATTTCGCCATGCTCTGGGATGTCGATTCCAAGTCCGCCAAAAGATTGGCGGACATCGCCAAGGCGGTGAAGGGGGCGGAGCGGATTATTCTGGCGACCGACCCGGACCGCGAAGGCGAGGCGATTTCCTGGCATGTCCTCGAATACTTGAAGGCAAAAAAAGTCATCGGGGCGAAGCCCGTGCAGCGGGTTGTGTTCAACGCGGTCACCAAATCCGCGATCCTTGAGGCCATGAACCATCCGCGCGAGATCGATGCCGCGCTCGTCGATGCTTATTTGGCCCGCCGCGCGCTCGATTATCTCGTCGGCTTCAACCTGTCGCCGGTGCTGTGGCGCAAATTGCCCGGCGCCCGCTCGGCCGGACGGGTGCAATCCGTCACTCTGCGGCTGGTCTGCGATCGCGAACTCGAAATCGAAAAATTCGTCTCGCGCGAATACTGGTCCATCGTGGCGCATTTGAAGACCGCGGCGGGGGCGCCCTTTATCGCCAGGCTCGCGGGCGCCGATGGCCAGAAGATAACTCGCCTCGATATTGGCTCGGGGGCGGAAGCGAAGGCCTTCAAGGCGGCCCTCGACGCGGCCAAATTCTCGGTGGCAAGCATCGAGGCGAAGCCCGCCAAGCGGCATCCGGCGCCGCCGTTCACGACCTCGACCCTCCAGCAGGAAGCCTCCCGCAAGCTGGGCTTTGCGCCGGCACGAACCATGCAGCTCGCCCAACGGCTTTACGAAGGCGCTGAAATCGGCGGCGAAACGGTAGGCCTCATCACCTATATGCGCACCGACGGCGTCGATCTCGCGCCGGAGGCGATCGCGAGCGCCCGCGGTGTCATCGGCAAGGAGTATGGCGCCAGCTATGTCCCGAAGGTTCCGCGCAAATATACCGTGAAAGCCAAGAACGCCCAGGAGGCGCATGAAGCAATCCGCCCGACCGGCCTCGACCGCCTGCCAAAGCATGTCTCGCGCAGCCTAGAGGCGGATCAGATGCGGCTTTACGAACTCATTTGGACGCGCACGATCGCGAGCCAGATGGAATCCGCCGAACTCGAACGCACCACCGTCGATATCGTGGCGCAAGCAGGTGAACGAAGGCTCGATCTCCGCGCGACCGGCCAGGTCATCCGCTTCGATGGATTTCTGAAACTTTATCAGGAAGGCCGCGACGACGAAGAGGACGAGGACAGCAACCGTCTGCCCGCGATGGCCAAGGGCGAGTCGCTAGCCAAGGAGAAAATCGAGGCGGACCAGCATTTCACCGAGCCGCCGCCCCGCTTCACCGAGGCGACACTCGTCAAACGCATGGAGGAGCTCGGCATCGGCCGCCCTTCGACCTATGCCTCGACCCTCGCGGTTCTGCGCGAGCGCGCCTATGTCCGGCTCGAAAAAAAGCGGCTCTTCCCGGAAGACAAGGGCCGCCTCGTGACGGCTTTCCTGGAGAGCTTTTTTACCCGTTATGTCGGCTATGACTTCACCGCCAGCCTCGAAGAGCAGCTTGATCTTGTTTCCAATCACGAGCTCGACTGGAAGCAGGTGCTCCGCGATTTCTGGTCGGATTTTTCCGGCGCGCTCGCCGCCACCAAGGATCTGCGCACCACGGAAGTGCTCGACAGGCTGAACGAGCTTTTGGGCCCGCATATTTTCCCCGCCAAGGAGGACGGCTCGAACTCGCGCGCCTGCCCAACCTGCGGCAACGGCCAGCTTTCGCTGAAACTCGGCAAATTTGGCGCTTTCATTGGCTGCTCGAATTATCCCGAATGCAAATTCACCCGCACGCTAGCGGACACAAATGCGGAAGGCGGCGCCAATGGCGAGCGGCCGGGGGTCCGGGTTTTGGGCAACGACGCCACAAGCGGGGACGAGATTTCCGTGCGGGATGGCCGTTTTGGCGCCTATGTGCAACAGGGCGATGGGGAAAAGCCGAAGCGGGTGTCGCTGCCCAAGACGATCGAACCGGGCGAAATCACCTTGGCCCAGGCAAACGGCCTCCTGTCGCTGCCACGCGAGATCGCCAAACATCCCGAGACCAAGGAGCCGATCCTTGCCGGGATCGGCCGCTTTGGCCCCTATGTTCAGCATGGCAAGACCTATGCGAACATCGGCAAGGACGAGGATATCCTAGGGCTTGGTGGCAATCGCGCGATCGATCTCATCGTCGCCAAGGAAAGCGGCTTGAGCGGGCGGCGATTCGGCGACAGCGCGAGCGCCCCGGCGCGGGAGCTCGGCGAGCATCCAGCGGGCGGCAAGGTCGTGGTCAAGGCGGGGCGCTATGGCCCCTATGTCAACCACGGGAAGGTCAACGCAACCTTGCCGCGCGACGCCGATCCCACCACATTAAGTCTCGAAGAGGCCATCGCGCTGCTTGCCGCGAAAGGGGCGGGGCAAGGCGGGAATGGCGCTATCCAGGGCCGCCTGCTTGGCGAACATCCGGACGGCGGAGCGGTTACCGTGCGCGCGGGAAAGTTCGGGCCTTATGTCAATCACGGCAAGATCAACGCGACCTTGAAAAGCGGCTTGTCGTCCGAGACGATCACGCTTGAAGAGGCGGTCCGCTTGATCGAGGACAAGGAAGCAGCGGGTCCGAGCAAGCCGGCCGCGAAGAAAAGGGAGCAGGCCGCGCCCAAGAGAACGACATCCAAGCGAGCCGCGCCCAAGCGAGCCGCCAAGACGGCGGCGGCGGCGAAACCGGCGCGCAAATCAGCCGCCAAACCGGCGGCGTCAAAACCGGAAAAGGTCAGGAAAGCGTGAAAAAATTCGCCGGCGGCAAGGCAACCGGCCAAGCCATCGCCGAGCTCGCGGCAGCGCGGGGGGCGGCAGGGGACACTGCTTTGCCATCGCCCGCGGACATTCTCGCCTTCATTGCCCGCGAACGCGAAGCCTTGGGCGGCAAGGCGGGCGGCAAAATCGGCAAGCGGGAAATCGCCCGCGCCTTCAACATCAAGGGGGCGGCCAAGATCTCCCTCAAACGCATGCTGAAGGACCTAGAGGCCGAGGGCGCCGTTGAGCGAAGGCATAAGAGCCTCCATAAGCCGGGACTTTTGCCTTCGATCGTTCTCGCCGATGTGATCGGGCGCGACCGCGACGGCGATCTCGTCGCCGCCCCCGCCGAATGGGACGACGCGCAAGGACCGGCACCCAAAATCCTGCTCATGACCAGGGCCGGGACCAAGGCCATGTCAAAGCCCGGAATGCCCGCCCCCGCTCCAGGCGACCGCGCCCTTATGCGCGTGGAACTGGTGCGAGACGCCGAGCCTGGCGAGCCCGCCTACGCTGGGCGCGTCGTAAAACTTTTGCCGCGCGCGAAAACCCAGCTGATCGGGATTTTTCGGGCCAGCGTGGGCGGCGGTGGCCGGATCGTGCCGGTCGACAAGAAAAACGTCAATCGCGGCGAATTAAGCGTCGGCCCCGGGGACGAAGGCGCTGCGGGCGACGGCGATCTCGTAGCGGTCGAAGTCTTGCGCACGGGCCGTCTCGGTCTTCCGGCGGCAAAAGTGCGCGAAAGGCTCGGCGCCCTCGACACAGAAAAGGCGATAAGCCTCATTGCCATTCATTCGCATCGTATTCCGCATGTCTTTCACCCCGATGCCATCGCCGAGGCGGAGCGGGCAAGACCGGCAAGCCTGGCGCATCGCGAGGATTGGCGTGACATTTTGCTCATTACCATCGATCCTGAAGACGCCAAGGACCATGACGACGCGGTGCATGCCGAGCCCGACCCCGATCCAGCCAACCCCGGCGGCTATATTCTGCGCGTCGCGATCGCCGATGTCGCCGCTTACGTGGCGCCTGGCGGCGCGCTCGACAAAGAGGCGCGGGATCGCGGCAATTCGGTCTATTTCCCCGATCGCGTCGTGCCCATGCTGCCGGAGCGGATTTCCAACGGCCTCTGTTCGTTGCGCCCCGGCGAGGATCGCCCGGCGCTGGCCGCCCGTATGGTGATTTCCGCCGGCGGCCAAAAACTCAGTCACGGCTTCCACCGGATCATGATGCGCTCGGCGGCGAAATTTTCTTATCGCCAAGTGCAGGCTGCGATGGACGACGGGCCCAACGCGGCAGCGGAACTGCTTCGGGAATCTGTTCTCGTTCCGCTTTACGAGGCCTATTTCGCCCTTAGAACCGCGCGCGACAAACGCGGGCCGCTCGAACTCGACCTCCCGGAACGCAAGATCATCCTCGACGAGAAGGGCGCGGTGAAATCCGTCGAAACGCCGCCGAGACTCGACTCGCACCGCCTCATCGAGGAATTCATGATTCTCGCGAATGTGGCGGCCGCCGAAACGCTTGAAACGAAAAACCAAGATTTCGTCTATCGCGTGCATGACGAGCCATCGCTCGAAAAAATCAACAATCTCGCGGAATTTCTGGCCTCCATCGGCATCAAACTTGGCAAGGGCCAAGTTCTTCGCGCCGCCCAATTCAACGGCATTCTTGCCCGCGTAAAGGGCACGGACAACGAGCATATCGTCAATGAAGTGGTGCTGCGCACCCAGGCGCAAGCGGAATATGCCGCCGGGAATTACGGGCATTTTGGTCTTAATTTGCGCCGTTATGCGCATTTCACCTCGCCGATCCGGCGTTACGCCGATCTTATTGTCCATCGCGCCTTGATCGATGCGCTGCATCTCGGGCAAGATGGCGCGGCGCCGATGGCGAAGGGGGAACTCGCCGAAATCGCGGCGGCAATTTCCGCGGCGGAGCGCCGGGCGATGGCGGCCGAGCGCGAGACATCCGAGCGGCTTATCGCGGCGCATCTTTCGGACCGGATCGGCGCGACGTTCAAGGGCCGCGTTTCGGGCGCGTCCAGCGCCGGGCTTTTCGTTAAGCTCGACGAGACCGGCGCCGACGGCTTTATCCCGGCCGCCATGCTCGGCGACGACTATTTCCGGCATGACCCGGCGCGCCACGCACTGATCGGCTCGCGCTCCGGTCAAATGCACCGGCTGGGCGATATTGTAACGGTCAGGCTCGTCGAGGCCGCGCCGCTCGCCGGTGCGCTCCGCTTCGAATTGTTGCGCGAAAGCGCGCCTCGCCAAGCGCGGCCAAGCCGGGCAAAGGGTAAGCGGGCGGCGCGCCGCGGCATTAGGCCTCCTGGCGAATTGACCCGTGCGCGTCTAACTGGAGGCAAGTCTTCGAAGGGATGAACGGTTCGATCGCTAAAGCGCTTTCAGATTCCGCGGAATCCGAAAGCCGCTCTAGATCTTAGTTTTATCGCATTTTCTTGACCCGAACCGGTTTCCACTTCGCTTGAAAATGCTCTAGGAATAGACCATGCCGGACGACGGCTTCGTTACCATCCGCGGCGCACATTCGGCGCGGGAGGCGATAGCGCGTGTCAAAGCAGAGCTGGACGCAAAGGGAGTGACGGTTTTCACCAAGATCGATCACGCCGCGGGAGCCGTTGCTGTTGGCCTGCCATTGCGCCCCACGGCGTTAATCATTTTCGGCGCGCACGACGCGCAGGCACGCCGCTTATACAAGCTCGTCAGCGCGCCGGGATCGGCCTTCCGCTGAAGGCACTCTTTTGGAGGACGGGCTCGGCATGGTCTGGCTTACCCACACTGATCCCGCTTGGATCGCGCGAAGGCATGCGCTCGACGCTCGGATCGAACCGATCGTTCACGCCATGTCTGCCATGCTTGCCGCCGTTAATCGGAATGCAACAGAAGCCGGCCCGGACTTGCCAGGATGATTGGTTTTAAAAGAAAGGAAGAGACAATGGAAACGCCGGTAGCCGCCCTGCCCTCGGGTACGCGCGCAGTGTCTCACATACGGTACCAAATGGAACGCACCATTGCTCCCCGGAATGCGTGGCAAGCCATCGGCAAGGGACTGCGCGGCATTTGCCCCGCCTGCGGCAAAGGCAGGATGTTTCGTGCCTATCTTAAGGTCAATCACGTCTGCCCGCATTGCGGCGAGGAATTGCATCACCAACGCGCCGACGATGCACCGCCTTATATAACAATTTTCGTCGTCGGCCATATCGTCGGAACTTTGATGCTGCTTGCCGAGACCTTCTGGCCCGACGCGCCAATCTGGCTGCATGCGATGATCTGGCCCACGCTTGCGCTCATTCTTTCGCTTTGGCTCCTGCCGGTCTTCAAAGGGGGTCTGATCGCTTATCAATGGGCCATGCGCATGCACGGCTTCGACGGCGCTGAACAGCCGCTTGACGACGGGCCAGGCTCCACCGCGACTTAGAACTAGATCTTATGAAAAAACAAAGCGATAGAGACCTTGAGCGGTTCCCTTTGGAGCGCTTATGGTCAAGAAAAAGCTTGGGTGGCTAACAATCAGGTTGTTGCGGCGCAATAAAAAACCTGCGATTGCGGTGTGAAACTCCATCTCAGCCGTATTCTCGCCATGAACGAACGGTTAACCTTAACTTCGTTTGCTTAAATGCAACGCTATTTGGTTAGCTTTGATCAAGGTTGATGGAACATTCCTTTAACCAAAGGCAGGTAGGGCTAAAGGCCTGCCCCGTGATTACAGAAGGAGTGTGGGATGAGCTTTCTGCAACGGACCGGCGAATGGAAGTTCGCGGCCGCGCTGGGCGCCGCCCTTGCAATCTCCGCCTGCGCCAAGACCCCGGCCGAGAATGGTGCCGCGCTCACCGGCCTGAACGGCGGCGCCCCGGCGGCGCCGGGGAGCCAACGAGATTTCGCCGTGAACGTTGGTGACCGGGTTTTCTTCGACAGCGATTCCAGCGACTTGAGTCAGACCTCGCAGGCGACCCTCGCGAAGCAAGCGAGTTGGTTGCAGCAGTATGGCCGCTATAACGTCACCGTCGAGGGCAATGCCGATGAGCGCGGAACCCGGGAGTATAATTTCGCGCTGGGGGCCAGGCGGGCGGAAACCACAAAGGAATATCTGGTTGCCCGCGGCATTCCCGCCTCGAGAATCCGGACGATCAGCTATGGCAAGGAACGTCCCGTCGCAAGTTGCAACGACGTTTCCTGCTGGTCGCAAAACCGCCGCGCGGTTACCGTGCTAACAGGCGGCCAATCCTAGAGCATGTTCCGAAAAAGTTGCTCGACTTTTTTGATCAGAACATGCTCCAACTCGTTGAATCCGAGCGATTCCTTTTCGATCAGATGATTCCATCCGAGCGGGAAGCGCTCTAGAAAAGCTTTCGGCGAACGGTCCTCCTCCCCCGCCGCCGATGTGTCCCGGACGGTCAAAAAGACGTTCATGATCCCAATCCGGCACCGGCGCCTTCCTCGTGAAGCGCCGGTTTTTGTTGTCGGAATGGCTGTTCGCCGTTGTAAATCCCGGCGTGATGATTGATGGTCCACCATAATTCTCGCACGCCACTTCGCGCAATGTTGGGGAGTTCTTCCGCGGCCAGGCTCAGGCGAACGATTCTATTATTGAATCCGCCTTCGAAAACGCTTCTAACCAACTCCACCAGCGCATGAAGCCGATCGAGTTTGATATGATCGCACGGACGATAAAGGGTGCGGCTGAAAGGACCCGTGCGAAAAAGAGCAAGCCGGCGAAGCCGGACGCGGTTTCATCCGGCCCCGGCACGCGCGCAAGGCGGCAAAAAACTCTCCTGATGCGCGCATCCTTGACTGCTAAAATCTATCGCGAATTCGAAATTCCGGGCGCGGACAGCCTTTACGACTTGGCTGAAGCTATCGTGAACGCATTCGGCTTCGACTTCGACCATGCTTTCGGTTTCTACAGCAAGCTCACCGGCCACATCTACGATTCGCCTCTCAAATATGAGCTGTTCGCGGACATCGGAAATGCGGACAGCGAGGCGCGCAGCGTGAAAAAAACCAAAATCGTCGAGGTCTTCCCTGAACCGGGGGCCAAAATGACATTTCTTTTCGATTATGGCGACGATTGGCAGTTCAAGGTCGAAATGCTCGGCGAAGGACAAAAAGATTTAAGCGTGAAATATCCGAAATTGCTCAAGAGCGCTGGAAAGGCGCCCGAACAATATCCGCTGGAGGAATAAGCCGGACGCACAAGGAAACGCCTTCGCCGCAGCATGAGCCCAAAAAGCGGCAACCTATTTGGATAAAACATCCGAGAAAACAAATAGATATAGACCATGAGCGATTCAGCCTGAAGACTTGACGCTCTTAATGCGGCTAAACAAATAGCTGCCTCTCACTCGTGTGTAAAAGGCAGCCATCTGGTCATATCGTGGCGAGGCTGGCTCTGTGAAGGGCCGCCCGCCTTTACGCCTGTGGTTGTGGCTCCAAACCGCCTGGTTCGGGGCCTGTTTTGGGCCGCGCGACGCCGGTGGTGGTTGGGACGGAAGAGCCGCGCAGTGGCGGTTCATCGCCGCCGGTATCGCGCACCGGAGCATGCCCTTTCAAAAGCCCAACAATCTCGTCTCCGGTAAGCGTCTCATATTCGAGGAGACCTTTGGCGAGCGTTTCAAGATCCTGGCGCTTCTCGGTAATGATTTTTGTTGCTTCGCCGAGACCCGCCTCCACCAAGCGGCGCACCTCGGCGTCAATCTTCTGCGCGGTGGCCTCGGAGATGGTTTGCTG
>ODAK010004581.1_pt1 | contig 14121 bp, 13 predicted proteins | sample 1539591 | NCBI WGS metagenome assembly ODAK01 (sample SAMEA3539303, study PRJEB22396) | soil metagenome | biome: tundra; feature: field; material: soil | place: USA | collected 2010-05 | depth 0.15 m | reverse complement strand
GCAACGGACGGGGTTTTGTGGTGCCCCCTCGGGACGTAGAGGCGCTTGCGAACACTCTTCGGCAAATCTTGATCAACCCCGAACAACACTCTGCAATGCGGGCGCGAGCGGCCGCATGGGCGAAAGACTACTCACTCGACTCGTTGCGCAAGTCGCTCCAAGCCTTGTTGGCCGAGCACTGGGGTGTACCGACCACTACCGGGTTGAAACCGCAACACATAAATTCAGCGGCTTGTATCCATGAGTGACATCGGCGTCATGCACGTACTGGACTCTCTCGCACTTGGAGGAGCAGAACGCGCCGCAGTTAACCTTGTGAATGCGTTACCACGGGAGAATTACCGGCCATACTTGTGCACCACGCGGAGAGAGGGGCCGCTCCGCGAAGCGGTGGCAGCCGACGTGGGACGAATCGCTTTGGAACGCAAGAGCCGGTTCGACTCTCGCGCGATCCGGTGCTTGGTGGATTTCATCCGCACCCAAAAAATCATGATTCTGCATGCTCACGGGTCTTCGCTGTTCGTTGCCGCCCTGGCCGCGTGGTTTCCTCCACACCCGATTGTAATCTGGCATGCCCACTATGGCCGCGTTGCGCTTGAGGATCGTCGAGCCTGGGCCCACCGAATGGCAGCACGCAGGACCCGTGGCGTGATCACGGTCAATCATCAACTGGCTGAATGGTGCGGCCGCAGACTCGCTGTTCCAGCCGATAGGATATGGTGCATTCCTAACATGGTCTGTGCTCCGGCAAACGAGCCGGGGATATCCGGCTTACCGGGAACTCCAGGATCAAGGATCGTCTGCGTCGCCAATTTGCGTGCGGAAAAGGACCACCTCAACCTTGTTCGTGCAATGACGCTGGTAGTTCGCAGGCATCCATCCGCTCATTTATTGCTCGTCGGTGCCCACTCGGATCCTGCCTACTCCGCTGGCTCGTCTTATTTTGAGGCGGTGAAACAGGAAGTCGCCCGAAATTCTCTCGGGCGAAATATCTCATTCCTGGGCCAGCGTCGTGATATCCCGGCGCTTCTTCAAGGATGCGATATAGGTGTATTGAGTTCCAAGACCGAGGGGCTTCCCGTATCGCTGCTTGAATATGGCATGGCTGGTCTTCCAGTTGTTGCGACGCAGGTCGGAGAGTGTGAAGAAGTGTTGGATCGCGGTCGCGCAGGCCTCCTTGTGCCTCCCCAATCACCGCGCGATCTCGCCGAAGCGCTGCTGTCATTACTGGGCTCGCCTGAGCGACGCGCATTACTGGGCGAAAGATTCTTGCATCGTGTACAAGAACTTTACAGCGCAGGATCGATTATCGAACGCGTTTGTCTTGTCTATAAGGCCGTTCTCCAGTCGAACAGAACTGAGGCTGCTTACAGGGGATCGGCTCAGGACGGTCTTCGAGCCTGAACCGGCTCTGAATCCCATAGGAACATTCGTGAAGGAACTAGAGATTTCGAATAAGCGCTGGATCAGGCGAATCAATCATCCTGCTCTCTTCCTGACTTACGACGACGGCCCAAATCCGGCCGTGACCTCCCGATTGCTCGACATCCTACGAGCAGTGCGAGGTGCCGCAACCTTCTTTGTAACGGGCGAATCGCTGGATCAAATCGAGGCTCCTTCAATTCTACGGCGCATGTTGGCGGAGGGCCACACGATCGGCAATCACGGACAGCTACATCTTAAGAACGCATATCCTGATTTTGAAGTCTCACAGCGCAGAATCGAGGCTGCCTGCGGCGTGCACACACGGATCTTTCGCGCGCCGCACGGGCTGAAAACGCACGTTGCCGACTATCTCCGAAGAGACCGGAGTGTCTTGGGGCTCCACTGGACCCGGCATTTCGAGGACTGGCTGCCCGTCGACCTCGCGAAAGTCGCGAAGCAGATTTCGGAGGTCGTGGAGCCGGGGTCTATCGTGCTGCTGCATGATGGATCGCCTTCTAGCGAGCAGTATAGAGATCGCAGCCAGGTGCTGGCAATCACTGAGATGATCGCGACCGAGTGCCAATGCAGATCGATTCCGTTAGCCGGCTTGGCCAGTGTCTATCCTGCTCTGCACCGAATTCGAAGTGAATCTGAACGGGTGCGCGAAGACAAGCGTGCTAATCGCGGTTCGAGCGTGGCCAACTCAATTGCGACAACGATCTCTGTTTTCAAACAGTGGTGCGGCTCGCACTAGATATAGTGGTTAGCTTGTCTCTTGAAAACGTACGAAAACCATGTGGAACATTTAAGATGTTGGACGGCGCCTCCTTCGGGTCACCACTTTCTGTTGTAGCTGAACGCCTTCTCAATGGGCGAATGAAAAGGGCAGTTGTCGATTCTTGTCGGTCTGCATTTGTCATCGGTGCTTTTTCGCTCCCAGAGCATGGTAGCAGGGGCATCTCGGAAGACTTGTGTGCACGGCTTGCTTCGGCGGGGTGGCGAATGCGGATTGTGTCGCGACATCCGAGCCGCATCGGCCGCGTGTTGGAAATGTTGTGGACGTGCTGGCGTGAACGGCATCGATATCAGGTGGCTGCGGTGGACCTATACAGCGGACCAGCCTTCTTTTGGGCCAAGGCGGTGTGTTGGGTGCTCCGCCGAGCTGGCAAACCTTACATATTGATGCTTCATGGGGGTAATCTACCCAAATTCGCGGCCCACAGACAGGGATTGGTTCGGAGCCTATTGGCCTCTGCAGTAGCTGTAACTACTCCCTCCCATTATTTAATGGAGCATATGCAGCCCTACCGGGATGATATTCAGGTGCTGCCAAATGGCATCAGCATCAGGACTTATCCTTATAAGCTTCGGCGACAAGGGGCTCTTCGACTAATCTGGTTGCGAGCCTTTCATGAAGTTTATAATCCCGAAATGGCAGTTCAAGCCTTGGCTCTTTTGAAGCAAGATTTCCCGGACATTCACTTGACCATGATTGGACCGGACAAAGGTGATGGGAGTCTTCAGAGGACTCGGCAGGAAGCGGAACGACTCTGCGTCATCGATCACCTTACGCTTCTGGGTAGTGTGAGGAAGGAAGATGTTCCAGAGAAACTCGCTGATGGCGACATATTTTTGAACACCGCCCGGATAGACAATACCCCGGTGAGCGTGCTGGAAGCCATGGCCTCCGGCCTGTGCGTTGTGAGTACGAGTGTCGGTGGAATCCCATATCTAGTGCGAGCCGAATACGAGGCCTTACTGGTTCCGTCGGATAACGCGGAAAGCATGGCGGAAGCTGTCCGCCGAATCATCATTGAGCCTGATCTTTCACGGCGCCTCTCCTACAATGCCCGTCGCAAAGCCGAACAGTTGGACTGGTCGGTCATACTCCCGCGCTGGGAAAAGCTCTTGAGCTCCGCTATTCATTCTGACGGCTAGTCCATGAGGAACGAAATACTGCTAAGCATTCGTGAACTTTCTCTTGGACGGGTGCCCTTCTTGCCTGTCATGTTGGCGGATCCTAATCTTAACCCACATTTCCATTTTGAACTTTACCTACGAACCGTTGGACGCTCGTCTTCATCCATGGTTATCCAGGTTTGAACTCGATAAGGACGGTTTGAGGGATCCTTCTTCATATGCAGGTGTCACGTCACATCGATGGCAATCACCGTACACAGCTATCGACGGACGATATCGGCGTGCCCATTCCCCGTTGGGGCAATTTGGCGTTTCGACGAGAGCTTTGATGCCGCAACCCGCTGACTCTAACCCGCGACGTTTATCCACTGAGGATGCCTTCCTCGAGTTGCTTATCGACACCCTCGAAACGCTGGAGCGGCCAGCTCGCGGGTAATTCTTGCAACGATTGTTCCGGTCCATCACGCACGTCGATCTTACCGAGACGCAAGGCCTCGATCTCTAGGTGCAGGCTCTGGCGCGGAAACGCGAACTTTCCGAGAGCATTGGCAAGAAAGTCGCGCTCCAGGCTGCGTTGGTGGATGTCGTCCGCGAATCTGCTGCGTCTGCCGATTCTGATGGAATATGAAGAACTGCGAAAGCTCCAAATCTAATGTTGCCAGCGACCCGTTGACCGGCTTATATAACCGGCTTTTCTTCGAGGAGTACTTCGAGAAGGAGCTCAGCCGGTCCAGCCGGTATTCTCAAAAGCTTGCGCTCGTCGTTTTCGACCTGTATCGCTTCAATGAAGTGAACGACCGTTATGGACATCCCAAAGGGGATATCCTACTTCAAATGGCGGCGACGACATTGCGAAAGTCCTTGCGTACTTCAGACTATGCGTTCCGGATCGGTGGCGATGAATTCGCGCTGCTACTGCCCCAATCCGATACGGAGCAGGCCGCTGCCCTGAGCCGTCGTTTGCGCGCAGCCTATGCGGCGACGATCGAACCCCTGCGTCTCGGCCCTCCCCTCGCGCTTGATTACGGCCTGGCTGTCTATCCGGACGATGGCGAGCAACAGGAAGTCCTGATCCGCGTGGCCGACGAGCGGCTCTATCAGTTGAAAAATGAATTGCGGTCATCGAGCCCGGCACCCGCGGATCCGACGAGGACACACCCTGCGATCGGGGAAAAGAACGACCTTGTTCGCTCCGCTGCATCCCCCGGACAAGTACCTCCAATGCCTGGCACCAAGACCCTAGGGGCCGAGCGCCAGCGATGGGAACGTGTTTCGCTTGCAAACACACGCGCCTATGCACTCATCGGAGAGGGAGTCGAGCGCACCGCACGTGTAATAGACCTGGGTTACGGGGGAATGGCTTTCGAAACACCCCACCCGGAGGAGCTGGAAGAGGCTTTTTAAGCAGTGCTACATGTGCCGGTTCTGCCACCCTTGCGCGTCAGCCTGCGACGCATTTATCAAGCGCCGGGAAGTACCGGCGCGTCGCGCATCGGATGCTCGTTTGTAACATAACGATACGATATGGACTTAATAAATTGCTCGCCGATGGCCACGCGAGGCGTCGAATTTGTACGAACGGCACGTCGGGGAACCGCATGAACAGCACTCTGGTCCGGATGTACCATTCTCTACCCGGATGGGCGCGCACTGTGGCTGCTGCGGGACGCGGCGCATACTTGAACTACTGGCGCTACGACGATCACACGGAGCAGCTTGTATGCGAGGCTCTGGATCGGGAATCATGGAGTCCCGGTCGCTGGAAGCAGTGGCAGGAAGAACGGTTGGCCTACATCCTGCACCGCGCGGCAACCCAAGTTCCTTTTTACCGGAAGTATTGGGCGAAACGCTCGCCAAAGGTCGGGAGCCGGCCATGGGAATATCTGGAGAATTGGGACATTCTCGAAAAGGAGGAGGTCAGGCGGAATCCGCGAGCCTTCGTCGTTGAGGGTTGCCGTACGCGCTGGATGTTTCCGGAGCACACCAGCGGAACCAGCGGAACGCCACTGACCTTATGGCGGCGGCGTGAAACCCAACGCGATTGGTATGCGCTGATCGAGGCGCGCGTGCGGCGGTGGCACGGTATTTCCCGCCAAGATCGCTGGGCGATCCTCGGCGGTCAATTGATCGTTCCAGTGACCGGAAGTACTCCTCCATTCTGGGTGTGGAACTCTTCTCTGCATCAGCTATACATGTCGTCATTTCACCTGTCCCCGGAGTTCGCGTCCCAATATCTCGATGCACTCAAGCTCCATGAAGTGAAATATTTACTCGGATATACCTCATCACTCGAATTCCTGGCCCGCGCCGCATTACGGTTGGGTCGCACGGACTTGAAAATGGCAGTCGTGCTGACTAACGCCGAACCGGTTTCAAACATGCAGCGAAGCGTAATTTCGAAAGCCTTTCAATGCCCGGTACGTGACAGTTACGGCATGGCCGAGATGGTTGCGGCGGCCAGTGAGTGCTCCGAAGGAAACATGCACCTGTGGCCGGAGGTCGGAATCATAGAGGTATTCGATGACCATTTACGGGTCCAGGACGGCATGCCGGGAGACATGATTTGTACAGGCCTGCTTAACGATGATATGCCGCTAATTCGCTACAGGGTTGGAGACCGTGCCGCCGTCCAGCCGGCGAATGTCGCACCGTGTGCCTGCGGGCGCTTCTTGCCGTTTTTGGCTGCTCTCGAAGGGCGCGTTGATGACGTTTTGCATACGGCTGATGGGCGGTGCATCGGCCGTCTGGATCCCATCTTCAAAGGAGGGTTGCCGGTCCTTGAGGCGCAGATCATTCAGGAAACGTTGGTCCGCATCCGAGTCCGCTATGTGCCCACGAGCGAATTCTCGCAAGCTTCAGCCGAAGAGTTGATTCACGCTGTACGGGAGTACGTCGGGCCAATGGAAGTCATTCTGGAGCCGTTGCATCGAATTCCACGTGAACCGAGTGGAAAGTTCCGGTCCGTCATTTGCAAGCTATCGGAAGAAAAAAGCGGGGTGACACCGTGACTAAAGGGATGCCACGTACTATCTTCGACGGCCATGTAAGAGAAGGGATCCAGGACCTAGAGCGCTTCGAAGGGAACGGTGGCCATGTCTCCAGACGAAAGTACAATTTAGAGAAAGCTTATCGGCGCGTTCCCGTGTGGGCTCAAAACCTGGGCCTCTTTCTCTACGGGATATTCTATCGTCGTGAACGCCTCGGAGGTGTTTTCAATTCGTATGTCGCATGTTTTCGAACCAGAGATTGTTGGCCCAAAGAGCGCATGCAAGAATTCCTGCAGCAACAGCTCCGATCTGTGCTGTTGCATGCCTTCCGCGAGGTTCCTTACTACGTGCAACGATGGAGTTCCGCCGGGCTGGATTCCAATGACCTCGAGCGACTGACGGTGTCGGAACTCTCGAGATTACCAGTGACTCCCAAGCGCGACTTGGTTGGAAATACGAATTTTTTCGTGGCGCAAAATATTGCAGGCAAAAAAAGCTACATCATTATCACAGCAGCGGCAGCACCGGGACACCCATCACATGCGTCCTCTCCTCAGAAGATCATCAACGATTCTTCGCTGCTCGGGAGGTGAGGTCATTCGGCTGGGCTGGAACCAGCATTCGGTCACCCCGCGCCATGATCGGCGGCAGACTTGTGGTCCCCTCTGCTGATTCGGCGCCTCCCTATTACCGGTATAACTGGCCGGAACGACAAGTCTATTTCTCCGCGTTTCATATCAGCCCTGATCGGGTCCGGGATTATTTAGAAGGATTTCATCGTTACAGGCCTACGGTGCTGACTGGATATGCCCATTCATACTATGCCCTCGCGCGAATGATGCTGGATCAAGGACTGCGATTAGACTACGGGCCGGTCGGCTTGGTGCTCAGTTCGGAAAAGCTGACCCAGGAGATGAAAGGCGTGATTCAGCAAGCGTTTCGGGCTCGGCCCTATGAAGAATATGGGGCGGTTGAACAATGTGTGTTGGCCACCGAGTGCGAATTCGGCAACCTCCACATCAACTCTGATTTCGGCATCGTCGAAATTTTAGACGAGAAAGACATGCCCGTTCCTGCTGGGCTGCAGGGTCGCATCGTGTGTACGGCTTTACTGAGCGAAACTCAGCCGTTGATCCGTTACGACATCGGAGACATTGGAATGTTGTCCGCGGCCGGGTGCGCTTGCGGTCGCGACCAACTGCCTGTTCTTCAAGAGGTCGCCGGCCGAGTGGAAGCTGTCATTGTCGGCCGTGATGGCCGGCAAACCGTTCGGTTGCATGGTCTCTTCATCGATCTACCCCACGTATTGGAGGGGACAGGTCATACAGGAAAGTCTCGATTTTGTTTCGCGTCCGAGTCGTGACGCAGCCAGGTTTCGACAACAAAGAACAGCAGATCATTCGACAACGCCTCGAGGAACGTATCGGCAAGATTCGTGTCGGGGTAGAACCTGTTGACAGAATCGAACGCACTGAACGGGGCAAATTTCGAGCGGTCGTCTCGCTATTGCCCGCAAATAAGTCCCTTGAATTTGCCGGGTCGCGGTGTCTGCGGGGCCACAACCAGCTTAATCCCATTTGTAGTGATGATGCCAGCGCTGAATGTTGAAACCTTCTTCGGGGGGGCTTTCTAAGCCAATGGTGTGCAACAACAGTCCGTCAAATGGAAAGAAAATCTCTATCGTGGTTGCTTGCCGGAACGAGTGTAAACATATTCGTGCTTTCACCGAATCTCTGCTGGCACAGGACCTGCGGGGGTTCGATTGGGAACTCATCATTGCCGACGGAAAGAGCGATGACGGTACCGGAGAGTTCCTATCCGAATTTGCCCGCGCGAACTCGCGCATCACTATCATAGAAAATCCCTTCTGCATTGTCGCGACGGGACTAAATGCTGCGATCCGTGCGGCGCGTGGGGAGGTCATCCTTCGGATGGACACCCACAGCGAATATGCCCGCGATTATGTCAAGAAGTGTGTGGAGACCTTGGAAACTAGCGATGCTTGCAATGTGGGTGGCCCGGCCCGAACCAAAGCCGAAGGATTATGCTCGCGCGCCATCGAGGCTGCTTATCACAGCCGATTTTCGTCTGGTGGGGCTCGATTCCACGATGAACATTACAGCGGGTACGTGGACACCGTGCCGTACGGCTGCTGGCGCAAAGAAACGCTGCTGCGTCTAGGACTGTTTGACGAGCAGTTGGTGCGGAACCAGGATGATGAACTTAACCTGCGCCTGATCCGCGCCGGAGGCAAAATCTGGCAATCCTCAGACATCGTGTCTTGGTACCATCCGCGGACTACGCTCTCTTCACTCTTCCGCCAATATTTCCAATACGGATTCTGGAAGGTTCTGGTAATTCGCAAGCATAGGCTTCCGGCGTCTTGGCGACACTTGATTCCCGGCGCTTTTGTGGTGCTGAACCTAGTGCTTTTTCTGGCGGTGGTCACCACGTCGGTCAGTGGACCGTGGTTTGCGCTGGAGACGACAACAATAGTCTGGGCGGCTCTCTTACTGTCCTATGCCCTTGCGTGTTTGGCTTCCGCAGTATTTTCAGCGCGGCGCTATGGATGGCAGCTTCTACCTTATCTGCCTCAGACGTTTGCTGTGTTCCACCTGTCTTATGGTCTCGGGTTTCTCGCCGGGTTGATTTATTGGCCGTTTGCGCGAGCGGAGCGCCCGCAGTTGGGCAATTTGTTTGAGGGGGACACGCGATGAGCTTTCCTCGTTTGTTGCAGCCCGCTGATATCGAAAACGGAGCCCGTGAGATTGAACGGATTCGCGCTGAATACGCGCGGCGCAAGCGAGACATTCCACAATCTTATTATAGCTGGGACCGCGTATACAACTGCTTCACCCACACCCAGCTGGTTCGCGATTGTATTGCCATGCTAGCCAGGGAAAAAATGTTCCCGCTGGAAGGTCGGTCTGTGGCGGATATTGGGTGTGGCTCAGGGACTTGGCTCCTTGAGTTCGCGCAATGGGAGGCAAGCGATCTCCACGGGATCGACCTGAATGAGTCGCGGATCGAACGAGCGAAGGCACGATTTCCCTCAGCCAAGCTGCACGTAGGTGACGCTCGCCAGCTTCCGTGGCCAAACAGTTCGTTTGATCTTGTGTCGCAGTTCACGCTTTTCACTTCTATCCTGAGCGATGCGGTGAAAAAGAAAATTGCGCGGGAAATGTGGCGCGTAGTGAAACCGGGCGGAGTGATTTTGTGGTTTGATTTCCGTGTCAACAATCCACGGAACAAAAGCGTCCGCGGTATTTCGTCAAGCGAAATCCACTCGCTATTCCCGAATTGCAGCATCCGATTGCGCCGAGTCACCCTCGCTCCGCCGCTCGCGCGCCAAATCGTACCGGTTTCTTGGATTGCAGCTTCTCTCCTTGAGAAGATTCCCGTTCTACGGACGCACTATCTTGGGATTATCCGCAAATGATCAGACCGGCCGGTTCGAAGTTCGGCGTCCGTGCCTTGGGAAATTCGTATGCTTCAGAATGCGCCAGCAATTTGCGCGGCAGACATTCGGTTTTGTTTTCGGAATTCATCGTCTAGAGCAATACCGTATGCTAAAGCTCCCAGAAGACTCAGAGACTCGACATCAGATCTCCTATTGTCATGACTAAAATGGAGAACTCGATCAAAGTCGAAACTGCATTGTTGTTCCAGTTGAAAGGCGGCTGTTCATGTTGCTTTCGGTAGTCATTCCTGTTTACAACGAGGCGGAAGCGCTCCCATTCCTATTCCGCTCTCTACACCAAGTGTTGCGGAATATGGACTGCGATTACGAGGTGATCCTCGTCAACGACGGTAGCCGAGACGAGACACAGCAGCTTCTCGTGACGGCCTCGGCAGCAGATCGCCGGATCAAGGTCCTTGGATTCAGTCGCAACTTCGGCCATCAGGCGGCAATCACTGCAGGCCTCGACTTCGCAACGGGAGATGCGGTGGTGGTCATGGACGCGGACCTCCAGGATCCCCCCGAACTTCTCCCTGAGATGATCGAGTTGTTTCGGCGTGGCTATGATGTCGTCTCGGCCCAGCGTATTCGTCGCGACGGCGAGACTATTTTCAAACGAGCGACTGCTTCCTTATTCTACTGGATAATGCGACACCTGGTGGACGAACACATGCTCCCCGAAGTCGGCGACTTCCGTTTGTTCAGCAGAGCCGCCATTGTGGCCATACGTAACTTTCGCGAGCAGCACCGCTTCATGCGCGGCCTCGTGGCATGGTTGGGATTGAAGGAAGTGATCGTGCCTTTCCACCGCCAAGAACGCTCGGGCGGCGACACCAAATATTCTCTGCTGAAGATGCTTCGTTTCGCGTGGACCGCCATCTCTTCGTTCTCAGCGCTCCCGTTGCGTTTCAGCTTGGCGGTTGGCGTGTTTGTCGCATTTGGGGGATTTTCTTACTTGTTCTATACCGTATATGCCGCGTTGGTCTTGAAGGTCACTATACCTGGGTGGGCCTCACTTGTAGCTCTGCAGGTCATATTCTCTGGGGTGACACTCATTGCCATCGGCCTGCTGGGCGACTACGTCGCTCGGATTTATGAGGAATCCAAGGGCCGCCCTTTATATGTGTTGAGCGAAACGGTAAACCTTAGAAAACCAGAAACCGAAATTCCCAGAGCCGTCATTCTACCAGTGCGCGTATCGACCGTTGAAGTGATTCCGGGCCGTGTCATCTCGCGAACGAAGGATCCTGAGCCAAGAAGCAAACATGCCAGCTGAATTTGCCGCCAATGCTGTTGGAAAGTGCGATACCGGATTAACGCATTACAGATTAGGAGACATCTCGTGAACACCCGCGCTCCAACAAGCACGTCGTCTCCCAACCTAGGCTTCGGGTGGTCTGGGACATTTTCAGCAACCCAGGCCGAAGCAGCGGCATTATTGCTGATTTGTATTACGCTAGCCGTTGGGGCCTTTCTCAGCTTTCCACTTTACGATGACGGCTGGCTGGCTTTGGTACTTCGGGAATCAGGGCGGCACTCCCTTGCCCAACATATGGGAGACCGGCCCGTTTTTGGCTTTCTCTTGGAATGGTTAGCGAGTTTTGGTGCAGCCAATAGGTTCGTATTCGTACTCCTCAATGCAGTCCTGTGGTTGGGCTTCGCGATCGAGTCCGGAATGCTTTTTCGGAAGCTCTTTCCGGAATTCAAAGCCTACTCTATCGTGGCGGCCTGCCTGACACTCGCACCAATTGTTCTCCAGACTCAACTGTCTACGGCCTTAGTTGCGATCCCCGCCAACTTCGCGACGATTCTTGGCTATGCGGCTATTCTCCTCTTACTGCGGCATAGCCATGAGGACAAGCCAACCCGGCCTTTGCTTTTGGGTATCGCAGCGGTGCTGGCAGCGTCGGGAGTTGCGCTTAGCGAGTATGGTGTTGCCACTAATCTAGTCGGGTGCGTGATTCTAATCGGAGTGGCTCTAACGTTTTCCACTCGGATGGCGCGCCGCCAGCTATTCCTCCGGGCTGCTTGGCTCTTCGCTCTGACGGGTGCGGTCTATCTTCTGTTCGCAAAGACGGCAGATTTCAACGTACGTCCAGACGTAGCCCCGGCACACATGCTTCGCCATGAGGTGGGTAAGTGGATGGAGGTGCCGTTTGATGTAATTGCGGGCGCCTGGCACGCGATGATTGGCGCGTATGCAGCGGCATTAGGAAACATCACGCTGGCATGGGACAGCAAGTCGACTATCGTCGGCGTCCTATTCGGATTTCAGACGGCAATCCTACTCTGCCTCGGCGTTCAGAAACGACGAGTCGAGGGATTGGCGGAGGATCGGCTGGAGCGATTCCCCAGCCGATTGGCCGTCCTGCTTCCTGCGATTCTCGTTGGGCTCTTGCCATTCAGCCTCATGGGCCGCGCAACGACGCTCCTGGCGTTTGGATCACGCTTTAGAATTCCGATCATGCCGGTCGCGGCGGCGACGACCGTTTGCTTGGCTCTTTATTTGGTCCGACCGTCATTTCGTTGGATACCAGTGGCGATGTTCGGTTTCATCATTGGTTATGCTTCGTGGATATCTACATACTCAGCGATTCAACAGACTCGAGCGATCGCAGCCGTTCAGGGGGCCCTCAAACCGTACGTAGCGCAAACCGACGGTTACACTGTAGCGGTAGTGCCGTTCAAGAGGTTCGAAACAGAGCTTACGGCAAACGTTACCTCTACTTGGCCTCTGGAGCTGGAAAAAAGGCTATGGGTCGTTGCAGAAGACCCAGCCCGGATACAGTTCGGCGACCGCAGCACCTGTCGTCCAAGTTCTGTCCTTGACATACAAGTCCGGGGACTTGCACGAGTTGGAAAACTAGACCAGCTCCTGTGGGTAGAAGCACCATCCGGCAAGTCTGTTTTAATCGAGCCCTATTGTCATACGTCGAACTGAGAAGCATTTGGTCTAACGAAAGCGAGGGAATGGAGTTGTCATGCCTCAAAATTATGGAATAGCGCCCCAACAAACGTATGGTGCGTGCATGGAGAATGAGAAGACATATGATCGCGGGGAGCAACCCGCGATTAGGGCCGACGATGTCCGCTCGGCTAAGCATTTTGACGAAGGCGCCCACAAGTACGCAGCGGGCTACGAAGAGCGCTGCAGTGCCGGACATTCTTTCCGCGCTCGGCGTTCCAAGGCCCAGGCGCTTCTCGGGAAGGGCCCTCTCGGCGACTTATTGGATGTCGGTGGTGCTTCCGGCGTCTATTTCGACGCGCTGAAATCACAGGTCTCTTCTTATCACATACTCGATGTTAGCCCGCTGATGATTTCGCAGGCGCAAGACATCAAGAGCGGGGGCGTGCCGCTGTTTTGCCACCTGGCTTCGGCATACAACCTGCCGTTTCCGGATGAGCATTTCGATACCGTGCTGGCCATGGGCGTGCTTGAATACTTGGACCAACCATGGAAGGCGCTTGAAGAGATGGCACGCGTCGCTAGGCCTGGCGGTGTGATTCTCGTATCCTATCCTAACGTCCAGAGTCCCATGCGGCGGATGTCGCAAGCGATCTATCGCTTTTTTCGGAAACCGAGTCCGTTCGCTGCGACCCTTGTGTTCTCGGTCGGGGAGGTGCGTGAAGCTGCAGCCACTTTGAAATTGAAAGAGATTTGCATCAAAGGATACAACGCACAGTTGATTCCATTTCCGCTGACGTGGCGTCTGCGTTGGCTGTCCTATTACTTGGCCAAAGCCTTGGAACCCTTGTTGGGGAGGTCAGGGAATCTGTGGGGTTCGAGTTTTATCGTGAAGTGCGAGAAACTGAATGGGAATGGCTGGGCTTGCACGGCTCGTCACCTAATGAAGTCGTGAAACCCTTCTAAGGAATGTATGCTTCGGATAGCCATATCGTTCGATTATGACTCGCCCGCTGGATTTCGGGAGTCGTTTCACATGCGCGACTTCCCGGCCAACGCGGACTACGAAGGAACAGATATTCTTCTACAAGTGCTGCGGGCTCATGATGTGAAGGTCACTTTTGGCATCGTTGGTCAAGTGGCGCTTGCAGGCGAACAGTGGGACCATTGTCAGGAACAGATCCAGGCGATCCATCAAGCAAGACACGAGATCGCGTCGCATTCCATGACCCACCGCTACCTGCCGCCTATGCGCGACGGGGAGTTGTTGGAGGAAGTGGCTGCGAGCAAGCGCGCGCTCGAAGAGTGCATTGGCAGCAGGATCCAAGGTTTCATCCCTCCGTTTAACCGACCGTCCCACTTCCCGGAGGGCGGAGCGTTCAGCTTTTCGGAAGTGTTCGGTTTCGATGGGCGAGGGCGCGGAC
>ODAK010004579.1_pt1 | contig 14122 bp, 10 predicted proteins | sample 1539591 | NCBI WGS metagenome assembly ODAK01 (sample SAMEA3539303, study PRJEB22396) | soil metagenome | biome: tundra; feature: field; material: soil | place: USA | collected 2010-05 | depth 0.15 m | reverse complement strand
TCGCCGTGGCCGGGACGTTACTGGTGCCCGTTACCGTTTGAGTATCGGTCAACACGCTGGTTGCGCTGGCCGTGGACCCATTCGTGGTTGTGCCCGTGGTTATGGCCGTAGTCGTGGCCGTGGTTGTGGCCGAGGCAGTACCGGTAGTCGTCAGCGTGGCATTCGAATCATTGCCGCCAGAGATGACGTCGTGGGCGAATGCGGTGGCAGGCTGGAGGAAGATGTCATTGCCCGGTCCGCCGTTGAGGGAGTTCTGGCCCGTGCCCGCCGTGCCGCTGGTGATCTGGTCGTCACCTGCCCCTCCGAACACGGTCAAGCTGATGTCGCCGGTGAGCGCGGCCAAGCCAGATGGGCTGGTAAGGCTAGTCGCCTGGCCGTCGATGATATCATTCCCTGGACCGGTGCTGATCGTGACATCCGAAACGTTCGCGAGACTCACGCTAGCAAAGGTAGGAGGGGTTGGGCTGGATCCCGTGGCAAAGGCGACGTAGGAAGTCGGGCTCTTGGTGGCAAGAGTGAAGATGTCTGGATTTGTGGTTCCGCGGAACATAACCTCGTTGACTCCGGTGGTCTTGAGGTCAATCACGATGCCGATGTTCGACGCATCTCCCACCGCGAACTGTCCATTCAGGAAGTCGAGCAGCACCTTGTGGCTGGCTGTCCCATTTGCTTCCGCTGCCACGATGGAGATCTTGTTGCTGGGATCAAAGACGCATTGATCTCCGCCACTCGTGTTGGCGTTGACCACGACCATGTTGTCGCTGGCCCGCAGGTAAAGATACGCGAATTCACCGCTCGAAACGGTGATCACGACGGGGTTGGAGGTCCCGCAAGGGGTCGACAACTGGGCAAACACCCTCGAGGTGATCCCTTCGAATCCACCGGAGTCGTATGCAATCGCCTGTGGGGATGCATTTTTCTGCTGCTGCTGATCCTGTGCCTGGCAGGCAAACAGCCCAGCCGTCAGTAGTCCCAAGCCATACGATTTCCAACCGGGTCTGTGTGCGAACATTGCGTAGCCTCCTTCAGTGTTAGCGGAACCTGTGAAGCACAGTTCGAGCCATCCAGTGTTGTGATGGCCTCCGTTCGTCTCACCAACGAACTAAACCGAACTTCTCAGTAGCAATCTTCGGCTCGCCCTTCAGATTCATTAAGCCAAGAACTGGAGTGGGCACACGATTGACAAGCACCTAAGCGAATTGAATTCGCGGGTTTCCGCGATTACCGTCAGGTTTGGCTTGTCGGAAATCCGACGATGCTCCGGAAGCGCGCTGGGCCAAAAGCAAACGAGGAGCGAAGCGGAAGATCCGCCGCGCTCCTCGTGGGGATTTAGGGGCTAGCCCCTACGCCAGTGCCAGCGCTTCGTCCAGCGCTTCGAGCAGGTCGTCGGGGTGCTCGAGGCCGACCGACAATCGGATAAGATCCGGCGTAAGGCCGCCGTCGCGCTGCTGCGCCTCGGTGAGCTGCGAGTGCGACGTGCTAGCCGGGTGAAGGATCAGGCTCTTGGCGTCGCCCACGTTCGCCAGGTGCGAGAAGAGTTTGATGTTGTCGATGATCTTCACCGCCGACGCGTAGCCGCCCTTGACGCCGAAGACGACCATGCCGCCGAAGCCATTCTTCAGGTACTTGCCGGCCTTGTCGTAGGTGGGATCATCCTTAAGGCCTGGGTAACGGACCCAAGCCACCTTGGAATGCTTCTTGAGGTGCTCGGCGACTTTGAGCGCGTTCTCGCTATGGCGAACCATGCGCACCGGCAAGGTTTCGATTCCCTGCAGGAAAAGGAACGAGTTGTCGGGGGCAATCGCAGCGCCGAGGTTGCGCAGCGGCACCGTGCGCACGCGCAGAGCGTAGGCAATGGGCGCGAGTGCATCCGGCAAGTCGTGCGCCCAGCGCAAGCCGTGGTAATTGCTGTCGGGCTCGTTAAGGAGTGGGAAGCGCGGGTTGTTCTTCCACTGGAACTTGCCCGAGTCGGTGATGATGCCGCCAATGGCCGCGCCGTGACCGCCCAGCCACTTGGTCAGCGAGTTGACGACGATATCCGCGCCGTGCTCGATGGTGCGCAGAAGGTACGGCGTCGTGAAGGTCGCATCGGCGATGAGCGGCAGGCCGTGCTTGTGCGCGACGTCCGCAACGGCATCGACGTCGGTGAAATCGAGCACCGGGTTGCCGATGGTCTCGATGAACACGGCGCGCGTCTTATCGGTAATGGCGTTGGCGAAGTTCTTCGGATCTTTCGGATCCACGAATTTAACCTTGATGCCCAGCTGCGGAAGGATCGAATCGAACTGGGTGATGGTGCCGCCGTACAGGTTGTTCGCGGCGACGATCTCGTCACCAGCTTGGGCCAGCGTGATGATCGCGTAGAAAATCGCCGCCGTTCCCGAGGCTACCGCCACCGAGGCGGCGCCGCCTTCAAGCTGCGATACACGCTGTTCGAGGATGTCGGTGGTCGGATTCATGAGCCGCGTGTAGATGTTGCCCAGCTCCTTGAGCGCGAAGAGGTTGGCGGCATGCTCGGTGTTCTTGAAGACGTACGAGGTCGTCCGGTACACCGGCACTCCGCGCGACATCGTCGCATCGGGCGTCTGTCCTGCGTGCAGTGCCAAGGTTTCGAACCGGTAGGATTTCGCGCTCATGGTCTGTCCCTCTCTACGTTGATAACGTCCACGGTTGTAGCACGACAGCGACAGCCGTCAATAATAAAGGACCGATGTCTTGTTTAGGAGACCTGTCCGCGCACCTTCGTCAACGGGCGTAAATGATGAGATTGTGGTATCGGCCTTCCGAATTGCCGGGATTTTCGTAGCTGTGGGGCTCATCCGCGCGAAACGAAATGGAATCGCCGGGGGCCAATTGGCAGACTTCAGCGCCGACGCGCAGGTTTAGCTGTCCACTTAAAACGACAACTATCTCGCGCGTACCCGACGCATGGGGATCGGACGAGTGCGAGGCGCGCGCCGCGAGGCGAAGCTCGTAAAGCTCGACCCAGGGATTCGATCCGGCGGGCGACAGCGGTCGACTCTCCAGCTTGCCGTCCGCCGAGCGCAACACCTGCGCATCCGAGCGGCGAAGCACCGCCATACCTTGGCCCTCGCCGCCCATGAGCTCGGCGAACGGAATGCCCAAACCCACAGCAATTTTCCACAAAACGCCCAGCGATGGATTGCTCTTGCAAAGCTCGATTTGCGACAGCGCCGCTCGACTCACGCCCGAGGCAACGGCCAATTCGTCGAGAGACATGCCGCGTGTCTTGCGCTTCTCGCGCAGCTGCATGCCCACCCGCTTCGCCAAATCGGCCGCGCCCAAATCGTCGCCGGGCGGAAGCGGTTCCTTGCGCAGCGAGGTTGCGGAGACTCGTTTGTTCTGGACAGATGTCTTTTCCTTCTTCATTCCGACGCGCACCATAGCACTACGTGTTGCCGATGCCGATGCCCTACCGGCACCGGATACTGAGCACAGGACAACGCGGCGTGCCGTCGGCTCGACGGCACGAGCACGCGTCGGCCACCAAAAAAGTCGGCAAGATCGTCCTGTAGGGGAAAGTCGGCATTGCCCACAAGCTCGAAGTAGCGTGTTGTTATCTCCGTCCTTAGATCCCCCTCCTTGCCCCCTGCCCAGGAGTTTTCATGCGGTATCGTGCTGTATCGACGACGCTCTTCGTGACTCTTTCCGTGCTCGGCTGTGCTGACAATCCTCGTTTCGCTGAAAATGCCGGCTCAAGTGGTGGCCGTGGCGGCAACGCTTCGGGTGGTTCGCGCTCGTCCTTGGGCGGCGCAACGTCGACCGGCGGAAGCCAAGGCTCGGGTGGATCGCTTTCGTCAGGCGGTATCGCCGCGTCTGGTGGAAGCACCTCATCGGGTGGATCCGCAGCGGGTGGTAGTGCCGGTGGCGCCGGCAGCTCGGGCGGATCGTCAGCCAAGGGTGGCTCGGGCGGTGCCAACAGCTCGGGAGGGAGTACCTCGACGGCCGACTGTACCGATGTCGTGCCGCCGTCCAATCCATGTTCCGACTGGAAGAGCTGGAACCAATGCTCGACGTCCTATCTGGTGGACGGCCACTTCTGCGAAAAGACCTGTGGCCGCTGCGGCGGTAGCGCGGGCGCCAGCGGCGCCAGCGGCTCCGGCGGATCCAGCAACGCCAGCAGTTCGGGCGGCTCCGCCGGCTCCAGCGCAGGAGGCAGCGGCGGCGGTGGCGTGGTTTCGCCCGGAAGCACGAACCCGCAAATTAGCGGCAGCAACGGCTGGGCCTCGCGCTACTGGGACTGCTGCAAGCCCTCCTGCTCCTGGACGACCAACGTTCAGTCCTGCCAGAAAGACGGCACAACCCGCATCAGCGACAAAAACGCCAAGAGCGGCTGCGAAGGTGGCTCTGCGTTCGAGTGCTACGACTTTTCCCCTTGGTACGACGCCGGCACCAACACGTCGTACGGCTTTGCCGCCCACAACGGCAACTGCGGCACGTGCTACATGCTGCAGTTCACGGGCGACAGCCAGAACGTGTCCAACAATGCCGGTGCCGCCGCCCTCAAAGGCCAGCAAATGATCGTGCAGGCCATCAACATCGGCAACATCGGAAGCGACCAATTCGACGTGCTCATCCCCGGCGGGGGCGTCGGCGACTTCGACGGCTGCGGCACGCAATTCGGCTTCTCCAGCAACACGAAGTACGGCGGCTTGCTTTCGGACTGCAACAATGACCCGACCTGCATGAAGGGCAAGTGCCAGACTGCATTTGGCAACATTCCGGCCCTGCTCGCCGGTTGCAACTGGTTCACCGGCTGGTACAGCTCGGCCGCCAATCCGAAGGTCATCTACAAGCAGGTTAGCTGCCCGTCGCAGATCACCTCGAAGAGTGGCATCGGCGGTTGACCCATGCGCACGCAGGCAGGTTCGCCGCGCCGTCCCGCCTTCCCCTTATGGCGTCATGGTACGACGAGCTTGCTGTGAGCTGGTCCACGGGCTCGACTAAAGATTGGCTGACATTCCGGCCATTGCCGAGCCAATCTCGAGCTGTTTTGCTACTACTAGATAGGTAGATCTCACGTCTCGGAGGCTTTCCATGCGGTTTTCCCCCCCATCATCACGTCTTGTCTTGCTCACGGGTTCCCTTCTGGGCTTGGCGTGTGCCAAGGCTGGCGTCATCGCGGGGGCCGCTGGCTCGGGCGGTAGCAACAGCGACGCATCCTCCGTCACCATCAACCTCGACGCGCCGTCGGTCATCCTCAGCTCGGACGCGCCCATCATCCGCGTTAACTCCGATGCACCTCCTGGCCCCAACTGCGGCAATGGTGAAAAGACAAAGGACGAGGCCTGCGACGATGGCAACACCGTGTCCGGCGACGGCTGCGCCAACAACTGCCTCTATGTCGAGCCTGGCTACTCGTGCGTGACGGCAGGCAAGCCGTGCCGGCCCATCGCTCGCTGTGGCGACGGCTTGGCCGTCTTCCCCGAACAGTGCGACGACGGCAACAAAAAAAACGGTGACGGTTGCTCCGACGCCTGCCGCGTCGAGGTCGGCTGGAAGTGCGCTGGTAGCCCCAGTAGCTGTACGCATACCACCTGTGGCGACGGCAAAATCGAGGGCGCCGAAAGCTGCGAAGACGGCAACAACATGCCCTTCGATGGGTGCTCCGCCGATTGCACGAACGAACCCAAGTGCAAAGACACGAGCGGCTGCACATCCACCTGTGGCGACGGCATCGTAATGGGCAACGAAGCCTGCGACGACGGCAACAACACCGACGGCGACGGCTGCTCGGCCGATTGCAAAGTCGAAACGGGCTACGACTGCACGCAGCCGAGCATCGGCGACAAGATGCAAGTCCCCGCCATCTACCGCGATTTCAAATACCAACACCCGACCGACTTCGAGGCGGGCGTCACCGGCTCGACTACCCCCACTCCCGGCCTGGTCAAGAGCGACCTCGATGCCAACGGCAGGCCGGTCTACACCGGGGTCACCGGCAACGCGGTTCACATCGCAAGCGCGGCCACGTTCGCCCAGTGGTACAGCAACGTCGACGGCGTGAACCACGCAACCACCGGCAAGCTGACCCTTTGGAACAACAGCAAGGGCGGCTACGTGAACCGCTACAAGGAGGACGGCACCCAGTATTTCAACACCGAGCCGGCCTACTACTGTGGCAACGTGGGCAACGAAAAGACCGACGCCGACGGCAAGCCAATCCCGTGCACGTCCATGTACGCGACCGCGACCAACTGCGACGAGCTGGCCGCCAAAGGCGAGGAGATGCTGCCGGGGAGCTGCGTCTCCACCAACGGTTCGTACAGCGCAAAGTACATCGTCTCGAAGATGGACGGCAACCCGTGCTTCTTCCCCGTCGACAACGACAACTTCTCGACGGAGAGGAATTACGCCCAGATTCCTCCCTACTACGACGCCTCGAAGTCGTGGCCGAAGCAGGTCGACGACGCCGGCAACGTGATCATGCACAACTTCAGCTTCACCAGCGAGGTGCGCTACTGGTTCAAGTTCGACAAGAGCAAGACCTACACCCTCGACTTCACCGGCGACGACGATGTCTGGGTGTTCATCAACGGCAAGCTCGCAGTCGACCTGGGCGGCATCCACTCGCCGGTCAGCGGAACCATCGTGATTGGCTCGAACGGCAACGGTACCACCACGGTGACCTCGTTCGATACCCAGGGCGTCGCCACCACCCCGACCACATCGCCCGCCAGCATCGGTTTGCAGGACGGCACGGTCTACCAGATCGCCGTGTTCCAAGCGGAGCGCCAAACGACCGGTTCATCGTACAAGCTGACCTTGAGCGGCTTCAACGCCGCTCCCAGCGTCTGCAAGCCGAAGTGCGGTGACGGCGTCCTGGAAATGGGCGAAGAGTGCGACGACGGCGACCAGAACGGCAAGGGCGGCTACGGCACGTGTGGCGCCGACTGCACGCTGCAGGCCGGGTTCTGCGGCGACGGCGCCATCAACGGCGACGAAGACTGCGACGACGGCGCCTTGAACGGCACGGCCGGTGACCCTTGCCCGTCCGGCTGCCACTGGATTATCCCAATCTTTTAGGTAGCCGGCCGGCGCGCGGAGCGGTCCTTGCAGCAAATACCTGCTGGGACTGGCCGGCGGCGGTGCAATCGTCGTACACTCGGGCATCTTCCATGCTCGACATCCGCCTGGTCCGTGAAAAACCCGATGAAGTTCGCGAAGGGCTGCGCAAGCTTTTCTCGGACGTGAACCTCGACGCCGTCATCGCCCTCGACGAGGACGTACGCAAGCTGAAGAACGATTCGCAAAGCATTCAGGCCGAGCAGAATCGCCTTTCGAAAGACATCGCCAAAGCGCCCACGCCCGAGGCGCGCGAGGAAATCAAAGGCAAGGGCGCCGCGCTCAAAGCGAAGAACGAGCAACTGCTCAAGGATCTCGCCGAAAAGGAAGCCGCGCTCGATGAGAGACTGCTGGAGTTTCCCAACCTGCCGCACCCGTCGGTGCCGGTGGGCAAGGACGAAACCGAAAACCGCACCCTGCGCGAAGAGGGCACCAAACGCACCTTCGACTTTGCGCCGCAAGCGCACTGGGATCTCGGCCCGCGTTGGGGGGTTATCGACTTCGACCGCGGCGTGAAAATCTCGGGCAGTCGCTTCTACGTGCTCAAGGACTGGGGCGCTCGCCTGCAGCGCGCGCTCATCTCGTTCATGCTTGACCTGCACACGACCAAGCACGGCTATACCGAGATCCTGCCGCCCTACATGGTTCGCCGCGACTGCTTGGTCGGGACCGGCAATCTACCCAAGTTCGGCGACAACCTTTACCGCGACATCAGCGAAGACTTTTGGTTCATTCCTACCGCGGAAGTTCCCGTGACCAATCTCTACCGCGAGGAAGTCCTCGACGGTGCGCAGTTGCCCATCAAGCACGTCGCCTTCACCGCCTGCTTCCGCCGCGAGCAAATGGCCGCCGGGCGGGACACCCGCGGGATCAAGCGCGGCCACCAATTCGACAAGGTCGAGCTGGTAAAATTCGTGCGACCAGAAACTTCGATGGACGAGCTCAAGGGCCTCCTGTCCGACGCCGAAGACGTGCTCAAGGCGCTTGAGCTTCCCTACCGCGTGATCGAGATGTGTACCGGCGACCTGTCGTTCTCAGCCATGGTCAAGTACGACCTCGAGCTGTGGGCGCCCGGCTGTGGCGAGTGGCTGGAGGTCAGCTCGTGCTCGAACTTCGGCGACTTCCAAGCCCGCCGCGCGAAGATCCGCTTCAAGGATGGCAACAAAGCCGGCAAGGAAAAGAACCGCTTCGTGCACACGCTCAACGGCTCGGCCCTGGCACTGCCGCGAACCCTCATCGGCGTGCTCGAAACCTATCAGCGCGCCGACGGCAAGCTCGACGTTCCCACGGTACTGCGTCCGTACATGGGCGGTGTCGAGGTGCTTGGGTAAAGCCGCGTGGAAGGCAAGCCGCTAGGACTGGCCGTGGTCTTCTCCGGCTTCTTCGCCGTGGCTATCGGCGTGCTGATTCTTCACGCCGCCAGTTCGCCGCCGCCCACGCCCAAGCGACCCGAGCCGCCGCCACCACCGTCGGCGATGATCAACTCGGAGATGCGCTTCTCGGCCCTCTACTACAAGGGGCTCGTCGAGCAAGACGCAAAGTCCTACGGAATCGCACCGCCGTCGTACGAAGATCTGGCGCAGACGAATCCGTATTTCGACGAGCTCCACGGCAAGCAGAAGCTACGCCTCAAGGCTCCTATCGAGACTCGCCATCTGCGCATCACGCTTGAAATCAGCAAGCAGACGACAATCATCGAATCGCACTCGCTGTCCACGGATCACCTGGTCCTGCGCGTCGAAAACCTGACGCCGTACTTCCTCGCCTACCGGATTCAGACGACGGTGTCGGACAAGCACAAGTGCGCCATGAAGGCCGATCTGCCTCACAACGCCATTGCGCTCGAGCCCATGCAGACGATGCTGCGAACCGAGTGTCTGTACCGAAAGGACGCCGAAATCGAAGTCACCGGCATCGAAGTCATCGAGCTGCCCGAGCTGTCTGCGTATTACGTGTCACGCGTTCCGCCGAACGCCACGCTGTACGACCCGCGCACCGCATCCGGGCACACGCCACCACGCGGGACCTTGTGCCCGCAAACATTCTCCTGGCGGGATATCAAAGAAGGCATCGACAAGAAGGAGCTTGGCTGGCGCGACGTCATCGATTTCTATGCGCGTCACAACTGCACCGAATACTCGTTTTTTCGATCGTATCGCTATCGCGGCGATCCCAACGCCCCGCTGCCCGCACGGGCACTCGACTAAAGCCTTAATTTTCGCTACATTACAACCCTAGTTATGACCAAGGCTGATCTTATCGCGGTGGTCGCCGACAAGCTCAAGTTCCCTTGGGCCCGGGCCGAGCTTCTCGTCGACCAGGTTTTTTCCTGCATGACCCAAGCTCTCCAGGAGGGCGACGGCATCGAGATCCGCGGTTTCGGAAGCTTCACGGTCCGCGACTACAAAGCGTACGAGGGACGAAATCCCCGCACCGGCGACACCGTCCACGTTAGGCCCAAGCGTCTAGCATTTTTCAAAGTGGGCAAAGAGCTGCGAGAGCGGGTAAACCAGAGTGGCCAAGGCGTCCAGCCCCAGCCGGCGTCGCAGACCCCATCGGCCGCCGTCGCAACAACGAGCCAGGCACCGTCCGAGTAGACGCCGAGAACGCTCAGCTGTCAGCTACCCAGGCGCACCACCAGGCCGGCGTCGCCGTCGACGAGCACGAGGTCGCCGTCCCGCAAGAGTGCCAAAGCACCGTGGGCGCCGACCACGGCCGGAATTCGCCGCTCGCGCGCCTGTGCTGCCACATGGTCGAGCAGACCCCCAGTGTCCGTGACGATGGCGCGCGCCTCGATGAGCGGTAGCTCGGTGGGCAGCAACGTCGCTGCGACCAGCACCGCGTCTGCGTCCGTGCGCTCGCCCGGGCGATGGCGCCGCACCCGTCCTATCGCCCGGCCGCCAGTGCCTGCACCGCGAATCGCGCCAGCATCGGTGGCCGGCGCCGAGGGAGGCGGATCGTCTTTCGCTGCAAGCCGCGCCTTCCGTCCCTGCGCCGCCAACGCCAAAAGATCGCTCTCTGCAGCAGCGCCCGTGGCCACCGCCCGCACCACGGAAAGTGGCACATCGAAAACGTCGTCGAAACCCTTGAGGCGGCCCTGCTCGACCAGGCGGCGGCCAAGCCCAAGCAAGGCCCGACGAACCGCCGCCTGCGCACGAGCGTAGAGCCAGTCGTCCGCCTCGCCGAGCGCCACCGCCGTACGCGACGCCTGCAACGTCTGCCGCCAGGATTCGCGCAAGGTCAGCTCCAGCGCCGCTTCCACCTCGGCGCTTGCCTTCTGCCAATCAAGCGCCGGTGCGAGGTCCGCGGACGCTCGTACGGCCAGCGCTTCGGGTTGCTCCATGTACGTGGCCACCGAGACGTCCCAGATGGGCGCTTCGTCGCCAAAGGTGGCCAGGTAGTGTGTACGTGCCTCGTCCGCATTTGCGGACACGGCCATGGCTTGCGCCAGTTCAGCGCGCTGGCTGGCCATCGACACCACTCCAGCCCGGAGAATCGGCAGCTGCTCAAGGGCGGCAGGAAAGTGCTCTTCCAAAAACGCTCGCAGACTATCGTGCGCCTTGCGCAGCGCAGGTTGCAGCATGCCGAAGATCGGCTCGTACGCGAAAAGAAAGACCGAGAGAGCATCCTCGAGGGCCGGCACTGGCGGCAAATGCGCAAGACGTGTCTCCACGGCGTTGCCCAGCGACGAGAAGAACTCCTCGGCCATCTCGGGCGGCAGAGCCGGCGGCGACCAGGCGCCTTGGCGCGTGTAGAACAAGTACCCGCCGAGCACGCGCTGCCGAATTCCTATGTGGCAGTGCTGGTCGGCGAAAGCGACCACCCCCGCCTGTGCCGCGGACAGCGGTAATGGATTGTGGGACGCATCCCAATGCCAGACGGACGGATCGCGCTCTGCCTCGGATAAGTCCGCATACCCGGACCACGGCTTGGACGGCGCAGGCGGCTGGTAGGGCCGGGCCTGCAAATACACGAGCTTGCCCTTGTGCTTGACCCACTCGATCTCGGTCGCGCCGTCATCCGAAGCCAAAGCCGCAAGTCCATTGGCCAGCTCGGCACGCTCGGCATCGTCCAGGCTTCCTCGCCGAGTCGTTACCAGCGGTTCGCGCATGACCGCGGGCGCGAACGCCGCGCTGCCTTCGGCTTGGCCCGGCAGGAATTGGTGAATCAGCACGAATAGCGGCTCTGCGGCCGGCTGCACGCCGTGAGCCAGCGCGTACGCCACCGCGCCCGGTGCCAATGCCGAGGCAAAAACCTTGCGAACGGCGTCCTCGACGCCAGTCGGTGGCACGTCTCGGTACGATTCGTAGACACCCGCCGCCAGCTGCCCAGCGGAGTCCTCGCTAGCGAACGAGGAACGCACGGCAAAGCTCGGCGCACCGACCGCAGCCAGGCGAGTGATCAACTCGTCGACGAACCCAGGTGGCCACGGCGTGTTCATCAAGCGCTCGCGAAGCTGGTCGAGCAGCGCGAACGTGCCCTCGTCGAGGCGGGCGATGGGCGAAACCTCGGGACACAGCGCAGCGAACACGTCGCCGGTGACGGCAAAGCCCGGCGGCGTTGGCAGATTCCGCGCTGCCAGTCGCGCCAGCGAGCGCGCCTTGCCGGCTAGGCCCGATCGCCCCCGATCCTGCTCGCCGAGACGCAGGTCCGCAAAAAAGGACATGCGCGAACTGTAGCAGCTGCGGCGGCCTTTCGCGTCGGATAGCGATTGCCGCCAGCCCCCGGCGCCCCCTATAGTGCGCGCCATGCGCGGCCCCCTTTTGTCCGGTGCCCTCGGCAGCCCCGCCACGCTCGGGCGAGTATGCAGTCTTGTGCGCGATCGCTCGCCCATCGTCGTGCTATCGGCGCTGTGGCTAGCCGAGACGTTGGCGTCGGAGCTCGAGGTGCTGGCGCTGGTCGAGGACGACAAACGTTCGGCCGCGCAGCGTGCCCTGCGGCGCGCGCGCAAAGCAGGACATCGGCTCGACATCGTCGTCGCCGCCGCCGAAGTACCGCTCGCGCCCGTGAGCGTGGGCGCAGTCGTGCTCGACAGCTTGGTCGATATCGAAGACCAAGCGGCGGCGCGCGACCTCATCGTTGCGCTCTTACCGGCGCTCAAGCGGGACGCGGTCGTCATCTCGCTCGACGCCACCAAGAGCCCGCCGCTCGAAGCCCGCGTCTCTGAGATTTTTTTGGCGTCGAGCTTGGCCAAAATCGCGCAAGCACGTCCGCGCGAAGGAGCCTTGGTCACGACGGGCTTCGCCCCCCACCCCGCCGTCTGTGCCGCGCGCTTCGCTGCTTTGGGCAGCGAGCAATGAAGAAGTGAAGCCGCCAGCCTGGCGGTCTATTCTTTAACCGAAGATGCGTCGGAAGATGCGCCGGACCCTGCTGGCTTTCGCGGTTTCCCTGCTGCTGCACATGGGTGCGGTGGGCGTGGCCATCGGCGTCGGCCTTTGGCAGACCGCAAACCTCATTCCGCGGGTCACGGTGCAGCCCATCGACGTGGAGGTGAATGACCTGCCGTTAGGCGCGCCGCTCCCGTCCCAGCCAGAGGCGCATCCTCTGACGGACGGGCTGCCGGCGCGTGCGGTACGGAAGCCCAAAGCTCACGTGGCGACGGCGCAGCAGGGCGTCGCTGTCCCCACCCCGGATGCCGGAGCCCATGAACCCAAAAGCGATGCCGGTGTGCTCGCCAAGACAAATTACGACGGCGGAGGCAGCAGCATCGACGGCGGACGCCGACACCCCGGCGATTTGCGACGGGCCGGGCCCGAAGGGTCACGATTGGTCGCGCTCTTCCGCATCGACCGATTGCGCGCCTCCGCCGATAGCGAAAACACCATCGCCGCCGTGGATCGCTTGCTGCTGCTGCTACCCGATCGCCGGCGTTTGATCGAAGGCAGCGGTCTCGATCTGTACCGCGACTTTGATTCCCTGCTCATCGCCACGCCGGATCCGACGGACGACGCAGTGACGTTTTTGGCCGCTCGCCACCACCTCGGCGAGGCAGCCTTCAAGGCGGCGCTCGACCGCAGCGCCAAAGCCGCGAAGAAATCCATCGCCTGGCGATCTGTCGAGGGAAGGCCCGTCGGCATTCGCCAACACGAAGGCCGGGGCGGCGTTGGCCTCGATCGCGACGACCGCGTGCTCGTGCTGCCGGCGACGGCACTCGCCATCATCGCTACGCCGGCTTACGCCGGCCAGTTGCTCGGCACCGACGGACATACGCCAGGGAAAACTCGGACCGTCGACGGCGGAGCGTTTGATGCCGACGCGGGAAAGCCACGGCCACGCGAGCGGCCCAACTGGCCCGAAATCGTCGAGCGCATCGAAGCGGAAGACAGCGCCATTCCCGACGACGCAGCATTCATGATGACAGCGAGCAATCTCTTCGGCAGGGCTGCAAGCGAGCTCGTCGTCGTTCCGCCAACGCGTGGTCAGAGCGACGATCAGCCACTGCGGCCGGTAGGAACCGATCCGCCGCCCCAATCGGTCACCCTACTCGTCGGCGTCGAGGCGCCGTTTCTCGCCATTTCGGCCGAATTCAGCAGCGCCGGCGACGCTGATCGGTGGGAGCGCGATCTGCCGGCCTGGAAGCGCAGGATTGGCACGAACCCCATCGTCATCCTGGCTGGGTTTTCGTCGCTCGTGGGACGCGCCGAAATCAGTCGCGAGGACAGCACCCTGCAAACCCGCATCGAGCTGTCGACCGCGGAGTTGCAGCGTCTGCTGAGCGTGATCGCGAACCTGACCCAATCGATGCTGGCCGGGCAGAAGCCGTGACGAGGCCTCCTGCGAGGTCACTTCACGGGCGGTGTCTCTGTCGGGCGAGCTTGCGGTAGGACTCACCGATGGGGCGCTCGAACGCCAGCGTCATCGGGAAGACTGCGCGCAACACGATACTGGAATGTCCGGAGGTGGGCGCATCGCTGATGCGAACGCGTCGCATGATCGTCGCCGCGCACTCGGCCGCCGCTCCGTCCAGCGAACCTTGGGATGCAAAACCGACGGAACCGATAAGCCCGCCCGGCTCGACGTAGGGGACCACATCCAC
>ODAK010004578.1_pt1 | contig 14122 bp, 14 predicted proteins | sample 1539591 | NCBI WGS metagenome assembly ODAK01 (sample SAMEA3539303, study PRJEB22396) | soil metagenome | biome: tundra; feature: field; material: soil | place: USA | collected 2010-05 | depth 0.15 m | reverse complement strand
AGGAAAAAGCCACTTGAGTGCGTGCTTTCGGTCTACACCAATTCCGAAACTGCTATAGCTTTTCGGCAGCTTTTTAGAGGATAATCGCGGCATGGCGACTTCGCCCAATGCGGAAGAACTCTGGACTGTGCGCGAATACCTGCGCACGAGTTGGAGCCCCGATCGCGAATTCGTGGATGGGCGAATCGAGGAGCGGAAGTTGGGAGAGAAAGAACACTCCATCATTCAGCGGTATCTCACGGTTCTATTCGCGATCAAACGCGCGGAATGGGGAGTTGAGGTTTTTCCCGAGCTACGCACCCAAACTGCCTCTGGGAGCTTTCGAGTTCCGGATATTCTGGTCATTCGAGCGGGTCAGAAATTCGACCGCTACCTTACTCAGCCGCCATTGATTGCGATTGAAATTCTTTCCCCAGAAGATACGCTACGCGCCGTCCAATCGAAGGCGGCGGAGTACAGACAATTTGGCGTAGACAATATCTGGATTATCGATCCTGAGCCACGGATTGCCTATCGCGCGAACGAAATGGGCTTGGAGGAAGTGCGAAACGGAGTGCTCGTTGTGCCGGCTACGCCTATCCAGGTGGTTTTAAGCGAGCTGTTTGCCGAGTTGGATCGAGTGTAAGCGATTCGCAGCTTTGCACACCCGTCATGTGCGCCATGATCTAACCCAAGTCTGACGAGAGAAGGCTGCCCGGTCCATTCTCTGTCATAGGATCATTAACTCATGTCGGCTAGCTCTTCTGCACAATGCGCAGATGCAATTCTCTCAACTGCTGCTCAGTGACAGTCGTGGGTGCGTCCGCCATCAAATCGATGGCTTTGGCGGTCTTGGGGAACGCGATCACTTCGCGCAGGCTCGGCGCGCCGGCCAGCAACATCACGATGCGATCAAGACCGAGGGCAATGCCGCCATGGGGTGGTGTGCCATATTCCAGCGCATCGAGGAAGAAGCCGAAACGCGCCCGTGCCTCCTCGTCCGAGATGCCGAGCGATTGAAAAATCTGCTGCTGCACATCCTTGCGATGAATACGGATCGAGCCTGAGCCGAGTTCGAGGCCATTCATCGCCAAGTCATAGCAATTGGCGCGAACGGAAGCGGGATCGGTGAGCAGGTTAGCCATATCCGCTTCTTTGGGTGCGGTGAACGGATGATGTGCAGGCATCCATTTCGCACTCGCGAGATCATATTCAAACATGGGGAAGTCGACGATCCAGATGGGATTAAACGCACCTGCGCCGTCGATCGACTTGCCACTCTTCGGGTCCGCATTCGCGACGATTCTTTCCGTGACGTGGAAAGCGCCATGCTTCTCTGCATACTTCTTGGCCAGTTCGTTGCGGAAATTCCCGGCAGCGGAATAGACGTTGATTTCGCGCTCGCTCAAGCGACCTTCAAATTTCGTATCGCTCGCCTTGACTGGATGCGCCGGATCGCCGGCAACAACGATGACAAAATCGGCATCGGCAGCGCCTGTAAGCTCACGCACCTTCGCCGCCGTCTCAGGAAAGCTCTTGGCCAGCCGCTTGAAATCGTCGATGAACTTCGCGCCCTTCTTCTGGTCAAAGATGGGGTGGTTGTCTTCGCGCTCCTTGCGGCTCAACTCGCCAACATTGGGAATACGCAAAGCGACAACCGGCAACGCTGGGTCGATCTGCAGCGTTGTCAGAGCAGCATCGGGAAATGCGGTACGCACATCGGTGAGCCCCGGCAACCGCAGGTCCGGCTTGTCCGAGCCAAACTGGCGCATGGAGTCGTCATAGGTGATGCGCGGGAACGGAGTCGCGAGGATCACGCCTGCCGCCGCGAATCCAGCCGCCAAAAACTGCTCGACCACGGCGAACACCGTCTCCTGGCGAGGGAAGCTCATCTCCAGGTCGACCTGGGTGAATTCAAGCTGGCGGTCGGCGCGCAGATCTTCATCGCGGAAGCAACGAGCAATCTGGAAGTATCGGTCGAATCCCGAGATCATCAGGATTTGCTTGAAAATCTGCGGCGACTGTGGCAGGGCGTAAAACTCGCCGGGGTGCACGCGGCTTGGCACCAGGAAATCCCGTGCGCCCTCAGGCGTGGACTTGGTCAGGATCGGCGTTTCAATCTCGAGAAAGCCCTGCTTAGACAGGCTCTCGCGAATGGCCAGCGTGATCTCATGCCGCACCCAGAAATTGCGTTGCATTTCGGGGCGACGGAGATCGATGTAGCGATACTTGAGCCGCGTCTCTTCGTTTTGGATCGCTTCTTCAGAGGGCGAGAAGGGCGGGAGCCGCGAGTCATTGAGCACCAGCAACTCGGTGGCCTCGATCTCGATTTCGCCTGTGGGCATTTTGGGATTGATGGCGTCAGCGTCGCGCAGGCTTACCGTGCCGATAGCGGCGACGACGTATTCGGGACGAACCTGTTCGCCTTTGAGATGGCCGGCGGGTGTCAGCTCTTTGTCGAGCACGATCTGGGCGATGCCTGTACGGTCGCGGAGGTCGAGAAAGATGAGATTGCCGTGGTCGCGACGGCGATTGACCCAGCCCATCACGACTACCTGTTGACCGGCGTTGGCGGCGCGCAATTCGCCGCAGAGATGTGTCCGTTCAAGGCTTCCTAAAAAATCGAGCACTACGCGTGTCCTTTATTCGCTTGCAGGCGTGGTGAGGTAGGCCGCCAGTTCCGCGCGATTGACTTTAGATTGCAGGCCTGTAGCAAAGGTCTTCACCGTCAGGATACCGGATTGAAGCTCGTCTTCGCCGAGGATGACGATGCGGCGAGCGGTCTTGTCGGCCGACTCGAACGACTTCTTCAGACGAAAGCTGCCGTCTCCCAAATCGACACTGAGGCCGGCGCGGCGCAGTTCCCGGGCCAGGGCAAGAGCGGCGGGATTGAGAGTTTCCCCGAGCGGGGCGATATATGCGTCCATCTTTTCCTGCGCGGCAGCTTCGAGGGCCTGCAGCGTCAGTACCAGGCGATCCTCGCCCATCGCGAAACCGATGCCAGGAGCCTTCGGTCCGCCGATAGCCTCGCTGAGCCCGTCGTAGCGTCCCCCGCCTAGCAGCGCATTTTGCGCACCTAGTCCGCCGTGTGTGAACTCAAACGTGGTGCGAGTGTAGTAATCCAACCCGCGTACCAGGCGGTGATTGCGCGTGTACGGCACCTGGGCGGCGTCGATTGCCGCGAGCACGGCAGCGAAATGTGCCTTCGATGCGTCGTCGAGCGAATCGATAATCCTGGGCAGCGTCTCGATGATGGGCTGGTCTTCTGGAACCTTGCAGTCCAGCACGCGCAGCGGGTTGGTCACGGCCCGGCGCCGGCAATCAACGCACATCTGTGGCGCAAGCGGTATGAGTGCCTGGCGCAGGGTTTCGTTATACCGGGCGCGGTCTGCCGCGGAGCCAACGGAATTGATTTCGAGCGTCCATCCGGCAATGCCGAGCTCGTCAAGCAGCGTGGCCAGCATCTCGAGCACCTCGGCATCGCGGATGGGCGATTCACTGCCTGCCGTGGGCGGCCCGATAACCTCCGCGCCGATCTGCGAAAACTGACGGTAGCGCCCCTTTTGCGGTCGCTCGCGGCGAAACTGCGGCCCGATGTAATAGAGCTTCTGCAGTTGCCCGGTTTCGCCCAGCTTGTGTTCGATGTAGGCGCGAACCACGCCGGCGGTGTTTTCAGGGCGCAGCGTGAGCGACTGCGTCTTCTCCGACTGCGCGCGGGCGCGATCTTCAAAGGTATACATCTCCTTTGAAACAATGTCGGTTTCTTCGCCAACGCTGCGGGAGAAGAGGGCAGTGTCTTCAAAAACAGGGGTGCGGATCTCGCCGAAGTTGTAGCGGGCGAAGACGCGGCGGGCGATTGCCTCGATGCGATTCCAGAGTGTAGTTTCCGGCGGAAGCAGGTCGCGGGTGCCGCGGACGGCTTTCAGAGTTTGGCTCATGATGCTAACCTTTGGGGCAACTTCTTAGGATACAGGGTGAGAACGATGATCCTTCACACTGCTGACAAGGTCGCCTTTTTCATGTATCAAGTTGCGGAACTGCGGTTCGCGGTTCACTTTGCGCAGACCGCCCCTGATCCAGAGTGGAAGTCAATCCTGCAAATCGCACAGGGGATCATTCCTGTAGCCGGCGGTGTATGGATCGCATGGATGGCATTCGGCTGGAATAAGAAGGAGACCCACCGACAGTGGGTTCGCGATCAAAGTAAAGCCGAATGGAAAGAGATATTGGTCAAGGTAGCGGGGATTGAGCATGATGTTCCCGTAATTTATTCGGGCATGCCGGAGCACAAGGATCTGGCAGCGAATGTTATCGACGTTTTGCCCTTGTTGCGGGGAACAGTCTTCATTTACCCGGCTCTGGAGTCGAGCGGCTTCATCGATCGGTGGGAATCTCTCGTGACATATGTATCGGATGGCTTTATGTCGCGGGTAGAAGTGAACCGCGCCGTGCAAGCGGGGAAGATTGAAGGTGCCGTCACAGATGAATCCAAACTCCGATGGAAAGAACGAAGCAGAGAAGCGGAGTCGGAAATAAGAATTAGGCTTCATAGGCTGATTCGGGAACTGCGCGAGATTGCGCATGGTGATCTCGGCTTGAGGAAAGAGCAGGGGACCGGCCAGTCAGACACCTGAGCCAGCTTGCAGCTTCCGGATGGAAACGCGATGGAAGAGCGGACTCATCGGACGTGCGGTTGAGCACTTTCATCCAGCTGAAAGTGAATGAAGCCTCGTTCATTTAGAGCGGGCGCTGAATCTTTCTGCAGGTTTTACGGTCAAATAGATTGCGCAGGTCGAAGGTGCGCAGCTAGCGTTCCTGGCTTCTCCCAGGCATTCCCCATAAAGCAAGGTGCCCTCTTGTCTCCTAAGAATCTGATTTCATTAAGTCCCAGTCTTATGTTGGCGGCAATGTTTCTCGGTGCGGCAGCGCCGGGGATCGCGCAGCAAGGTTATGATGCGAGCATTTCACGCACAGCTTTGCCGGATGCGCCCCCACCGAGCCCAACGTTGGTACCGATGCGTCCGGCAGCTTTGCGGACGGTCGCTGACGACTCTTCGAGTTCCCTGGCGGGCATTGGAGACGCGGGTGACCTCGCACAGCAGCCGCCATTACAGCAGCAGAAGCCGCCGGACCCGCAACCGGAATCGCAGGACACGCTCAAAAAGCCGGAGCCGCAGAACCCCGTCCCCACCGGGCAGCCGCCGCAGACCAAGCGCATTCTTGGGCTCATTCCCAATTTCCGTTCGGTTAATACCGACGTGAAGCTGCCACCGCAGACAGTAAAAGAGAAGTTCCTGACCACGACCGATGACTCGTTCGATTATTCGTCCATCTTCATTCCCGCGGTGCTGGCGGCGTACTCGATGGGCGAGAAGGCGTCCCCCGAGTTTGGCCAGGGCGCGCTGGGGTATGGTCGCTATTTCTGGCATTCGGCGCTGGACCAGACCAGCGAAAATTTCATGGTGGAGTTTTTTGTGCCGGTAATTACTCACGAGGACACGCGGTTTTACACTATGGGCCGCGGCGGGTTCGTGAAGCGGGCCGGATACGCGCTGAGCCGTTCTGTGATTACGCGTTCTGACTCAGGCCAACGGGTGTTCAACTTCAGCGAGGTAATTGGGGCGGGCGCTTCGGCGGGCCTGGGGACCACCTATTATCCCTCGCGCGAACGCAGTTTTGCGAACGTGGGCTCGCAGTGGGGATTGGACATCGGCATCGACGCAGCTGCGATGGTTGCCAAGGAATTCTGGCCAGACATCAATCACTACCTGTTTCGCGGACCCAAAGCGGTGGGCGGAACACCGCAGCGCTAGAGCAGTTTCGGAATACACGTAGACTTTTAAGCGCGGTGAAAGGCGGCTTTTTCTTGAGGAAAAAGCCACTTGAATGCGTGCTTTCGGTCTACACCAATTCCGAAACTGCTATAGCCGAGCGTGGTAATGCGCTTTGAGTTTGAGCGAGCTTCATCATGCGGCATGCTCGCGTGAAGTTCGCAACAGCTTGAATCCTGATAATCCGAGTGGCATCCAAAGCGACATGGAATATCGACTGCTCGGAGGCTCAGGCCTCAAGGTTCCCGCATTGAGTTTTGGCGCCGCGACGTTTGGCGGCGGCAATGAGTTCTTCAAAGCCTGGGGCGACACGGATGTCGCCGAGGCCAGCCGCCTGATCGACATTTGCCTCGAGGCCGGCGTCAACCTGTTCGATACCGCAAATATTTATTCCGACGGCCGATCAGAAGAAGTGCTGGGCAAAGCGCTTGAGGGCAAGCGCGACCGGGTGCTGATTTCGACCAAAGCTACGTTCCGCCTGGGTGAGGGGCCGAATAACATCGGTTCTTCGCGTTACGCCTTGCGGCGAGCGCTTGAGGCCAGTCTGCGGCGCCTCGACACCGACTATGTCGACATCTACCATCTCCACGGCTTCGACGCTCTGACGCCGATCGACGAAGTCCAGGACACGCTGAACACATTCGTGCGCGAGGGCAAGGTGCGGTACATTGCGGCCTCAAATTTTTCGGGCTGGCACCTGATGAAGTCGCTCGCCGTGGCAGATCGTTACGGCTGGACCCGTTTTGTGGCGCACCAGGTCTACTATTCGCTGATCGGCCGAGAATACGAGTGGGAACTGATGCCGCTTGGCCTCGATCAAAAGGTCGGCGCGCTGGTGTGGAGTCCGCTTGGCTGGGGCCGGCTAACCGGCAAGATTCGCCGCGGACAACCCTTGCCGGAGGTGAGCCGCCTGCACAAGACTGCCGAACAGGGTCCGCAGGTCGCCGACGAATATCTCTACACGGTCGTCGATGCGCTGGATGTTGTTGCCGCAGAAGTGGGAAAGACAGTTCCGCAGGTGGCGCTCAACTGGCTGCTGCAGCGGCCCACCGTTTCGTCTGTGATCATCGGTGCTCGGAACGAAGAGCAGTTGCGGCAAAACCTTGCTGCGGCCGAGTGGAATTTGACTAAAGAACAGATCGCGAAGCTCGATAAGGCCAGCGAAAAGACTCCGATCTACCCCTACTGGCATCAGCGACAATTCGTCGAGCGTAATCCGCTGCCGGTGTGAACGTAGGCCCAGGAACTAAGGACCAGGGACAAGGGACCAGGGACTAAGTACCAGGGACTAAGTACTAAATAACTTGTTCAGGGATCAGCCTGCAGCCCTGCCTAGCGGCTGACGGGGTTGTGCCAGCGGCGATGGTGGTGCACTACGTAATGTCCCACCAGCCATCCGGCAGCGCTACCCACAATGATGTCCGAGGGGAAGTGCTGCTGGCCAAGCAGTCGCGTAAAACTCACACCGCTGGCTGCGGAGTAGACAACGATGCGGGTCCAGGTGTGCGGGTATTCGCCTGCGATGACCGAAGCGGCCGACCATGCCAGCACGCTGTGCGACGAGGGAAAAGACGAGTCCCACCCCGCGCTGCTCTGGAAGAACTTGCCTCGACCGTTGTCTATGTTGGGGCGTTCACGCCAGAAGATGAACTTCATCCCCTGCTCAACCACCACTCCATCGAGCAGCGCTTCTGCGCCAAGCAGTCCGGTTTCGCGCGCATGCTCGTCGTCGGTGAAATGGCCCACCCCGTACATCAGCACCGGAGTAGCGATAAATCCCCCGATCAGCACGTTTGAGGCATTGGTGTTCGGATTGTCGAAGTCGGGATTCAGCGAAACCACGTCGTGAAGGGTCCTGCGGTCGGTGACGATGGCAGCGCCGGTTACCAGCCCGAGAGGCACCAGCCACTTCAAATCACGCTCATGGATGTGCAAAGGACTCGTCCAGATCGCGACCTGATCGTGCAGAATGCTCCGCGGCGTGTTCCGAATGGTCACCGCATCTGATTCTTGCAGTTGCGCTTGAGGCGCATCTGGTAAAGCATTTTGGGCGCTCTGCGCGTACGCGCAGCAGCTGAGGACCAGCGTCAGCAGGGAGACCAAAACCGGAGTCTGGATGCGGCAGGGTGAACTACGTCTCGAACTTCTCACAAGACTTTATGATGCTTGATGATGCGGCCCCAAAGCGTTTATGAACAAAACGTCATTTTGAGCCAATTATTTATCCGTTTCCGCCAGGTAAATCGTCGTGTAATCGAGGTAATTCTGAGCGTACTGCAAAATCAGGGCGCGATCGGCATCGCCGAGCTCGCGGCGCTGTTTGCCTGGAACGCCCGCCCAAAGCGTACGCGGTGGCACGACCGTGTGCTCAGGGAGCACGGCGCCAGCGGCAATGATTGACCCCTCTCCGATGCGGCAGTCATTGAGGATCGTGACTCCCATGCCCACGAGAACGGCGTCTTCAACCAGGCAGCCATGAACCGTGGCGTTATGGCCGATTGTGACCCAATCGCCCACTGTGACGGAGTAAAGGTGGCGCTGTCCATGCAATACGGCGCAATCCTGCACGTTGGAGTTGGCGCCGACACGGATGGAGTTCACATCGCCGCGCAGCACGGCGTTCATCCACACAGAAGAGTGCTCCCCGAGCTCAACGTCTCCCAGCACCTGTGCGGAGAGGTCGATGTAACAACTGGACGGGATCTTGGGCAGTCGGCCCTGGTAGCTGCGAATCATCGAAATGTTTCCCTTTATGGAAGTTTAGATCAATCACCGCTATATCGTTCGCGCGACATATGTTTGGCCTCAATATGCGGCAAATACAGACAAAGATGACATTTTGTTCATCTAAAGAACAAAACAGATGCTTTTCAGTTGAATATAGCCGTCGCGGCTTGACCGGGAGCTTAGAGTTTCACGTATCATAAAGGTGGCCTAATGGCAGGTTTGGAGGTGGAATTCTTTTGGCAGAGGTTCGCATTCAAGAAGGCGAGCCGCTCGAGAATGCGCTGCGCCGGTTTAAGCGAAAGGTACAGCAGGAGGACATCATCAAGGAAGTCAAGCGTCACTCCTACTACCTCAAACCCGGTGAGAAGCGCCGCGTGAAGGCAGCATTGGCACGCAAGCGGAATCGCAAGAAAGCTCGCAAAGAGCAGGACTAGTTAATCAGACCGAATCGTGACATGCGCCGCCCCGGCGGTCCCCGTGCAGATTTTGTGGGGGTCGCTAGCTGCAAGAGATAAGACCGGGCGGCCTGTCGCGATTTTTACTTCACCTAGCGGCGAACGATAATCGACGCGTTGTAAATTCGGTCTTCCGGTTCACCGCGAAGACGGCTTTTTGAAATTTTGCCGCCGCATTTTCGAGCGGTCCGGGCCCTTGTTAAAAGTAAGATGCGAAGACAGGGAAACGGGACGGCACGTTGGTTGATGCTCATGGCCGATCGCGGCTCCTTTCCCTGTCATTGGGGAAGCCGGCCATGGAATTTGTCGACAGAGTTCTGAAATGCAGTGACTGCGGCGCCGAATTTGTGTTCACCGCGGGCGAGCAACTTTTCTTTCACGACAAGCAATTCAAAAATGATCCGAAGCATTGCAAACAATGCAAGGGAAAGCGTGCCAAGGGCGGACGGGTCCGCGCCGAGACGCGCACGACGTGTTCCGAGTGCAATGCGGAAACCACGGTTCCCTTCAAGCCCACGCAAGGCCGACCGGTATTGTGCCGCTCCTGCTTCCAAAAGCAGCAGGGAAAGTCGCCTTCCTCCCAGGTTGCCAGCGCGCCCCTCAACTGACGACTGGCCAGTGCTTCAGCACCGCAAAGTATTTCGCTGGCCGCAGGCTGAAGATCATGGCTTCTTCCTGAGGGCGCGATGACCAATATCGCGTCGATAATAGATGCCGTCAAAGTGGATCTGCGCAAGGGCCTGGTAGGCACGGCAAAGGGCCTGCTCCAAGGTCTCGCCACCCGCCGTGACCCCTAGCACCCGGCCTCCGCTGGTCACTACGTGGTTGCCCACGCGCGACGTGCCGGAGTGAAACACCTGCACGCCCGTCACCTGGCTTGCTGCGCCCAGGCCGCTGATCGCAAAACCCATGTTGTAGCTTCCTGGATATCCGGCTGAACTGGCAATGACACAAGCCGAAGCGCCGGAATCCCAGCGCAACTCGGTTTCGGCAAGTTTTCCGTCGATGCAGGCTTCGAGCGCGTCGACAATGTCGCTCTGGAGCCGCAGCAAAATTGCCTGCGTCTCGGGGTCGCCAAATCGCGCGTTGTATTCCAAAACTTGCGGCCCTTTCGCCGTCATCATCAACCCGCAATAAAGTACGCCGCTGAAAGGCGTCCCTTCCTCGGCCATGCCGCGCACGGTGGGTTCGGCGATATGGTGCAGGATCCACTCGGTCATGGCCGGCTCAAGCATGCCGCCCGTGGTGTAGACACCCATGCCGCCGGTGTTTGGTCCCAGGTCGCCCTCGCCGACGCGCTTGTGATCCTGCGCCGGCACCAGTGGCGCAACATGTTTACCGTCGGTGAGACAGAGAAAGCTGATCTCGTCGCCCTCGAGGAACTCCTCGATGACGACCTGCTGCTCTACGGCGCCCAGAAACGAGCCGCTAAATAGACCTTGTGCCGCTTCGACGGCAATGTGGCGCGAGGGACAGATGATGACACCTTTGCCGGCTGCCAGCCCATCCGCCTTGACCACGATGGGCGCGCTGAAGTGATCCACAGCAGCTTCCAACTCCTCCACGCTGGTGCAGACCGCATAGTTGCCGGTGGGAATGTTGTGGCGCTTCATGAACTGCTTGGCGAAGCCCTTGCTCGATTCCAGACGCGCCGCGGCGCGGGTGGGGCCGAAGACGCGAAAGCCCCGCTTCTGAAGTTCATCGACAATGCCGAGCGAAAGAGGCAATTCCGGTCCAACGATGGTGAGGCCGGGCTTCTCGGCTTCAACCAGCAGGATCATCCCGTTCATGTCCTTCAGGTCCACAGGAACGCAACGCGCGATATGCGCCATGCCGCCATTTCCCGGCGCGCAAACAACTTCTTTGACGCGCTCACTGCGCTTGACCGCCCAGGCCAGCGCATGTTCGCGGCCCCCCGAACCAAGGATTAAAACTTTCATCGTGCCCCTTGCCGCTTCGGGTATGCCGAAGCCCCCACGGCTATCGTCAGCAATGCAGGGGTGGTAAGTCAAACGAGAAGAGCAGTGGCGCTGGGTTGTGCTCCTATACTGGCGTAGTTGCCGGGAGGCGACGCGTGCACCCGTGGAGACGCGCAATGGTTGAAACCCGCATCAAGCCGCATCACGACCAGGTTGCTGCAGCAGAACGGCGTGAGCAGCAGCGGCGGGCGACCATTCGCAACCAGGCGTTTGGCCTGCTGATCGTGGCTGCGGCCATCCTCGTCTGGTGGCTGTTCCACACCAACCCCAAATGGATCTTTACCCCCGGATGGTGGCGTTTGTGACTGCGGGGCGCGCCGACCAGCCGAGCGCAACGCAAGTCCGTGACAAAGAGCCGCTAGCAATCCTGCTGCTCGGCCCCACGGGCAGCGGCAAGACCGCCTTGTCGCTGGCTCTGGGTGAACAGTTCAACGGCGAAATCGTTAGCTGCGATTCCGTTGCGGTCTATCGCGGCATGGACCTTGGCACCGCCAAGCCATCTGCTGCAGAGCGCGCACGCCTGCCGCACCACCTGATCGACGTGGCTGACCCGGGCGAGGCGTTTACGGCCGGCGAATACAGCAGGCGAGCCCGCGCCGCGCTCGGTGACATCGCGGCTCGCGGCAAGTTGCCCATCGTGACAGGGGGCACCGGCCTTTACCTGCGCGCCCTTACTGAGGGCCTGTTTGCCGGTCCCGCGCGGCAGGATAATTTACGCGCGCATCTGCGCCGCAGCCACGAGCGTCTTGGCGAACTCTGGCTGCATCGCCTGCTCGCGCGCCTCGATCCAGCATCGGCGGGGCGCATTCATGCGAATGACATATCCAAGCTGATCCGCGCGCTTGAGGTCTGCGTCGCCGGGCGCAAGCCGCTGTCGCAGGTGCTCGCCTCTCCGCATGTAGCTCGCGACCCGCTCACGGGATTTCGCTTGCTGCGCATCGGGCTCAATCCCCCGCGACAGGCGCTTTATGACCGCCTCAATCGGCGTTGCGCAGAGATGTTCGCGGAGGGCCTGATCGCGGAGACGCGCCAGTTGCTGGCCCGCTACGGTCGCGTCAAGGCGCTCGATTCGCTCGGCTACCGGCAGGCTGTCGCTGTTCTCGACGGGACCATCAGTGAAGTAGCCGCAATCGAGGCAGCGCAGCAGGGCCATCGCAACTATGCGAAGCGTCAGTTGACGTGGTTTCGCCGTGAGCCGGATGTGCATTGGATTGAAGATTTCGGAGACGCTCCGCAAACCCTGCAGACCGCCGCGGAACTGGTGAGCCTGAATCAGAAGTCTTTATCCCTCATCCATTAAACTGGACCTTGGCATCGAAGCGCTCCCGACACCGAAGCGCACAGGAACGGAGAATCCTTGGCAGACATAATCTATGACGTGGCGATCATCGGCAGCGGCCCGGCGGGGTACACAGCGGCCATTCGTGGAGCGCAGCTTGGCCTCAAGGTCGCGCTAATCGAGAAGACAAATGTGCTGGGTGGTACCTGCCTGCATGTCGGCTGCATCCCCACCAAGGCGCTCTTGTTCAACGCCGAGCTTTGGGACCACCTCAAGCACGCTGAGGAATATGGCATTGCAGGCGTTGATGGGCGTTCGCTTAATTGGGAAGCCGTGCAGAAGCGCAAGGACGCGATCGTCACCAAGCACACCAAGGGCCTTGAGTTCCTGATGAAGAAGCACAAGATTACCGTCATCTCCGGCTACGGTCGGCTGACGGGCGGGGCTAAAGACGGCGTACACACGATTGCGCTTGAAAATACAGGCGCAGGCGGCACGCCCAGTGAAGTGAAAAGCAAAAACGTGATCCTCGCGACGGGGTCCGACGCGAAAACGATGCTGGGTCTCGCGCCCGATGATCGCATTCTGACGAATATTGAGATTCTCGCGATCAACCAGGTTCCCAAGTCGCTGGTCGTGATCGGCGCTGGAGCAGTGGGCGTTGAGTTTGCTTCAATCTTCTGTAGTTTTGGAACCGAGATTACGATCGTCGAATTCTTGCCGCGCATCATGCCGCCGGAAGACGAAGACATCTCGAAGGAACTAGCGCGCCTCTACAAGAAGCGTGGCATCGATGTGAACACCAGCGCGAAAGTCGAGAAGATTGAAAAGACCGAGACTGGCGTGAAGGTTACCTGGACTGGATCGAATGGCAAGTCGGTGGAGAAGGAAGCCGAGAAAGTTCTCGTCGCCGTGGGCCGTTCTCCGCGCACAGAAAATTTAGGAATCGAGAAGACCAAGATCGAGCTGGATCGCGGATTCGTGAAGGTTGACGGCGCGCAGGAGACCGCTGAGCCGGGCATTTACGCGATCGGCGACATCGTCGCCGGATTCCCGCAGCTGGCCCACGTGGGCTCGATGAGCGGCATCGTGGCGGTGACTAAAATTGCCGGCAAGACTTTCCGTTCCGTGCGCCGCGATCGCATTCCCGCAGCCACATATAGCGAACCGCAGATCGGATCGGTCGGCCTGACTGAAGCGCAGGCAAAGGAAAAAGGCTATGAGGTAAAGGTGGGCAAGTTTCCCTTCGCAGGAAATTCCAAGGCGACCATCGTGGGCAGCCATGATGGCTTTGTGAAAATCGTTTCCGATGCGAAGTACGGGGAGATCCTGGGCGTGCATATTCTTGGGCCGCAGGCCACGGAGTTGATCGCCGAAGCGGTCGCTGTCATGGATCTCGAAGGCACCGTGGACGAGCTGATGTTCACCATCCACGCGCACCCGACGCTGAGCGAATCGATGCTCGACGCGTATGCGGCGGTATACGGAATGGCAATCAACGCCTAGCCACCGAAGACGCGAACGGCGGCGGCGACTTGGCTACAACTCCGTCGATTGGCTCGCGACCAGCCCCTTGGCTTTGGTGATGAAGTCGGCCAGCGGCATCGAGCCCTGATCGCCCTTGCCGCGCGTGCGCACGCTGACTGCGTTCGCAGCTTCTTCCTTGTCGCCGAAGACGAGGATGTAGGGCGTCTTCTGGTTGGCGAAGTCGCGGATCTTGCCATTCATCTTTTCGTTGCGGCTGTCGGTCTCGACGCGCAAGCCCGCGGCCTTCAACTCGGCTTCGACCTTTTTCGCGTAGGCGTGGTGGCGCTCGCTGATGGGCACCAGGCCCACCTGCACCGGCGCCAGCCACAACGGGAAGGCTCCGGC
>ODAK010004577.1_pt1 | contig 14123 bp, 13 predicted proteins | sample 1539591 | NCBI WGS metagenome assembly ODAK01 (sample SAMEA3539303, study PRJEB22396) | soil metagenome | biome: tundra; feature: field; material: soil | place: USA | collected 2010-05 | depth 0.15 m | reverse complement strand
GGCGATGCGTGGAACGCGGCCGTGCCGTTGGTGCGGTCGTGCGCCCGGGATGCGGATCTCGTCAGACTTGCGGAGCTGGACGCCCGTGAGGCGGACCGCATTCTGCCCGTCGCGCTCGCGGCCGCGGAGTGGAGCGCGTGTCATCCGCGGGACGACGTCTCGCCGGGCATGCCGCTTCCCGCGTGCGGCGTGGACGTGCTCGGTACGCTTCGGTCAAGCCGGCGCGCGAAGCTTGCCTACTACGAGCGTCACTTCGCGGCGTCGCATCCGACCGGCACGATCGCCCTGAACGAGCAGCGGATGCCGCTCGACGCTGCGCTCGACGTACTCGACGCGCTGCACGCGTCACGCTGGCGGCACCGTGGGGAATCCGGAGTGCTCGCGGACCCGACGCTGGCCCTGTTCGCACGTCGCTTCGCGAAACGCGCCCACGAGCGCGGCTGGCTTCGGTTGTACCAGATGCTCGTGGAGGATCGCGTCATCGCCACGCTCCTCACGCTGCACTGGCGCGGAGTGGCGGCGACGTGGCTGCTCGGCTGGAATCCCGAGTTCGCAAAATGGAACGTGTCGGAGCTGCTCTTCCTCCACTCGATGCGCGAGGCGTCGCGCGAAGGGCTTCATACGTACGATTTCGTGCGGGGCAACGAGCCATACAAGTTCCGGTTCCCGGTCGAAGCGCACGTCCTGCGTTCGCGCCAGTGGACCGTGACGGCGCGTGGCAGAATCGCGGTCGGCGCGAATCGCCTGGGCGAGCGCGTCCTCGCGTCCGCCCGGCGCTGGCGCACGCGCGCCTATCGCGTGGCGCAGAAGCTGCGCCGAGCGAAGGATTGAGGTGACGAACGGGCGTGGGTTGAGCGCGATGCCCGGCATCTGGCACGCCAGACGCGCGGGCCGCGCTCTCGCCGGAGCGATTCGGCGCCGTTCGCCGCACGGCGTGGTGCTGCTCTACCATCGCGTCGCGGGTCCACGCCGCGATCCGCAATGGCTCGACGTCAGCCCGAAGCACTTCGACGCGCAGCTCGACGTGATCGTGCGATCGGCGACGCCGCTGACGCTCGATGAGTTTGAGTCGCGCCGCCGCGCGGGACGGCTCCCGCGCCGTGCCGTCGCCGTGACGTTCGACGACGGGTACGCCGACAATCTGCACGCTGCCGCTCCCGCGCTCGCGCGGCACGGGATCGCCGCGACGGTTTTCATTACGGCGGGGATGATCGGCTCCAGGCGCGAGTTCTGGTGGGACGAAATCGAACGCATCGCGTTTGCTCCGGAGCTCCCGGCCGCCGCCGTTCCCGGGACCGGCATCCGCTGGAGTGCGGCCGATGCCGCGCCGCCGCCGCCGGATTCCGCTGACGATACCTGGACGATGCTGCGTGCCGACGATCCGACCCCGCGTCACCGACTGTACCGCGCGCTTGCGTCGGCGCTACGCCGGCTTTCCACGCCGCTGCGTGAGGCGCGTCTTGCGGAGTGGCGCGCGTGGGCGACGGTTCCCACGGACGGGCGTCCTTCCCATCGCGCGCTCACGGTGGAAGAGTTGCGAACGCTTGCGGCGTTGCACGGGATCTCGATCGGGGCACACACGCTCACACATCCCTCGCTCGCAGCGATCGCCGCCGACGAGCAGGCGGGAGAAATCGCCGGGAGCCGCGCGTGGCTCGAGCAGGTGCTGGGGACGCCGGTCCGCTCGTTCGCGTATCCCTTCGGCACCCCGGATGACGTGTCAGGCGCGACTGTCCGGGCGGCCTCCGCTGCATGCGACTACGCGATGTCGACATCGCCGGGCGTTGCATGGCGGTGGTCTTCCCGCTGGCGGATTCCGCGCACGATCGTGCGCGACTGGGACGCCGATGCGTTCGCATCGCGACTCGACGCGATGTTCGAGGCGTGACGATGTCACCGCGGCCGTTGACCATCGTGACCGTGAGCAGCTCCGACTCGGGCGGCGGCGCGGAGCGCGTCGCGCGCGAGTTGCACGAGAGCTACGCCACCGCTGGCGAGGACGCGTGGCTGGCCGTCGGCACGAAGCGCGGTGACGATGCGAATACCGTGCGACTTCCGAACCGCGAGCGCCGGTCGGCGTGGACGCGCGCGTGGATGACGGTAGCCGACGCCCTTCCTCAGCGAGGGGCAGCTTTCCACGTCGCAGGCGCCCTGCGGGACGTTGTCGCCGATCCGCTGCGATGGGCCGCGCGCTGGCGTGGACGCGAGGACTTCGACTTTCCCGCGACGACCGCCCTCCTGGCCTTGCATGGCCGCACGCCGGACCTGCTTCACCTCCACAATCTCCACGGCGGGTTCTTCGACCTACGCGAACTCCCGCGCCTCACCGCACGCGTTCCCGCGATCCTCAGTCTGCACGACGCCTGGATGCTCAGCGGACACTGCGCGCACTCGTTCGACTGCGGGCGATGGGAAACCGGATGCGGATCGTGCCCGGCGCTGTGGATCTATCCGAGCGTGCCGCGCGACGCGACGGCGTTCAACTGGCGGAGGAAGCGGCAAATATTTGCGAACAGCCAGCTGCACGTCGCGGTTCCCTGCGCGTGGCTCGCGGACCGCGTCCGCCGTTCAATGTTGATGCCGGCGACGCGCGAACTCCGGGTGATGCCGTATGGCGTCAACCTCGACGTCTTCCGGCCCGCCGACAAGCGGGCGGCTCGCGTCGAGCTCGGACTCGACCCGTCGCGCCCGGTGGTCCTCGTGTTCGCCAATGCGCTGCGCGAGCGAACGTGGAAAGACAGCGTAGCATTTCGCGGCGCCCTCGAGCGGCTGAGCGGCGCGGCAGCCGGTGCACAGTGGATTGCGCTCGGTGAAGAGGGACCCGACCTGCATGTGGGTGCCGTGCGGCTCCGACGGGTCGCGCCGGAGCCTGACGACCGCAGGTTCGCGCGCTGGTATCAAGCCGCCGATGCGTACGTGCATCCGGCGCGAGCGGACACGTTTCCCCTGGTCGTGCTCGAGGCACTCGCCTGCGGCACTCCTGTGATCGGGACCGCCGTGGGCGGTGTGCCCGAACAGATCGCCAGCGCGTCGTTCATCGGCGGCGCTCGGGACGGTGTCGGGCACGACGCAGCCACGGGCGCGGTAGTGCCGGCCGGCGACCCGCCCGCGCTCGCGGCGGCGATCGAAGGAGTCCTCGCGCTCGATCCGGCCGCGCACGCGAGGCTCTCGGCGAACGCCGCGCGAACCGCCGTGCTGAAGTTTGACAGGCGCCGGCATGAGCGCGATTATCTCGGTTGGATACACGCACTCGTCGCCGAGCGCTCCGGCGCTGGCGCCTCTCGCGACATCGAGGAGGGCCCGTGATGCGCGCCTGGGGCCTCCGACACCATCGACGGATCACCCGATGCTCGCGGTAATACTCGCCGGCGGGAAGGGCACGAGGCTCAAGCCCTTCACCATGACGATTCCCAAGCCGCTGCTGCCGCTCGGCGACGTTCCCGTCCTCGAGATCGTCGTTCGCCAGCTCGCGCGCGACGGCTTCACGCGCGTCGTGCTCACGCTCGGGCACATGGCACCGCTCTTCATGGCGCACTTCGAGGACGGCGAGCGCTACGGGCTGAAGATCGAATACGTCCGCGAGTCGGAGCCGCTCGGCACCGCGGCGCCGCTCAGGGCGCTCACCGACGTGCCTGGCGAAATTCTCGTCATGAACGGAGATCTCCTCACCGACATCTCATATGTCGACCTGATCTCCGCGCACCGGCGGAGCGGTGCCGCCGCGACGATTGCCGTCGCCAGACGCGAAGAGAAGATCGACTACGGCGTGATCGAGCTGGCGCCGAACGGCGCATTCCTCGACTACACCGAAAAGCCCACGATCCCCTATTACGTCAGCATGGGAATCAACGTGCTGTCGAAGGCCGCGCTGCGCCGGATCCCGCCGCAGGGACGCTTCGACATGCCCGAGCTCATGCTCGCGCTTCACCGCGCGGGGGAGGGCGTGCACTGTCACCGTGCGACGTGTTATTGGCAGGACATCGGCCGTTTCGACGACTACACTCGTGCCAGCGAAGACTTCGTCAACGACCCGGCGCGGTTCCTCGGCGGCGCGCCGCCCGCTGCAGGATGACGACAGCGCTCGTCACCGGTGCGGCCGGGTTCCTGGCGGGGCATCTGCCGTACGCACTGCGACGGCGCGGCCCGGCTCGAATCGTCGGCGCGGACACTCGCGGCCCGGTCGCGGACGGGTACGACGCCTGGTACGAAACCGACCTCACCGACGCGACCGCGACGCGGGCGCTGGTGATGGCGGTTGCTCCGTCGGCGGTGTTTCATCTCGTCGGCGCATATCGCGGGGACGCTGCCGCGCTGCACGCGTCGAACGTGACGACTGCCGCCAACGTGCTCGACGCCGTGCACACGGTGATGCCGACGGCGCGGGTCGTACTGATCGGTTCGGCCGCCGAGTACGGACCTGTGCCCGCAAACGAACAGCCCGTGCGCGAACAATTCGCGGGGACACCGGTGAGTGAGTACGGTCGCGTCAAGCGCGATGTGAGCGCGCTCGCGGAACGTGCGGTACGCGAGCGCGGGATGGACGTCGTCGTCGCTCGACCGTTCAACCTGCTGGGCGCCGGAATCCCGGACACCCTGGTGGTGGGCGCGTTCGTGGGGCGCCTCCGCGCGGCGCTCGCCGGTCCATCGCCGCGCGTGATCCGCGTCGGCACCGTCTCGTCGGTTCGTGACTTCGTCGCGGTCGAGGACGTCGCAAACGGGCTCGCGCTGGCCATGGAGCGCGGCCGAGCAGGCGAGGCGTACAACTTCTGCTCGGGCGAACGCCATGCCGTCGCCGACGTGCTCGACAGACTTTTGACGCTGGCAGGCGAATCGATCGAGGTGCAATGCGACGAGATGCTGGTGCGCACGGGCGAAGTGGACGCGCTCGTCGGAAGCTGGGAGAAAGCTCGCCTCGAACTGGGTTGGCGTCCGTCGATTCCATTGAATGCGAGCCTCCGCGCCGCGTGGGAGGCGACGGCACCCGTCGTGGCCGCGCAATGAGCATGGAACTCGGCCCGATCGCCACGGGGCGCGGCACCTCCAGGTTCGCGGCCGACGTCGCTTCGCACTCCGACGCCATGCACGCGGCGTTTGCCCGCAGGCGCGTGCTGGTCATCGGCGGAGCCGGAAGCATCGGTGCGGCCACGGTGCGCGCGCTCCTGCCGTTCGATCCTGCGGCGGTCCACGTGGTGGACCATGACGAGAACGGACTTGCCGAGCTGATCCGCGACCTGCGCAGTTCGGGACGACTTCCTGACGCGTTCGACCTGCGTCTGGAGCCGCTCGACTACGGCTCGGGAGTCACCCGCCGGTTTCTTGCGGACGCGGGGCCATACGACGCCGTGCTGCACTTCGCCGCGCTCAAGCACGTCCGATCGGAGAAGGATCCGGCATCGATCCTCCAGATGATCGACACCAACGTGATGAAGCAGGTGCGACTCATGGAGTGGCTCGCCGAGGACGGTCATCCCGCGCGCTACTTCGCCGTGTCGACCGACAAGGCCGCGAATCCCGTGAACTTCATGGGCGCGAGCAAGCGCCTGATGGAACACGTCGTCTTCACTGACGCGCTGGCGCCGATGGGCGCGGCGATGCGCACCTCAGCGAGATTCGCGAACGTCGCGTTTTCCGCCGGGAGCCTCCTGGCGGGCTGGGGCGAGCGGATTCTGAAGCGGCAGCCAGTGGCGGTTCCGCGCGACACGCGTCGCTATTTCGTGACTCTCGCGGAAGCCGCCGAGATCTGCCTGCTCGCCGCGGCCGCGGTCCCCGACCGCCACGTGGCGGTGCCGGCGATGCAGCCAGGGCCGGATCTCCGCGAGCTGGCGCCGATCGCAGAGGGATTCGTCACCTCGGCCGGTTTTCGCGCCGCCTGGTACGACGACGAGGCCGCAGCGCGCGCCGCGGTCGAACGCGACGCGGCAAGGGGCGCGTGGCCGGTACTGCTCACCGCGCGAGACACCGACGGTGAGAAGCCGGAGGAGGAGTTCGTCGGGGCGGGCGAGACGCCGGCCGACGTCGGAATCGGCTCGCTGCGCGGAATCGCCCAGCGAGGCGTGGACGTCTCGACGCTGCGCGAGGTCCTGGACGAGATCGCGCTCTGGATCGCCGAACCGCGGCTGCGTGCCGACAAGGAGTCGATTGCCGCGGTGCTGGCGCGGGTGGTACCCGAGTTCCGCCCGGATCGGCGCGGAAAGAGCCTTGACGGCCGGATGTGAGCGAAGGTGAGCCAGTCGCGCGATATCGCCCGCAACCGCCGCGCTCACGATCGTGTCGCGCGCGTGTACGATGCCCGTCACGCCGAGATCTTCAACGACGTCGAACAGGCGCGTCTGACTGCCGCAGTGCGCGACGCGACAGCGACGGTTCGCGACGCGCCGGCCGATGGCGTACGCGCTCTCGACATCGGGTCAGGCACGGGCAATCTCACCCGGCAGCTGATCGCCCTCGGCGCGCGCGTGACGGCTGCCGACGTATCGCCGGCATGCCTCAACGAGGTGCAGGCCCGGCTTGGCGTGACGGGACGCGTGACGACGGTCATGCTTGATGGAGTCGGGCTCAAGCAATTTCCGGATGCCGCCTTCGATCTCGTCGCCTGCTACTCCGTGCTGCACCATGTGCCGGACTATCTCGCGCTCGTGCGCGAGATGGGACGGGTGTTGCGGGTCGGCGGCGTCGCGTACATCGACCATGAGCGCCACGATGCGTCGTGGCCGCCGAACGCGGAGCGCAACGCATTCCTCCGGGAGGCGGTCGTGTGGCCTGCGAAGACGTGGCGCCGATTCGTGCGGCCAGCGTCGTACTGGCGTCGGTTGCGGCCGCTGTTCGAATGGCGGCGATGGTTCAATTCGCGCTGGATATCGGAGGGAGATCTCCACATCTGGTCGGACGATCACATCGAATGGGCGCGCGTCGAAGCGGCGTTCGCGGAAAGCGGCGTGCACGCCGTGACGGTGCGCGACTACCTCCTGTACGAGCCGCGCTATCGCCGGGAGGTGTGGGAGCGTTGGAAGGATCGCCTCTCCGACACCCGCGCATGGATTGGGAGGAAGGCATGACCGAACGCCCGATCCTGACGGTGATCACGCCGTCGTTCAACCAGGGACAGTTCCTGGAAGAAACGATCGAGTCCGTGCTCAATCAGGGCGTGAGGGGCCTTGAATACATCGTCGTGGACGGAGGGAGCACCGATCAGAGCAAAGAGGTGATCAAGAAGTTCGAGCGGCATCTCGCGTGGTGGGTCTCGGAGGAGGACCGCGGCCAGTCGCACGCGATCAACAAGGGGCTCGCGCGCGCGACGGGCGAATTCGTCGCATATCTCAACAGCGACGACGTGTATCTTCCCGGCGCGCTGCACTCGGCGCTCGACGTGCTTGGTCGGACGCGCGGCGCACATTGGGTGGCTGGCGGCGTCATCGGGTTCGGTTCTTCCGAAATGCAGGTGCACGAGTGGCACCGCCCGACCGTCCCGACGACGCTCCTCGACTGTGTGACGTCTCGCTTCCAAGCCGCGCAGCCGGGCCACGTTTGGTCCCGCGATATCCTCGCCTCGGTCGGCGGATTCGACGAATCGTTCCGCTACCTGTTCGACATCAACCTCTATGCATCGCTGCTCGCGCGCGGGGAACGCTGCATTCCCCTCGACCGGCCGCTGGCGGCGTACCGCTTTCATCCGGCGAGCAAGACGGTCGCCGAGGGCGGGCTCTTCGAGGCGGAGTGGGACCGCATTCGCGAGCATTTCGTTCCCAAGCTGCCGGCGCCTCAGCGACTCGTGGCCCGCCACAGGATCTCGCTTCTCAAGAGCGGTGCGCGCTACACACAGGCGGCGCGGGAACAGGCTGCGGGCCACCGCACCGAGGCGCGGGCGATGTTCGCGTCGGCCGTCAGATTGTATCCGCCGAGCCTGCTCTCGCGCAGCGGGCTCGGTTGCGCGCGACGCCTCTTTCTCGGCGGGACGTGAGCGGGCGCGACGCGGTGCGCGTGTACTTCCCCTGCACCGGGCTGGGGCGACAGCGGCGAGGATTCGAGACGTTCACGCGATCGTGTGCGGCGGCGCTTCACGGGGAGCCCGGACTCGAGATAACAGTGTTCGGCGGTGGCGGCAGGGACGCGCTTCGCAGCGAGCGCACCGTGCCGAATGCGCCGCGTGACGGCGTCGTCGCACGAACCGTGGGCGCCGTGATGCGCTGCGATCCGTATTTCGTCGAGCAGGCGACGTTTTTCGGGGGCTTCCTTCCGAGGCTCATCGCAGGGCGGCCCGATGTCGTGTATTTCGCCGATCTCAACCTCGGCAACGCCTGCTGGCATTGGCGCCGTGTTTCCGGCCAGCGCTATCGACTGCTCTTCTACAATGGAGGAGCGACGACGAAGCCGTTCACGCGATGCGACCTCGTGCAACAGGTGAGTCCTGAGCACTTCGATGCCGCGATTTCGCGCGGTGAGTCGGCGGAGCGGCAGGTGCTCCTCCCGCACGGCGTGGACGTCGCGGAAGGTTTTTCCGCGCCGAGCACCGAACACCGGGCGGTTGCGAGGCGGGAGTTGGGGATCGCGGCCGGCCGGCCGCTGCTGCTGAGCGTGGGAATGATCGATGCGGACGTGAAGCGCATGGACTACCTGATTCGCGAGGTCGCCTCGCTGGGCGCGGCACGGCCGCACCTCCTGCTCGTTGGGGCGAACTCTCCGCAGACGCCGGGAATCCTCGAACTCGCACGCGGTTTGCTTGGCGCGGACGGATTCACCGTTCGCGCCCTACCGCGCGAACAGATGGCGGTCGCGTACCGCGCGGCGGACGCGTTCGCGCTGGCGTCGCTGCGCGAGGGGTTTGGGCTGGCGATTCTCGAAGCGCTTGCCTCGGGGCTCACCTGTGTCGTGCACGATACGCCGAACACATCTTACCTCTGCGGCCCGCATGCGATCCGTGCCGACCTTCGAAGTGCTGGAGCGCTCGCGCATTGCCTGGCGCGGGCGTGCGTGGAGCTTCCGGACGCGGCGACCATGCGTACGCGACACACGTGGGTGCTGAACCGTTTCTCGTGGGCCACGCTGCGAGGGCGCTATGCGGAACTCCTGCGCGCATGCGCGGCCGGTGGACGACCCGCCTGGCCGGCAACGGCTGCATGACCGGCGCGGCGCCGCGACCGTAGATTCCAGCACGATGCTGACACTGCTTCGGAGGCTTCGCGGCGTCGCGCGCCGGACCCTGCTCGACATACGACTCGAGCTCCTGCGGCACCGCCTGTTCGGTGCGCCGCCCTCGCGGGAGGTCACCGTCGGCGGATTCAGGCTGCGCATCACCGACGGACCGAACACCTACATGCAGTACAAGGATGAGTGCGTGCGGCGCATCTACGCGTTCCGGTCGGAGCGCGCCGCACCGTTCGTCGTCGACGGCGGCGCGAACATGGGGATGTTCACGCTGGCCACGCTCCGCGAGCATCCCGGCGCCCGCATCGTCGCGTTCGAACCAGACCCGGCGATCTTTGCCATCCTGCGCGAGAACCTCGAACTGAACGGCGCGCGCGGCGTGACGGTCGTGAACGCGGCGCTCGGGGCGATCGACGGCGAGATGTCGTTCGCACCGGATGGTCAGGCCGGCGGTGCACTGGCGGCCGGCCCGCTGCGGGTGCGCGTCGAACGGCTGTCGCGCTATCTGGGTGAGGAAGTCGACTTCCTCAAGCTCAACATCGAAGGCGCCGAGCTCGACGTAATTCGGGAGGCGGCGGCGAGCGGCCGCCTTCGACGTGTACGCACGATGGTGATCGAGTACCACGGATGGCCCGGGGGCGAACAGCGGCTCGGTCCGCTCCTCGACCTGCTCGATGCGGAGGGATACCGCTATCTGCTCCACGATCAGGACGACCAATCCAATCCGGCCACCAAGCCGCCGTTCCGGGCGCCAGGCGACCAGCCCTGGTTTGCGCTCGTGTATGCCTGGCGCGTTCCGCGAGACGGAGACGCCGCGTGAACGCGGCGGTGCCCGTGGCGTACTTTGCCTATCGTCGCGCAGACCTAGTCACGCGCACGCTGGCGGCCCTGCGAGCGAACGGTGTGATGCAGATCCACGCGTTTTCAGACGGCGCGCGCGGTGCCGACGATGAAGCGGACGTCGCGGAGGTCCGGCGCATACTCCGCTTGGTGGACTGGGCCGACCTGCGACTCGTCGAACGACCGGTGAATGTCGGAATCGAGCAGGGGCTGATCGGGGGAATTTCCGAAATGCTGGCGGCGCACGAGGAGATCGTCGTGTGCGAGGACGACATTGAAATGGTTCCGGGGACATACCGATATCTGGTTGCCGCGCTCGAGCGATACCGCAACGAGCCGCGTGCGATGAGCATCAGCGCGTGGACGCACCCGCGCTTGACGCCGCCGGACGCGCACGCCGCGCCGCACTTCACTGGGCGCTTCGTGTGTTGGGGATGGGCGACCTGGCGCCGGGCCTGGACGGGATTTCCGGAGCTGTCGGGGGCCGAACTGCGAGACCGCTGCGTCGCCCGCGGCATCGACTTGGCGCGGTACGGCGGCGACGTGCCGGCGGCGTTCGTTGGAGGCGCGACGAAGACGTCGTGGGACTACTGCTTTGGCCTTCATATGATGCTGCACGACGGGCTGTGCCTGCTCCCGCCGCGGTCGATGACGGCGCACATCGGATACGATGGCCGCGCGACGCACGAACAGAATCACGTGGGATGGGAGGACCACCCCGAGCCGCCGCCGCCGCCGGACCAGATCCACTGGCCGCCGGTGCGCGAGAACCTCAACAGCGCAGAGTATTGGCGCCGTGCGCAGGATCCGCCGCGGCCCTCGCTCGCGGGACGCATCCGCCGTCGGCTCGCGAGGCTTCTCGGCACGCGCCCGTGAGCACCGGGGTCGCCCCGCGCGAGGGCGCGACGTCGATCGTCTCGGTCATCGTGCCGACGTACCGGCGAGTGCAGTCGCTCGAGCGGTGCCTGCGTGCGCTTGCCGCGCAATCACGCGTGCCGGACGAAGTGGTCGTCGGAATTCGATCGGATGACGCGGACTCCTCGCGCGCCGTCGAGTCGCTGGCGCGAACGTTTCCCGCGCCGTTGCGCGCGGCAGCGACGGCCGAGAGCGGTGTCGTCGCGGCGATGAACGCGGCCTTGTCGCAATGCCGCGTGGACAGCGACGTCATCGCACTCACGGACGACGACACGGAGCCGCGTGGCGACTGGATCGAGCGCTTGATCGGATGCTTCGCCGATCCAACGGTTGGAGGCGCTGGCGGCCGCGATTGGCAACCGTTCGAGCGGGGCGACAGGGCGGTGGTGGGCAAGGTGCAATGGTTCGGCCGGATGATCGGCAACCATCACCTCGGTGCCGGGCCGGCGCGCGACGTGGACGTTCTCAAGGGCGCGAACTGCGCGTATCGCGCTCCGTTGCTGCGCGCTCTCGGATTCGACACGCGCCTCGCCGGACAGGGGGCACAGCTGTTCTGGGAGCTTGCGCTCTGTCTTCCACTTCGCCGCGCGGGATGGCGCCTCGTGTACGATCCGGCGATCGCCGTCGAGCACCACGTCGAACCGCGCAGCGACGGCGACCAGCTGCATCGCGGCGTGTTCGCGCCCGCACCGCTCAGCGACGCGACACACAACGAGACGCTGGTGCTTCTCGAGAATCAGGGTGTCGCGGCGCGCGCGGCCTTCATGATATGGGCGCTCCTTGTGGGAACGCACCACGAACCCGGGCTCGCCCAGCTTCCGCGGCTCGTGATTCGTGGCGACCGGCACGCGTTCGCGCGATGGAGGGCGGCGCTCGACGGCAGGCTGCGCGGCTGGCGGCGGTGGCGCGCCGGGGATTCGCGGCCGGCCGGCAGAGACGTGCCGCCGGCGCCGGCGCGATGAAGCCGCTGCGCGTACTCGCCGTCATGCCGCTGGGCACCGCGCTCGGCGGCGCCGAGCTGATGCTGCGGCAGCTGCTCATCCACGGCCGCGGCCAGGGCGTGGAATGGATCGTGGTGTTCCTCCGCGGCGGACCGATGGTCGCGGAGGCGCGCGCTCTCGGGCTCGACGTGCACGTCATCGAGGCCGGCCGTTTCCGCAATGTGGCCGCGCGCCTGCGGGCGATCCGGAAGGTCGCGCGGCTCGCCAAGGCGGGCACCGTCGACCTCGTGCTCGGCTGGATGGTCGCGGGCCAGCTGACGGCGGGCACGGCGGCATGGATCGCGGGAATCCCCTGCGTGTGGTTCCAGGTGGGCACGCCACGCCCCGACTGGCTGGATCGCCTCTCGACGCTGCTCCCCGCGCGGGGCGTGCTGGTGCTCTCGCGCGCCGCAGCCGCGGCGCAATCGCGCGTGTGGCCGCGCCGGCGGCAATGGCTCGTGTATCCCGGCGCGTCGCTCGATGCGTTCGATCCGTCGAAGTTGCCGGCGCCGGCGACCGCGCGATCGAACCTCGGACTGCCCGCGCAGGGGCCGCTGATCGGCATGGTCGGGCGGCTCCAGCGGTGGAAGGGAATGCACGTGTTCATCGCGGCGATCGCACGCGTGCACCGCGCACGGCCAGATGTTCGCGCGGTGATCGTCGGCGCGCCGCACGAGACCGAGCCGCGATACGCGGACGAACTGCGCGAGCAGGTGCGCGCGCTCGGCCTCGACGGCGTCGTGACCTTCGCGGGATTCCAGGGCAACGTGCCCGAATGGATGCAGGCGATGGACGTGTTCGTGCACGCGTCGGACCGCGAGCCGTTCGGCATCGTCGTGATCGAGGCGATGGCGCTGGGGAAGCCGGTGATCGCGGGATCCGCTGGCGGCCCGGCCGAGATCATCGTCGACGGCGAGAACGGGCTGCTGGTGCCGTACGGTGACGACGAGTCGCTCGCGCACGCGATCCTGCGATACCTTGATGATCACGCGTTCGCGGCGCGGGTCGGCGCGGCGGCGCGAATCCGCGCGGCGGTCTTCGACGACCGGACCTACGCGGCGAACGTCATTTCTGCACTGCGGGAGAGCGTTTCCTGATTTCACCGGCGGCTCGTCCGTTGATCAGCGTGGTGGTGCCGACCTGCGACCGGCCGGCGGCGCTGCGCGTCGTCCTGGACCGCCTCGCGCCCGGAGCGCAGCGGCTCGACGCGGGCCGGTACGAGGTGATCGTGAGCGATGACGGGCCTCTCGAGTCCGCCGCGGCGGCGCTCGGCGCGTCGCATCCGTGGGTGCGCGTGGTGCAAGGGCCGCGCCGCGGTCCGGCCGCGAATCGCAACGCGGGCGCGACGGCGGCGCGCGGAGAATGGATCGCCTTCACCGACGACGACACGGAACCATCGGTGAACTGGCTGGCCGCGTTCACCGACGCGATCGTCCCCGGCACCGATGTCTACGAGGGACGCACGACGTGCGATGGCGGATTCGGATCGCCGATGTACCAGGCGCCGGTGAACGAGACGGGCGGCTGGCTCTGGTCGTGCAACTTTCTCGTCTCCGCCGCCGCCTTCCGTTCGGTGGGCGGCTTCGACGAGGGGTTTCGCTTCCCGAACGCTGAGGACCAGGATCTTCGCGATCGCCTGCTCGCCGCGGGATTCGGGATGATCTTCGTGCGCGGCGCTGTCGTGAACCATCCGCCGCGACGCCTGCCGAGCGGCGCGCGTCTCGGCGAATACCGCGAGGCGGACGTGCGCTACATGTACAAGCACGGCGCCGCGCGTCCGGTCTGGCCGTTGCTGCTGCGAAAGATCGCGCGGCACAAGCTCAACGTGATCCGCGATACGCCGAAGTCGGCAGACACCCTGCTCGCGTTCGGCTCGCTCGCACGGGAGCTGTGGTTCACCGTGCGGCACGTCCGCACGTGGGAGGCGAAGTACGCCGTCGAGTTTCCCGAGCGTCCGGCGGCCGCGCCGTGAGTGGATTCTCGCTGGCGTTCATCGCCGACGCGGTGCATCGCCGTGGGGGCCAGGAGCGCGCGGCCGCCGAGGTGATCTCGCGAATCGCGCGGCGCATCTCCGTGACCGTGATCGCGCAGGAGTGCGATCTCGACCGTGCGACCGTCCGCTGGATTCCGGTTCGCGCGCCGCGGCGTCCCTCGGTGCTGCGCACGTGGGCGTTCGCGCGGGCGGCGCGCGCGGCCGAACGGCGCGCGGGTTGCACGATCACGAACAGCATCGGCGCGGCGGCGCGG
>ODAK010004576.1_pt1 | contig 14124 bp, 11 predicted proteins | sample 1539591 | NCBI WGS metagenome assembly ODAK01 (sample SAMEA3539303, study PRJEB22396) | soil metagenome | biome: tundra; feature: field; material: soil | place: USA | collected 2010-05 | depth 0.15 m | reverse complement strand
CTCGACGACGACCGGGTGGCCGCCCATGGCGAGGTAGTCGTTGGAGGACCAGACGAGGACGCGGGAGCCGTCGGCGCGCCGGTACCACGGCGCTTCGTCGATGTGCCGTTCAAGCGGCGTGAAGACGCGATACCGCCCCTGCGCCCGGATATCTTCCAGGGCCTTGTGGCAGAAGGCGTGAAAAACATTCATGCGGCGGGCGCCTTTTCGGGTCGGGAAGCACCAGGATCGGGTGCGGTTTGCGGCACGCGCGAGCCCAGGTCATTGATCGGGATCAATGCCTGGAATCGCCGGCCGGATCAATGGCGGGATCGTCGCATCCGGCACAAGGCAAAGCCGCGTCATGACGCCTGGGCTCGCGGAGCGGGCCAGATATGCCATGACAACCGTTGCAATGACGGTTGCACGGTCTCATGTTGCGCTGCGACATTGAGGAGTCCAAAATGCCGTTGACCCCGCCTCAGCCGCGCGAGGCGATCCATACGCGCGCGATCGAGATCAACGGCTACCGCCGCGCCGACGGATTGTACGACATCGAAGCGCACCTGACCGACACGAAGACCTTCGGGCAAACCAATTACGACCGAGGCTATATCCCGGCGGGCGAGCCAATTCACGATATGTGGCTGCGCCTGACGATTGACGACACAATGCACGTCGTCGACGTGGATGCGGTCAGCGATAAGACACCCTATGTGATGTGTCCCGCGGCGGCGCCGAATTTTTCGCGCCTGATCGGGTTGCGCATCAAGGCGGGTTTTCTGCGCGACGCGAACCACCTCGTCGGCGGCTCGTTGGGCTGCACCCATCTGCGGGAACTGCTACAGCAAATGGCGACCACCGCGTTCCAGACCATCAATCCGGCCAAAGTGCGCCAGGAAATGCGCGCCGAGGGCGCGATTGAGGCGCCCGGCAGTGACAGGGTCGACGTCCGCATCACCGAAAAAATGGGCGGACCGCCGAAAATCCTCAACACCTGTCTTGCCTATGCCGACACTGGCCCACTGGTGCGGCGGCGCTGGCCGGCCCTTTATAAAGGCCAGGAAGCGGCGGACTGATCCGCCCGTACCGCCACGCGCGTTACCGGCTCGGAGACGCCGGATCCCGGCAGGTTTCGGCTTGGTTCCATATGCCCGTTCACCGCGAGCGCGCCATGGCCGGCCGCGAGATGACCTGCGTCGGTCGCGGCGGTACGGAAATACGACAGGACGAACACGCGCACCGCGCTGGTGCGGCCGCCCGCGTGGCCGCGTTGCTCCACCTTGCGGACCAGGGAGCTCATGTCCTGGCTCTCTCGGCCGCAAATTTCCAAAAGCGCCTCCCACAGCTCCGGCTCCAGGCGCATGCTGGTGCGGCCGCGTTCGGCGACGACATTACGATTAATCAGGCGACTGACCGTCACGGTGGCCCCTCCGGTTGAACGGGCGCCATTTGGCCGCAACATCCTTAAAATCTACCTAATATGACGAGGAATTTCAAAAACTTGTGAATGCGGTTGCGTTCTCGCGCTGGTGGCGAAGCTCGGGACCGGTCAGATCGGCAGCGCCGCCGCCTTCATTCGCTCCATGCTGAAGCGGCTGCTGACGTTGCGCAGCGGCACCGACCCAATCAGCCTCCGATAGAACGCGTCGTACGAGGCGATGTCGCGCACCACGACATGCAGCAGGTAATCGACATCGCCGGACATGCGCCAGGCATCAACGATTTCCGGGGTTTCCTCGATCACCTTGGCGAATCGGGTCAGCCAGTCGCTGGAGTGATCCGCGGTTTCGATCTCGACGAAGACCGAGACCGGCAGCCCAACTTTCACCGGGTCGAGCACGGCCACGCGGCGCAGGATGATGCCGTCCTGCTCCATGCGCCGGATGCGCTTCCAGCACGGCGTGGGTGTCAGGCCAACCCGGCCCGCGATCTCCGCCAGCGACAGTGACGCGTCGTCGGTGATCAGCCGGAGAATTTCGCGGTCGAAGCGGTCGAGGTCCTTTTCGGTGGCCATGAGGTCCAGGTCCAATTGGGGGTAATTTTTCTCTTCCGGCCCCATACACGGTCTCGATGGAGAAGAAAACATCTACGTTCGATCTGGCCGGGCCACTGAAAAACCCTGCTGAAACCGGGAAAGCATCCGGCCAGGCGACGTTCTTGGCCCGCGAGACTTACGTCTCGGTCGCCCGTTCGGATTATTTCAGCGGATGGCCCCGCCGCCGTTCGCGTTACATCGCCAGGTAGCCGCCATCGACGTAAAGCTCGGCCCCGGTGACGTAGGATGCCTCGTCCGACGCCAGGAAGAGGATCGCGTTGGCGACCTCATCCACATCGCCGGCGCGTCCCAGCGGCACCGCGCGCAGCATCTTGGCGCGGACCGTGGGGTCGGCGGTGGCGCCCGACGTGCGCATCGGCGGCATCAGTCCGGGATGGACGGAGTTGCAACGAATGTTGTCCTTGCCGAACTGCACGGCGGTGGATTTCGTCATTGTCCGCACGGCTCCCTTCGAGGCGTTGTAGGCCATGTGAACCATGGTCTGCCCAACCACGCCCGAAATGGATGACAGGTTGACGATCGAGCCGCCGCCGTTCTTTTGCATCTGCCGCACAGCGGCGGCGGTGCCCAGAAAAACGCCGGTGGAATTGACGGCCATGACGCGCTCCCAGATGCCGGATTCCAGCAGATCGTTCACCGCGCTGCCGCTGATGCCCGCGTTGTTGACCAGAATGTCCAGACGGCCGAACTGCGCCACCGTGTCGGCGACGACCTTGTTCCAGCCGGCCTCATCGGTGACGTTCAACGGCATGAAAACGGCGGTGCCGCCGGCGTTGTTGATTTCGCCGGCGACGATCTTGCCCTCGCCTTCCAGTTGGTCGGCGATGACGACCTTGGCGCCTTCTTTCCCGAACCGTCGCGCGGTCGCCGCGCCCATCCCGGAAGCCGCACCGCTGATGATCGCCACCTTATTGGCCAAACGCATGGCTGGTTCCTCCTGATCACGAGATTTCCGGCAAATTGCCATGCGGTGATGGGCTTGGCTACCGGCCAGTAAGGCGGCAGGATGCGGCACCCTTCCTGGAGTTACCCCCATGGCCCACCGTGGCTTGAAATTCGGCGTCTTCCTCGCGCCGTTCCACCGGCTCGGCGAGAACCCAACCCTGGCGATCGGCCGCGACGTCGAGTTGCTGCAATGGCTCGACGAGCTTGGTTTCGACGAGGCCTGGATCGGCGAACACCATTCGGCCGGCTGGGAATTGATCGCCTCGCCCGAACTGATCATCGCGGCCGCCGCGGAAAAAACCAAATACATCAGGCTCGGTTCGGGGGTGACATCGTTGCCTTATCATCACCCGTTCCTGGTGGCGCAACGCTGGGTACAGCTCGACCATATGACCCGCGGGCGCGCCATGCTGGGGTGCGGTCCAGGCGCGCTGACCTCGGACGCGTATATGCTCGGGATCGAACCGTCCACGCAACGGCCGCGCATGCTGGAGGCGATGGACGCCATCATGCGGCTGCTGAAAGGCGACGAGCCGGTCACGATGAAGACGGATTGGTTCGAAATGAACCAGGCCCGGCTGCACCTCGCGCCGTACAGCGATCCGCATTTCGAGATCGCCGTCGCCAGTACGATCACGCCGTTCGGCATGATCGCCGCGGGCACGCATGGCGTCGGCGTGCTGTCGATCGGTGCCGGGCTGCCGGGCGGGCCCGAAGCGATGGCGACGCAGTGGAAAATCGCCGAGGATTACGCCGCGAAGAACGGCAAGACGATGGACCGCAAGAACTGGCGCATCGTGGTCAGCGCCCATATCGCCGAGGACGACGAACAGGCGTTGCGCGAAGTCAACCGCGGCGAGCGCATCGAAACGCTGACCTACTTCGAGGACACGCTCGGCCGGCCGCCGGGCCGCGCCGACGATCCGTTGCGCGAAGGCGTCAAAATGGGAACGACGCTGGTGGGATCGCCGGAGACGGTGATCAAAGGCATCAACCGGTTGTTGGGCTACAGCCAGGGTGGTTTCGGTGGCATATTGTTCCGCGCGCACGAATGGGCGAGCCGCGAACAAACGATGCGCAGTTACGAATTGTTCGCGCGCTATGTGATGCCCGTATTCCAGGCCTCGCTCGATCCCATCGCCGCCTCCAACACATGGGCGCGCGAGAACCGCAAGCAGGTGTTCGGTCCAACCGTCGAGGCGGTGAAACGCGCCTTCACCGATTTCGGCGCGGCGGTGCCGGAGGAAGCGGTGCGGGCGCGGACGATCGGCGGCCGGGACGTTTAGCCTGACCACGTCATGGTCCGGCTCGTCCGGGCCACCCAATCCAACACCGTGGTTTAAGCCGCGGCGCGCAGACCCTCCCGCGCTGCGGCCTTGATCATGTCGGCGCCCTTTTCCGCGATCATGATGACCGCGGCATTGGTATTGCCCGACGTCACCGTCGGCATGATCGACGCATCGACCACGCGCAGACCGGCGATGCCGTGCACTTGAAGCCGATCGTCGACGACCGCCTGTGGGTCCTGTCCCATCTTGCAAGTACCAATGACATGATACGTTGTCTGTCCATTGGCGCGGGCGAAATCCAGCCATTCGTCATCGGTCTGGACTTTCTCCCCAGGGTTCATCTCGAACGCGCGATATTTGTCCAACACCGCGTTGTTGATGATCCGGCGGCCGAGCTTCATGCCGTCGACCAACACGCGCCGGTCCATCGGATCGGCGAGGTAATTTGGCCGGATCGCGGGTGCGGCATTCGGGTCGCTGGTCTTCGCGTGGATCGAACCTTTTGATTCGGGCCGGCATTGATACACCGTCAATGTCATGCCCGGCTCGCGTTCCAGTTCGCGGGTCTGCGCATTCCCGTAACTCGCATGAGCGAAATGGAATTGCACGTCGGGCTCTTCCATGTCGGCCTGAGTCTTGACGAACCCGAACGCGATACCGGCGGTGAAAGTCAGAATGCCGCGGCGCTGGGTGTAGTATTTCACGATTTCCTTGGCCAGCGCGAGGCCGCGGGAACGCTCATTCAATGTCACCGGCAACTTCACCCGCCAGTTCATCCGCGGCGCGTAGTGATCGCGGTAATTCTCGCCGACACCCGGCAACGCGTGCAACACGGGCAGACCCAGCGCGCTCAACAAGGCCGGCTGCCCAATGCCGGACAATTCCAGGATGTGCGGTGACTTCACCGCGCCCGCCGCGAGGATCACCTCACGGCCGCAGCGTGCTTCTTTCGCGACGCCGTGCTGGGTGTATGCAACTCCCACCGCGCGCTTGCCGTCGAGGATGATTCTGGTGGTGTAGGCGCTGGTCTCGACCCGCAAATTCGGCCGGTTACGGATTGGGTCGAGGAATCCTCGCGCCGTCGACCAACGTTCGCCATTCTTTTGCGTGACCTGGAAGTAGCCGAAACCTTCCTGGTGGCCATTGTTGTAATCTTTGTTACGCGGGAAACCTTCCGCGACGGCGGCATCGATGAACGCGTCCAGCAGTTCGGCCCGCTCCACCATATGGGTTACGTTCAGCGGACCACTGGTGCCGCGTGACTCGTCGCCGCCGGGTTCGAAATGTTCTGCCTTTTTGAAGTATGGCAGCACGGATTCATAAGACCAGCCGCGATTGCCGTATTGCGCCCAGGTGTTGTAGTCGAGCGGGTTGCCGCGGACGTAGAGCATGCCGTTGATGGAACTGGAACCACCCAATGTGCGGCCACGCGGGATGGGGATGCAACGATTTTTCGCGTTCGGTTCCGGCTCCGTGGCGAAGTTCCAGTTGTAGACGGGACTGTTCAGCAGCTTGGTGAAACCCGCCGGAATTTTGATCCACATCGACTTATCCGGAGGACCGGCTTCCAGCAGCAGCACGCGGTTGTTCCGGTCTTCCGTCAACCGGTTCGCCAGCACGCAACCGGCCGAGCCGGCGCCGATGATGATATGGTCGTAGTCAGCCATGGCCGTTCCCCTCGATCTGACAGTGGCATAGCCAGCTTGCGCCGCGGCGTCCAGGCGGAGAGAATCGCCGCATGGTCGGCTCGACGCATTTCTCCGCCTGGTCTCTGCTGCGCCGCGCCTTTGGTGGTGCGTGGCCGGAACAATGGCGCGCGCCGGAGCCGCGTGATGCTTACGATGTCGTGATCATCGGTGCCGGAGGGCATGGGCTGGCGACCGCGTACTACCTGGCGTCGCAGCACGGGATCCGAAACATCGCCGTGCTGGACAAGGGATGGTTGGGCGGCGGCAACACCGGACGCAATACGACGATCATCCGGTCCAACTACCTGTGCGACGAGAGCGCGGCGATTTATGAGCATGCGTTGAAGCTGTGGGAGGGGTTGTCTCAGGCGCTGAACTACAACGTGATGTACTCGCCGCGCGGTGTGATGATGCTGGCGCACAACCATCACGACGTGCGGGTGTTCCGCCGTCACGTGCACGCCAACCGGCTTCTGGGCGTCGACAATGAGTGGCTGACACCGGAACAGGCGAAGGCGTTCTGCCCGCCGTTGGATATCGGCAGGTCGGTTCGCTACCCGGTATTGGGTGCGGCCTTGCAACGGCGCGGCGGCGTCGCCCGGCATGACGCGGTCGCCTGGGGTTATGCGCGAGCCGCCAGCGCTCTGGGTGTCGACATTGTGCAGAACTGCGAGGTTACCGGCATCGATCGAGGGCCCGACGGCGCGGTGACCGGCGTGCGAACCACACGCGGTTCAATCCGCTGTCGAAAGGTTGGCGTGGTCGCCGCTGGTCACACCAGCGTGCTGATGGCGATGGCCGGCGTGCGCATGCCTCTGGAGTCGTTTCCCTTGCAGGCGCTGGTGTCCGAGCCGGTGAAGCCGGTGATGCCCTGCGTCGTCATGTCGAATACGATCCACGCGTATATCTCGCAGTCCGACAAGGGCGAGCTGGTGATCGGCGCCGGCACGGATGTCTACACATCCTACAGCCAGGCCGGCGGACCGCATATCGCGTCGCACACGCTGGAGGCGATTTGCGAGTTGTTCCCGACGTTTCGGCGCCTGCGCATGCTGCGCAACTGGGGAGGCATCGTCGACTGCACGCCGGACCGCTCGCCGATCATCGGGGTGACGCCGGTGCCCGGCCTGTTCGTTAATTGCGGCTGGGGAACGGGTGGGTTCAAGGCGACACCCGGCTCCGGTCATGTGTTCGCGGCGACCATCGCCCGCGGCGAGCCGCATCCGATCGCGGCGCCGTTCAGTCTGGACCGCTTTCGCACCGGCCGCCTGATCGATGAGGCCGCCGCCGCCGCGGTGTCGCACTGATGCTGCTGATCCCTTGTCCCTGGTGCGGACCGCGACCGGAAAACGAGTTCCGTCACGGCGGCGAAGCGCATGTCGTCCGCCCCGTCGATCCACGTTGCGTTTCGGACGCGGAGTGGGCTGACTTCCTGTACAACCGGACCAACCCGAAGGGCATCCACGCGGAACGCTGGCGGCATATTCATGGCTGCGGCCGATTTTTCAACTGTATCCGTGATACAGTGACCGACCGAATTGTCACGACCTCCAAATGACGCAGCCATACCGCACCGCGTCAGGCGGCCGTATCCTTCGCGACCGGCCAGTTCATTTCAGTTTCGATGGCAAGCAGTTCGTGGGTCATCAGGGCGACACTCTGGCATCGGCATTGCTCGCGCATGGCGTTCATCTCGTCGGCCGGTCGTTCAAATATCACCGGCCGCGCGGGATCATGTCAGCGGGCTCGGAGGAACCGAACGCTCTCGTCACGATTGACCGGGGTGACGGACGGGTCACGCCAAATCAGCGCGCCACCACCGTCGAGCTTTACGATGGCCTGACCGCACGCGCGCAAAACGCCTGGCCGTCGGTCCGGTTTGATCTGGGTGCTGTCGCCGGCGTGCTGTCACCGGTGCTGTCGGCGGGATTTTACTACAAGACCTTCATGTGGCCGGCATCGTTCTGGCAACGTGTCTACGAACCCGCCATTCGCGCCGCCGCTGGATTGGGGCGGGCGCCGGCGGCACCAGATCCCGATCGATACCTGCATCATTACGCCCATTGCGATGTGCTGGTCATTGGCGCCGGTCCCGCCGGTCTGGCCGCGGCCGCCGCGGCAACGGCACGCGGCGATCGCGTGATCCTCTGCGATGAACAGGCGGAGCCGGGGGGTTCGTTGCTGTCGCGGCCCGACACGCGCATCGACGGACTGCCCGCGTCGGAGTGGATCGCCGCGGCGCTCGACGACCGCATGACCGTGCTGACCCGCACCACCGCCTTCGGCTGGTATCCGGACAACATGATCGCTCTGGCGGAACGCGTGACCGATCATCTGGCGCGGCCCAACGCCAATCTGCCACGCGAGCGGCTGTGGCTGGTGCGGGCAAAGCGCGTCGTCATCGCCGCCGGCGCGATCGAGCGGCCCGCGGTGTTTCCCGGCAACGATCGGCCGGGCATCATGCTGGCCGACGCGGCGGCGACGTATTTGCATCGTTACGGTGTGCTGCCGGGTCAACGGATCGTCGTCAGCACCTCGCACGACAGCGCGTGGCGCACCGCGTTCGCGTTGGCATCCGCCGGCTCCTCGATCGCCGCGATCCTGGATCGGCGTGACGCGGTTGACCCGGCGTTATGCGAGCAAGCGCGCGCGGCTGGCATTCCGGTCCATATCGGGACGCGGATCACCGGCACGGGAGGCCGTCGGCGCGTGCGATTCGCGCGGATCGACACTGGCCCGCGGATCATTCGTTGCGACACGGTGCTGATGTCGGACGGCTGGACGCCATCGGTGCATCTGTTTTCCCAGTCTCGGGGAAAGCTTCGTTTCGATCCCGGTAGCGGCACCTTTCTGCCCGGACCCTCCGCCGCACCGGAACAGTCAGCGGGAGCCTGCGCCGGGATTTTTGACCTGGCCGCCTGCCTCGCTGAGGGGCACCGCGCGGGGGGTGGCGACCCCAGGGCATTCGTCGTTTCGGGCGAATTCAGGTTTGGCACTCCAGTACCCCCATCGCCCGGCCGGCCGCATGGCAAGGCGTTTGTCGACTTCCAGAATGACGTCAGCACCAAGGACCTCGCCATCGCCACGGGGGAAGGGTTCCGGGCGATCGAGCATGTGAAACGCTACACCACGGCGGGCATGGCGACCGATCAGGGCAAGACCGCCAACGTGAACGCTCTCGCGACGGTCGCGGCTCTGACGGGCCAGCCGATCCCGGAGATCGGGCTGACAACGTTCCGTCCACCATATACCCCGGTTTCGTTCGGCACTTTCGCGGGAGCCGCCCGCGGCGACCTGTTCGATCCCATCCGCCGCACGCCGATCGATGACCAGGACGCGGTGTTCGAAGACGTCGGCAACTGGAAACGCGCGCACTACTTTCCGAGGCCAGGCGAGACCATGCATCAGGCGGCGGCGCGCGAATGCCGCGCGGTGCGCGACGATCTCGGGCTGTTCGATGCGTCCACTCTCGGCAAGATCGAGGTCGTTGGACCGGATGCCGCCGAGTTCCTCAATCGCATGTACACTGGCGATTTCGCGAGGCTGGAGCCCGGACGTTGCAAATACGGGCTGCTGTTGGGCGAGGATGGTTTCATCCGCGACGACGGCGTCATCGCCCGCCTGGCACCGGACCGGTTTCACGTCACCACCACGACCGGTGGCGCCGCTGGTGTGCTGCACCAAATGGAAGACTACCTACAGACCGAGTTTCCCTCATCGCGGGTCTGGCTGACGTCGACAACCGAGCAATGGGCGGTGATCGCGCTGCAAGGTCCGCGGGCCGCTGATGCGCTGACACCGTTGCTGGATGGCATCGATCTGACGACCATGCCGCATATGAGCGTGCGCGAGGGGCAATTCGCCGGGGTCCCCACCAGGTTATTCCGTGTCAGCTTCACCGGTGAGCTCGGCTTCGAAATCAATCTGCCGGCGAATTATGCTCGCGCGGCATGGGATTTGCTCCGCGAGACCGGGGCTACCCGCTACGGTACCGAGACGATGCATGTCCTGCGCGCGGAGAAGGGCTTTATCGTTGTCGGCCAGGAGACCGACGGTACCGTCATTCCCGACGACCTCGGGCTGAGCCGCACGATTGCCCGGGGCAAACCGGACTTCGTCGGGAAGCGTTCGCTCAGTCGTTCCGACATGCTCAGGGACGACCGCAAGCAACTGGTTGGCCTGCTGGCTGACGTTGTCCTGGAAGAGGGCGCGCAACTGACCGACACCGGCGCGGTTTCCCTCGGTCACGTCACCTCCGCTTATCACAGTGTGGCGCTGAACCGGCCGATCGCACTGGCGCTGCTCTCTGGCGGCCGATCTCGGATCGGAACGAAATTGCATGTGCCGCTTTCGAGCGGATTCGTGACCGTCACCGTTACTGATCCGACCTTTTACGATCCCACCGGGGAGCGGATGACCCAGCGGATTATCGGAAAACCGGCGCGGACCGGAAGCGTGGCTGCCAGGCGCGAGCGGATGAGCCAGCCGATTACCGGATCACCGGCACGGGCCGGGACAGTGGCTGCCGCGGTCGGCCAGCCCGCGCTGAGGCTGGTCGTCGCATCATACGCGCCACCGCCCACGCCGTTCTGCGACGGCGTGAACCTGACGTTGGCGCCGACAACCGGGAAGTTCAGTATCCGAACACGGCAACCAATCGCTTCGACCCTGTGCGCGGCGACCAGCGACGGTCACACCGCGCTTTGGCTCGGACCCGATGAGTATCTTGTCTTCAGCGACGACCCGCCGCGCATCGCCGCGGATTCGATCGTCGACGTATCGCATCGAACTGTCGGACTTCGGGTGAACGGACCGCGCGCCGCGTGGTGCCTGAATGCGTTCTGCGCCCTTGACCTCGACACCATCCCCGAAACCGGATGCACCCGCACGCTGTTTGGCAAAGCCGAGATCATTCTCTGGCGCCTCAGCGAAAGCGCGTTCCACATTGAAACCGCACGGTCGTTCGCCCCCTACATCTGGGCACTGCTGGAGGAAGCCCGCCGGGAATTCCTCCCGCCGCCGGCCGTGTGCTAAACATCGCGAGGTTCAACGACCCAACGGAGGAAACTGTGGATTTCACTGGCAAGATTGTCCTGATCACCGGCGCGGGCAACGGCATCGGCCGCGCCTCGGCGATCGGGTTCGCCAACCGCGGCGCCAAGGTCGTCGTGGTCGATCGCGACAAGGACGCGGGCGAGGCCACCGCCGGTATCCTCCGCCAGCAAGGCGGCGACGCGCGCTTCGTCGCGGCCGATGTCACGCGATCCGCCGAGGTCCAGAACTACGTCAAAGCCGCGCTCGACGCTTATGGCGCCATCGACTGCTTCTACAATAATGCCGGGATCGAGGGCTCGGTCGCGCCGACCGCCGAATATGACGAGGACATGTTCGATCGCGTCATGGCGGTGAACGTCAAAGGCGTGTTCCTCGGCTTGCGTCACGTGCTGCCGGTGATGCTCAAACAGGGCCGCGGCGCGGTGGTGAACACCGCCTCGGTCGCCGGCCTGGTGGCCTCGCCCGGCATGCCGGCTTACGTGGCGTCGAAGCATGCGGTGATCGGCCTGACCAAGACCGCCGCGGGAGAGGTCGCGCGGGCAGGCGTGCGGGTGAACGCGGTATGCCCAGGACCGATTGATACGCGAATGATACATTCGTTGGAGTCGATGTTGAACCCGGGCGATCCTGGCAGTGTGGGAACGCGTTATCAGCAAAACATTCCCATCGGCCGCTATGGTACCGCCGACGAGGTCGCGAACCTGGTGATCTTCCTGTGTTCCGATCTGGCGTCCAACATCACGGGTGCGCAATATGTTGTCGATGGCGGGCGCACCGCGACGGGCGGCGCGGTCACCAACAACCTGGTTCGCTAACGGCAGTTGCGCGGTGTTCTGAATACGGCCGGACAGCTCTGGTCATCGCTCGATAATCTGATCAACGACCGCCCGATCAAGGTGGCGATCACCGGGTTGTCGCGGTCGGGCAAAACGGTGTTTTTGACCTCGCTCATCGCCAATCTGCTGGCGATGGGTACCGGGCGGCCGACAATGCCGGCGTTGCGGGCGCATATCGACAAAGCCGGCAAGGAACGGTTGCGTAATATCCGCCTGGTTCCGGCGCGCGCCGGCACCACGCCGCGATTCGACTATCCGGGGAAGCTCGCCGATCTCGCGGCCGCGCAACCGAAATGGCCGGCGCGGACCGAGGACCTCGCGGAAATCGAACTGGAACTGGAAATCCGCGCCGGCGACGGGCTGCTCGGACAGATGCGCGGGCTGTCGGGCACGCCGCGGCTGCGCCTGGAATTGCTGGACTACCCCGGCGAATGGCTGCTCGATCTGCCGCTGTTGAACCTGACCTTTTCGCGCTGGTCAGCCGAAACCCTCGCCCGTCTCCGCGAAAAGCCGCGCTCCGATGCGGCGGCCGAGTTCCTGTCGTTCGTTGCTCATATCGATCCCGTCCGGATCGCCGACGATGCGCTGATCCAACGCGGCCACCGATTGTACAAAACCGCGCTGGAGCGTTGCCGTGCCGAATTTGGCCTCCGTTACCTGCAGCCTGGCCGGTTTCTGACGATGGGCGCGCGCAACGACGCCCCGTTCATGTGGTTTTTTCCCGCCGACAACTTGCCGTTCGATCCGGCGCGAAACTCCATCGCGGATCTGCTTCAGGCGCGGTTCGATGCCTACAAAACGGAAATCCGCGCGAGCTTCTTCGACACGCATTGGCGAAGGTTCGACCGCCAGATCGTGCTGGTCGACACGCTCGGCGCGCTGCACGCCGGCCGCACCGCGTTCGAGGACACCGAACACGCGCTGGCCGACATCGCGGCCTGCCTCACCGCCGGTGACTCGATGTTGCCGCGCTGGCTCGGCGGCTCCGCGATCGAGCGCGTCGCGTTCGTGGCGACCAAGGCGGATCATGTGCCGGAGTTGCACCGCGACAATCTCCGCGCGCTGATGCGCGACATGGTGCGGCTGGCGCGGGCGCACGCGCCGGGGGATACGGACGCCGTATCGTACCACGCCGCCGCCGCGGTCGTTTCGACAACGGACGGGTGGGCCGATCAGCCGGACGGCCATCGCGAACCGGTGGTCTGGGGCCGCAAGCTGGGGGAGACTCAATCGCGTCCCTACCGCGTCGGCAACGTGCCGATTTCCCGACCGCCCGACAGCTTCTGGTCCGGCCGCTATTTCGAGCTGCCCTCTTTCACGCCGCCGCCGATCGACCCAAATGCGGCGAACGGCATCCCGCATCTCGGGTTGGACCAGATCCTGGTCGACCTGATCGGAGACAGGTTATGAACGCGTTCCAGCCCGGCTTCGTGGACGATCCAAAATCCCCGGAACCGCCGCCCGCGCCGGCCAGGACCGAAACGATCGAGCGCCCGCTCAATCCGGGGTTCATCGACACCACCAGCGCCCCGCCCGAAGCTCTCCCCGCCGCCATTCCCATCGCCCTCCCCACGCCCAGACTCGGTGCTCTGGGCTGGATTGGCATGGGGTTCGGCATCCTGGTCGTGGGCGGATCGTTGCTGTCGCTGGTTGGTTTCGTTGTCGATCAGATGGCGCGTTCCGCGGTGCTTGGTTGGGCCAGCCTCGCGACGGTCGCCGCCGGCGTGCTCGCGGTGCTGTGGGGAGTTGGGCGAGAAGTCCGCTCCTACCGCCGCCTGACCCGGGTCGATGGGCTGCGCGCCAAACTCCGCCCGCCCGCCGTGCCGGTGGAGGTCGCGCGCGCCGAGTGCACCGCCTGGTTGCGGACGGTGGCGCATAATCTGGCCGATCCCGAGCAGGTCCGTCTCGCGATGAACGGCTGCACCACGACCGATGAGGTCCGCGCCATGCTGGCGCATCGCGCGATCGAACCGCTGCGGGAGCAGGCGATGGCGATCGGCACCCGCGCCGCATCCCAGGGCGCGGCGCTGGTCGCGATCATTCCGTCCCCGGCGCTGGAGGGGCTCGCCGCCGGACTGCGGTCGCTGAAACTGATCCGGGAGATCGCGACGCTGTATGGGTTACGCCCAGGAATGAGTGTGACACTGGGATTGATGCGGCGCGCGGCGGTGACGGCGGCGAGCGTTTATGGTGTCAACGAAATCGCCGGGGCGGCGGCGGCGCATTTTCTGGCCGACGCGCCGGTGTTTCGCTCGATCGCCTCGGCGGCACCC
>ODAK010004574.1_pt1 | contig 14128 bp, 15 predicted proteins | sample 1539591 | NCBI WGS metagenome assembly ODAK01 (sample SAMEA3539303, study PRJEB22396) | soil metagenome | biome: tundra; feature: field; material: soil | place: USA | collected 2010-05 | depth 0.15 m | reverse complement strand
GGGTCCGGTAGTGTTAATGATAACATGTATTTAAAGTAAATGTTATGATCTCACTCGATTATTGGGTCATTCCTCTATCTGGCAGGAGCCATCCATGAACCAGTCCGTTCACTCGCATGTATCGGCCGAGCGCATCTATCCGTTCGATGCGCGCGGGATCGCCAAGCGTTTCCGCCATGCGGCCATTTTCGGAGCCATCGATGTGCTGGCCTCAGGGGAGACAATGCGATTTGTCAACGACCATGATCCGTTGCCCCTGCTTGAGCAATTGCAAGGGCGTTACGGGCAGGCAGTGTCGATTCACTATCGCGAGCGCGAGCCCGGGAACATCGTCATCGACTTCGTTCGGGTCTGACTTCCTCGAAGCCCAGTGCCATGCGTTATCCCGATTTCTTCGATGCCGTGCCGTCAATCCGGATGCACGACCCGCTCGCCGGGTTCCTGGGGGCCGCCGCGGACGGGATTGTCGAGTACCGCTACCTCGACGCCGTCAAGCTGGCGGGACATTCCTGCCCGACGGTCGCGGCGGCGTGGCAGTTGACGCGACGCGCGCTTGCCGCCCTCTATGGTCAAGCCGTGCCCGTACGCGGCGAAGTGCGGGTGGAGATGCGCGGGGATCGCGCGGACGGCGTGGTCGGCGTCATCGCCAGTATCGCGACGCTGATTACTGGAGCGAGCGGCGACACCGGCTTCAAGGGCATTGCGGGACATTTCGATCGCCGCAACTTGCTGGCGTATGGGGTTGAATTGCCCCAGGAGATGCGCTTCACCCGCACGGATACCGGCACCGCCGTTGATACGACCGCTGATGTCGGGCGCGTCCCCGGTGATCCTTCGATGATGTCGCTGCTGCAGCGCTGCGTGGCGGGTGCCGCGACGGCCGAGGAAGCGCAGCGCTTCGGCGAATTGTGGCAGGCGCGGGTGCGCCGGGTCCTGCTTGAGCATGCCGACGACGAGGCGGTTTTCAGGGTGCGACTTGTTGCCCAGGCGGATGCGGACAGCGCGAAAGTGGCTCGACCGGGTGATATCGCCAAATTCCACCGCGCCATCGGCGTATGACCGCAACTGTCTTGAAAGTCAACCCAAATGAGGCGCCGCCGATGGATCGCCGCAATCTCCGACACTTAGGGTCCGTCGACCAGACCCAAGGACGGCCGAAAGGAACACGGACATGAAAGCAGCCACCTCCAACCTCGATGAGTTGATCAGCCGGGACTATCAGCACGGCTTCATCACTGACGTCGTCGCGGATACGTTGCCACGCGGCTTGTCCGAGGATGTGATCCGGCGGATTTCGGAGAAAAAGAGCGAGCCGGCGTTCATGCTCGAATGGCGTCTCAACGCGTACCGGCACTGGCTGACAATGACCGAGCCGGACTGGGCGCACGTGCACCACTCGCCGATCGACTATCAGGACATCAGCTACTACTCGGCCCCGAAGTCGCAGAAGGATGGTCCGAAAAGCCTGGACGAGGTCGATCCGGAGTTGCTTCGGGTCTACGAAAAACTCGGCGTGCCGCTTAAGGAGCGCGAGCGCCTTGCGGGCGTGGCCGTCGATGCGGTGTTCGACAGCGTATCGGTCGGCACGACGTTCAAGACCAAGCTCGCGGAGCTGGGGATCATCTTCGGTTCCTTTTCCGAAGCCGTGCAGGAGCATCCCGAGTTGGTGCGGCAATACCTCGGCTCCGTGGTCCCTTACACCGACAATTATTTCGCCGCACTCAACTCGGCGGTGTTCACCGACGGCTCGTTCTGCTATATCCCGCCGGGGGTTCGCTGCCCGATGGAGCTGTCGACGTATTTCCGCATCAACGCCAAGGACACCGGCCAGTTCGAGCGCACGCTCATCATCGCGGATGCGGGCGCATACGTGAGTTATCTCGAAGGCTGCAGCGCGCCGATGCGCGACGAGAACCAGCTGCACGCCGCTGTGGTGGAGTTGATCGCGCAGGACGATGCCCGTATCAAATATTCGACGGTTCAGAACTGGTACCCGGGCGACAAGGAAGGCAAGGGCGGCATTTATAACTTCGTGACCAAGCGCGGCGACTGCCGGGGTGCCAACTCGCACATCTCGTGGACCCAGGTAGAAACGGGCTCGTCCATCACCTGGAAGTATCCGAGTTGCCTCTTGCGCGGCGACAATTCCGTGGGCGAATTCCACTCCGTCGCATTGACCAACCATTTCCAGCAGGCGGATACCGGCAGCAAGATGATCCACATCGGCCGCAACACGCGCAGCACCATCATTTCCAAGGGCATCTCGGCCGGGCGAGGACAGAACTCGTACCGCGGCCTCGTCAAGGTGCTGAAGTCAGCCAACGGGGCTCGCAATTACACCCAGTGCGATTCCCTGCTTCTGGGTGACCGGTGCGGGGCCCATACCTTCCCGTACATCGAGGTGAAGAATCCGACTGCGAAGGTTGAGCATGAAGCCTCCACGTCGCGCATCGGCGAGGATCAGCTCTTCTACTGCATGCAGCGCGGCCTGTCTGCGGAGGACGCGGTGTCGATGATCGTGAACGGCTTTTGCAAGGAAGTGTTCAAGGAGCTGCCGATGGAATTCGCGGTGGAGGCGCAAAAGCTCCTGGGCGTGAGTCTCGAAGGAAGTGTCGGCTAGGCAAGAAGGACAATCGAAATGCACGCCTTGCTCGAAGTTAGAAGCCTTGAGGTCCGCGTCGAGGACAAACCCATCCTGAGCGGCCTCAATCTCACCGTCAACGCGGGCGAGGTCCATGCCATCATGGGACCGAATGGCTCGGGCAAGAGCACGCTTGCCCAGGTGCTGGCCGGGCGAGAAAGCTTCGTTGTGACCGGTGGCGAGGTTCGCTACCAGGGGCGCGATCTGCTTGCCATGGCACCGGAGGAGCGGGCCCGCGAGGGCATCTTCTTGGCGTTCCAGTACCCCGTGGAGATTCCCGGCGTAAGCAACGTCTACCTGCTCAAATCGGCGCTGAACAGCGTGCGCAAGCACCAGGGGCTGGCCGAGCTCGATGCCGTGGAGTTCCTGGCTCTCGTGCGCCAGAAAATGAAGCTGATGCAGATGCCCGACGATCTCCTCTATCGGGCGGTCAACGAGGGTTTTTCCGGGGGCGAGAAAAAGCGCAACGAGATCCTGCAGATGGCGATGCTGGAGCCGAAGCTCGCGATCCTGGACGAAACCGATTCAGGCCTTGACATCGACGCGCTACAGGTCGTCGCCAATGGCATCAACGCGCTGCGTCGCGCGGACCGCGCAATGATCCTCGTCACTCACTATCAGCGGCTGCTCGACTATGTCGTGCCGGACCATGTGCATGTGCTTGCCCACGGTCGCATCGTGAAGTCCGGTGGCAAGGAGCTGGCGCTCGAGCTCGAGCAGCGCGGCTACGCCTGGATCGAGACGGAAGCGGGCGGCGGCACGGCGCCAGCGCGCGGTGCGGTGACTCAATGAACGATGCCCAAAGTCATCCGGCGCGGGATCGCATCCTCGCCGATTACGCGCAGGTCGCGCCGTTGCTGCCCGGCGCACGAACGCCCTGGGTCATCCGCACTCGCGGGATGGCACTCGATCAGTTCGCCCAGGCGGGATTTCCATCGACGCGCGACGAGGAATGGAAATACACCAGCGTTGCCGCGATCGAAAAGCGCAGCTTCACGGCGATGCGGAAGCGAGCCGACTACCGAGGCTTCGAGACCGAAATCGCCACGCATCTGTTTGCCGACTTGGCCAGTCATCGCCTCGTCTTTGTCGATGGCTGTCATGCGCCCGCCCTATCCACGGTGGGGCGGCTGCCGTTCGGCGTGACTGTGGGCACTCTCGGCGACGCGCTCGAGCGTACACCCGAGGCCCTGGAGCCATACCTCACGCAGGCCCGCCATCAGACCATCTTCGGCAGCCTCAACACCGCCTTCGTGAGCGATGGTGCCTACGTGCACCTCGAGCGCGGCGCCGCGCTCGAGGAACCAATTCACGTTCTCTTCGTGGCAACCACCCCGAACGCCGCCATCCACCCGCGCAACCTGATCGTGGCGCAGGCAGGCGCGCAGGTAACGGTCATCGAGCACTACGTGGGTCGGGATGGTGCCGAGTACTTCACCAACGCGGTGACCCAGATCTTCACCGCGAATGGCGCCACCGTCGAGCATTGCAAGCTGCAGCAGGAAGCACCGCAAGGATTTCACATCGGCGCGATCCATGCTACACAGAGTCGCGACAGCCGGTTCGTGTCGCATTCCATGGCCTTCGGCGCAGCCCTCGCCCGCAACGACATCACCACCACGTTCGATGCCGTGGGCTGCACCACCGCACTAAACGGCCTCTATCTGGTCGGCGGGCGGCAGCACGTCGATCATCACACCCGCATCGATCACTGCCAGCCCAACGGCACCAGTCGCGAGTATTACCGGGGAGTGCTGGACGGCCGGTCGCGGGGCGTGTTCAACGGCAAGGTGATCGTGCACCCGGGCGCACAGCACACCGACGCGCAGCAACTCAATCACAACCTCTTGCTCTCTGAAGGCTCGGAGATCGACACCAAGCCACAGCTGGAAATCTACGCCGACGACGTGAAATGCACCCACGGCGCGACCATCGGCCAGCTCGATGATGCGCAGATCTTCTACCTGCGCTCGCGCGGTGTGGAGGAGGCGACCGCCCGTGCCCTTCTCACCTACGCGTTTGCCCAGGACGTCATCGATCGCATTCCCGTCGCCCCGGTGCGGGCACGGCTAGCGCAACTGCTGCTGTCGCGCCTGCCTCAGGGCCATCGCATCAGGGAGCTGGCGTGAAAACCGAGCGTGAAATCTTTGCCCGCCCCATCAATCCGGAATTCGGCGTGACGCGCTGGCGAGAGGACTTTCCCATCCTGCGGGAGCGCGTGCACGGCAAGCCTCTCGTCTATCTCGACAACGCGGCCACTACCCAGAAGCCGCAGACGGTCATCGATGCCGAGGTTCGCTATTATTCCCACGACAATGCCAACGTGCACCGGGGTGTGCATACGTTGAGCCAGAATGCGACCGACGCGTACGAGGCGGCACGAAGCAAGGTGCAGCGCTTCATCAAGGCCCGCGCCGTGGAAGAGATCGTCTTCGTTCGTGGCGCGACGGAGGGCATCAATCTTGTCGCCCAGAGCTATGCCCGCCCGTTGCTTTCGCCCGGGGACGAAATCCTCATCAGCGCGATGGAGCATCATTCCAACATCGTTCCATGGCAGCTCGTATGCGAACAGACGGGAGCGGTGCTGAAGGTGGTTCCCATCAATGACGCCGGCGAACTGAACATGGAAGACTTCGGCGCACTGCTCGGCCCCCGAACGCGTCTTGTTGCGATTACACAGCTTTCCAATGCGCTCGGTACGATCACGCCGATCGAGCGCGTCATCGCTGCGGCCCACGCAAAGGGCGTCCCGGTGCTGGTCGACGGCGCGCAGGCGGTGTCGCACCTCGCCGTGGATGTGGGCGCGCTCGATTGCGATTTCTACGCATTCTCCGGACACAAGATCTTCGGGCCCACGGGGATCGGCGTTCTCTATGGCAAGGCCGCGCGCCTGGATGCCATGCCGCCATGGCAAGGCGGCGGCGACATGATCCGGTCGGTCACGTTCGAAAAGACCGAGTACAACGACATTCCCTACAAATTCGAGGCGGGAACTCCCAACATCGCGGGTGCCATCGGCCTGGGCGCCGCTCTCGACTACGTATCGAGCGTCGGCATGGAGGCGATCGCGGCGCACGAACACGATTTGCTGGAGTATGCGACCCGGAAGGCATCACGCATTCCCGGGCTGCGCATCGTCGGCACCGCGAAAGACAAGGCGAGCATCCTGTCGTTCGTGCTGCAGGGCGTGCACCCGCACGACATTGGCACGATTCTCGACCGCAAAGGGGTGGCGATCCGTGCCGGCCATCACTGCGCCATGCCGGTGATGCAGCGCTTCGGTATCGCCGGCACCGCACGGGCGTCGTTCGCGCTATACAACACGCGCGACGAGGTGGATGCGCTGATCGCAGGCATCAACGAGGTGCGGAGGATGTTTCAATGACGGGCGAAGTGCGTGAGCTCTATCAGGAGCTGATTTTCGACCACTACAAACGGCCACGGAATTGCCATGTGCTGCTCGACGCCAATCACCGGGCGGACGGGCACAACACGCTCTGCGGCGACCGGATTACTGTCTATCTCAAGGTCGACGGCGGGATCATCAGGGACGTTACTTTCGAGGGCGACGGCTGTGCCATCGCCACGGCCTCCGCATCGCTGATGACCGAGGCCTTGAAAGGCAAGCCGGTAACCGAGGTGGCGCACCTGTTCGAGGAGTTCCACGAGATGGTCACCGACACCGATGCGTCGGCGCATCCCCAACTCGGCAAGCTCGAGGTGCTTGCCGGAGTGCGGGAGTTTCCGGCGCGGGTGAAGTGCGCCACGCTGGCGTGGCATACCCTCAATGCGGCCCTGAAGCAGCAGGGCACGACAGTTTCGACGGAGTGAACCCGATGATCAATGAAACGGCAGTCGCACCTGCAGCCGAACATCTGCACGTAGCCGCCGAGCAGGTACGACAGAACGTGGTGGCAGCGCTGCGCACGATCTTCGACCCGGAAATTCCGGTGAACATCTACGACCTCGGACTCATCTATACCGTCGATATCGACGACGAGAGAAACGTCGACATCCGGATGACGCTTACGGCGCCGGGTTGTCCGGTGGCCGGCACGTTTCCAGACACCGTGGCATCGAGGCTGAAGGAAGTGCCGGGCGTAAGCGACGTGCGGGTCGAGCTGGTGTTTGAGCCGCCGTGGACGATGGATCAGCTCACCGACGAGGTGAAGCTGCAGCTCGGGTTCCTGTAGAGCGCGCGATGGCGAAGTGGGTCGACGTCGCCCCGAAAGCCGAGCTCCGGCCCGGCATGTGGCGCTCGGTCGATGTGGACGGCATCCGGGTCGCGGTCTTCAATCTCGACGGCGCATTTTTTGCTATCGAGGACGTTTGCACCCACGATGGTGGCATCTTGACCGGCGGCGCGGTCGAAGGTGACGTGATCATTTGTCCGCGGCACGGCGCACGCTTTTCGATCCGCACTGGCGAGGTCCTGGCGCCGCCCGCCTATGAGGATGTCGCGGCGTTTCCGGTGCGAGTCGAGGGAGATCGAGTGCAGGTCCGGGAAACCCCTTCGGACTGACTTCGTTTGTTCTTCACCTTCTCGACTGGTGGCACATTTCGATACGGGTTCGCCACATCGAGTAGTCGCTGAAAGGCATCACTCGCGGCAGCCGAAACACCAAGCCAGCCTCGACTTCGTCAGTTCGGATATCGAGCGGCTGCGCCATCTGATCTGGAACGGTTACGCCGCCGAAGCTGGCGAGGCCCTATGGGCGCTAACGCCACCGAAGCCATTTACCACCGGCGGTGGGCAGGTTTCTCCTCCATTGCCAGGAACTCCGCGCCTATCTCGCCAACAACGACCGCGCGCTCATCGACCACGGCACTCGCTGTCGAGCGAGACGGCCGATTTCAAGTTCGCGAGCAGAAGGATCTGTCAACGAAATCGCGAACGCCCGAATGGCCAAGCGCCGGCGAACGCGCTGGTCGCCCCGCGGCGCCCACTACGTTGCCACGGCGTGCGCCACCGTGCTGGACGGCCGATTGCCCGGCTTGACGCCCGCCCACGGCGCCCGGGAGATGCCATCACTGGTGGGATGATCGCAGCATGAGCGCCGTTGCCATCGAGATTGTCACGCTGCTCGAACGCATGGCCACGGTCGCGACTTTGCCGCGTGTGCACGCACTGCACCTGCCGCCAACCGCCGCCGATGGCAGCCGCGACGGCGAGTTCTGTGCCATCGAGCTCGAAGACGGCTCGCTGGGCATGAGCTTCGTGCTGCTGGGCGACACCCTGTCCGTGCTGCGCGACGCCAACGGCCACGCTGCGCTGGAAGGAATGCCGGCGTTAGCCCTCGCGAAGCGCTATGCCGATAACATTGGCGCACAGCGAGCGCTGGGTTTTGCAGCCGTCAACGCAATCACGCGCCATCTGTTCGATCGATCGGGTTTCGAGCCTCGCTCGGCACACGGTTCGATCGGCGATCTGGACCTCAAGCCCGGCGACCATCTCGGCATGATTGGCCTGTTTCCGCCATTGGTGCGGCAGGTGCTTGCCACCGGAGCCACCCTCACGGTGCTGGAACTGCGCGCCGACCTCGCAGGCCCACGCGATGGCTGGCATGTCACGCTCGACGCCGCCGAACTTGCGGGCTGCAACAAGATCCTGTCCACCAGCACTGTGCTGCTCAACGACACGCTGGACGGGATTCTCACGCGATGCCAGCACGCCAAACGGATCACGCTCGTCGGCCCCGGCGCCGGGTGCCTGCCCGACCCGCTGTTTGCTCGCGGCGTCACGCTACTCGGGGGCAGCTGGATCATGGACGCGGCCGCATTCAAGTCGGCCCTGGGCGCCGGCAAGCCCTGGGGCATCTTCACAAGGAAGTTCGCGCTTGGAGCAGGCGACTATCCCGGTTTCGACAAACTTCTGGCGACGGCCGTCGGCCGCCTGTGAACGTGCGCCTCGACACGCTTGCGATTGGAAAGACTTCGCAGACGCCGATCATCTTCGGCACTCAGCAGGACGGGCTTGGCAACTCGCATGGCTATGACTGTTGGCGCCGGCCTGATATTGAGCCACCCTGCCGACGATTCGGTGAGCCGCCGGTAGAAGCTAAAGCGCTTGCACTGGCGCGGCTTCCAGCTTGGTTCGGGTGGCTCACAGCAATGTCGGCACACCACCCTGAAATGGCTCAATCCGGCGTCGGCGCCAACAGGTCAGGGGACTTCGCAGGAAGCGCGCACCCGGTGATCCAGCGGTCCTACGGACCTTCATGCGGCCCGTGCGAGAGGCGACTCCGACGGCTGGATGCCGGCGATGGCCCATTCGCGGCTGCCGTCGGCCGGTTTCACGAGGTGCCAGATCTCGTCGAAAGGCTCGGCGACGCCGTCGATTTCCTCGCGGATGAGGCCGTGGAAGCGCACGCTGACGATCTGCCGCTCGGCCTCGCTCGCCACGTCGAGCACCTCGGCGTCGACCCGCACGACATCGGTCCGCTGCACAGTCGTGCCGCGATCCTGAAGATCGAGTCGCGCCGCGGCGAACATCTCCGACGTTGTGAAGTTGCGCAGGTCGTTGAGATCGCCGGCGTCGTTGGCCGTCTGCATGCGGATGAAGATCATCTTGGCGATGCGCTCGAAGCCGGCGACGTCGAAGCCCGCAGGAACGTGCGGCGTGTCGCTGACCGCTATCGGGCTCGCTGCGGCGACAGCGCCGCCGAACGACGGCGGCGCGGCGGTCGCGTCAGGAAACGGCGCACCGGCGCCTGCTAGCTGCATGCCCTGCGTCGCGCCGGTCGGCGCGAAGCGTCGCATGACGAGGCGGATTCCCGCGATAGCGACGACCGCGAGGAGCAACAACATCACGATGTTCCCGAACCCGGCGCCGAAGCCGAGATGGCTCATCAGCGCGGCGATGCCGAGCCCGGCGGCGAGGCCGGCTATCGGCCCGAGCCACGAGCGCTTCGGCGCGACGGCTGGCGCTGCCGCGGTCGCAGGCGTGGTGGGCTGCGCGGCCGGCGTCGTCGGCTTGGCGGGGACTGCCTGCGGCGCGGCGCGCGGCGGCAGGCTGCGCTGCATGCCCGACATGCCGCCACCGCCGAGACGGCGGGCGAAGGCGTCGCTTGGCATCGAGGTGGCCGCGACGAGAGCGACGGCAAGTGCGACGATGAACGATTTCATGGCCTGAATCCTGGTTGAAGCGCACCGCGTGAACGGGCGAGGCGATCATATGAGGACCGAATGACCTTCGACGCCATGTGCGGCCAAGTCGTCGCAGCGCAAGCGCAGCATTGCGCGAACACGAGAGCGCGCCGCCGGATCGTGCGCGCGGCATGGAAGTCGCCGCAAGACGGCGGGCGTGCGCATGAAGATGAAGCGCGGCGCAGGCTGAACAGGCGTGTGACGTCGCTCGCTGGGTACGATTGGTCTGCTCGTCACGCGACGCGTTGCCGCGTTGCCGTCGAAGAACGAAATAACTGCAAATTTGAACGAATAAAGTGCGACTGAGGCTCAGGGCAAGGCCGGAAGTAGTGCCACCGCAGAAAGAATGAGAGACCTCAAATAGCGCTGAACTGAGTCGAACCAGGCGAGCTTCGTCCAGCAAAGAGACGCTGCTGCTCAGGCGCGCTCTCGCTGGGGCCGCAGGGCCATGGCGCCATCACCGAGCAGGTACAGGACGATCAAGCCCACCACCCAAAACGCCGGATACTCCCAGCCGCCTCCCTTGCTGGTGAACAGCCAGCCGTTGGCACCGTGCACAAGCACAATCGTGCCAAGCATCTCCAGCGCCAATGGCAATGCGACCCAGGGCGCGTAAACGCCGAGGATGAGGGCAAGGCCGCCGAACAGTTCCAGGGCGATGACAGCGTAGGCAACAACGGCAGGCAGCCCGAGAGAGCCGAAATAGCCGACGAACCCGGGGATGGAGAAGACGAAGATCTTGAGGCCGACATGCGCCAGGAACATGACCCCAAGGCTCACGCGCAAGAGTAGTGCAGCATAGGGCGCGGTAGATGTTTTGATCATGATGGAGTCCGATCAGAAATGGACTCTGCCTGATGAGACGGGCCAAGCATACGCGTCGTAGGGAATCGGGCTCTGGTGCAATATTCACTTAGTGCACGAGCACATTCTGGTCGACAACGCCGCCATCACGATCGCTGGAGTCGAACTCCAGCATCGCATTCGCAAGGGTCAGTTCGCTCTGGGTCCCCTGCGCGTCCAAGGCCGCACTGCGCCCGAAATCTGGAACGCAGTGCTCAACGCTTGACTTCCGCCGACCCCGCGTCATCATCGCTCGGTCATCTGTCGCACCGCGCTGGCCCCTGGACGAGCAGCTCTCCGCCTGACCCCGGGACCTCCCGCCATCGGTTCAAGGTTGATCGCGCGCCCTCGGCCCGGACATGAGGGCGTCCGTCGAGCCCGTCAGTCAACCGGACTTCGTGAATCCACAACGCAGTGTTTCCGACTTTATGCACTTTACGAACGCCGCTGCGCCCGGTCTTGATCGAGCGCAGTCGCCCGACCCTGGCGCCCCGAACAATAGCCCTGCGCGGGGAGGCGTGGGGTGAGCATGTTGGGTAAGGTGCATCGTTTCGATGGCCACCTCGTGATGGTGGGATTCGGTTGCATCGGCCAGGGCGTGCTGCCGCTGCTGCTGCGCCACATCGACATGCGGCCCGAGCAACTGCTGATCCTCTGCGCCGACACCGAAGGCGAGGCGGTGGCGCAGGCCCACGGCGTCGCCTGCGAACGCATTGCCCTCGACGCCCACAACGTCCGCCGCGAGCTCGAACCGCGCATCGGCCGCGGCGATTTCCTGCTGAACCTGTCGGTCAACGTGAGCAGTGCCGCGCTCATCGCCCTGTGCCGCCGGCAAGGCGCCCTCTACCTCGACACCTGCATCGAGCCGTGGGAAGGCGGCTACATCGACCCGGCATTGCCGGTCGCGCAGCGCACCAACTACGCCTTGCGCGAAGCGGCGCTGGCCCTGCGCAGCCCGGCTCGCGACGGCCCCACGGCCGTGCTCACTCACGGCGCCAATCCGGGCCTTGTGTCCTATTTCCTCAAGCAGGCTCTGCTCGACATCGCCAGGGATACCGGCGTCGCCTGCGGCCGACCCACCACACGCGAAGGCTGGGCCGGGCTGGCCCGGCAACTGAACCTGCGTAGCATCCACATCGCCGAGCGTGACACGCAGGTCGGCCGCGAGCGCAAGCAGGCGGGCGAGTTCGTCAACACCTGGTCGGTGGAAGCCTTCGTCGACGAAGGATGCCAGCCTGCCGAGCTCGGCTGGGGCACTCACGAGTGCCACTTTCCGCCGGACGGGGCGCGACATGTGGCAGGCAGCCGCGCGTCGATCTACCTCGGGCGCCCGGGCGCGAGCACCCGCGTGCGCACATGGACGCCGCGGGCCGGCCCGCTTCACGGCTTCCTGATCACCCATTCTGAGTCGATCTCGATCGCCGACCACCTGACGCTGGGCGATCCGGCGCAGCCGATCTATCGACCGACCGTCCACTACGCCTATCACCCCTGCGACGATGCCGTGCTTTCGCTGCTCGAGCTGGCCGCGTTGAACTGGCGGCTGCAGAGGCGCCAGCGCGTGCTCAAGGACGACATCGTCTCGGGCATCGACGAACTCGGCGTGCTCTTGATGGGGCACGCGCGCGGGGCCTACTGGTACGGCTCGCAGCTGTCCATCGACCAGGCGCGCGCCCTGTGCCCGCACAACAGCGCCACCAGCCTGCAGGTGACGGCGGCAGTGATGGCCGGCGTGATCTGGGCGATGCAGAACCCGGCGCGCGACGTGGTCGAGCCGGACGATCTGCCGTTCGAGGAGATGCTGGCCCTGTGCCGCCCGTATCTGGGCGACGTGGTGGGCGCCTACAGCGACTGGACGCCGCTGCATGGCCGCGGCTGGCTGTTCGACGAGGACATCGACCCCGACGACCCGTGGCAGTTCAAGAACTTCCGCGTCTCGTAGATCGCCGTCAAGCCGCCAACGCGTCGCGCAGCCGATACCAGGCCAGGCCGAGCTGCAGCGCCGCGCTGCGAAAGCGCGCGCCGCCGGGAAACGACCGGTGCTGCAGGCGCGCGAAGGTGTCGAAGCGCGTCGCGTCGCCCGCCATCGCCTCCGCAACGATGCGTCCCGCCAGACCCGTCAAGGCCAGGCCGTGTCCCGAGAAGCCCTGCACGTAGTAGACGTTGGCGCCGTCGCCTCGCGCCGAGAGGCGACCGAAGTCTGGCGCCAGGTTCAGGGTGAGATCGACGTAGCCGCCCCACACGGACTCGATCCTCGTGCGCTGCAACTGCGGGAAGACCCGCGTGATGCGTCGCCCCAGCATCTCGTTCACCCCGCGCGGCATGGCGGTGCCCACGCTATCCCCGCCGCCGAACAAGAGCCGCCGATCCGCCGAGACCCGGAAGTAGTCGAGCACGAAGTTGTTGTCGCAGACGGCTGCGCCCGAAGGCACCAGCGAGGTCGCCAACGCCTCCGGCAAGGGTTCCGTGGCGGCCATGTAGGTCGCCACCGGCATGATCCGTCGCTCGAGCTGCGGCGCGATGCCCTGCAGGTAGGCGTTGCCGGCCAGCAGCACCCGTCCGGCGTCGAGCCAGCCGCTGGGCGTTTGCAGCCGCGGCCGCGGCCCCGCAACTATTCGCACGACTGCGCTCCGCTCGTGGATCGTCACCCCCAGGGAGGTGGCGGCCCGTGCGAGCCCGAGCGTGTATTTCAGTGGCTGCAGGTGGCCCGCTCGCGCGTCATGGAGGGCGGCGACAAAGCGCGGACTCGCAATCCAGTCGCCGATCTCGGCGGCCCCGATGAACCTCGGCGCGTCACCGTAACGCTGAAGATCGTCGGCTGTCGCGCGCAACCGCCGCGCTCTGCGCGTGTTCACCGCCGTCAGGAGGTGGCCGCTGCGCCACTCGCAGTCGATCGCGAAACGCTCGCAGCGCCGATGGATCAGGTCCAGCGCCTCGATGCCCGCATCCCACACGATGCGCGCGGCTTCGAGGCCGAGTTGCGCCTCGATCAGGCGGGGCTCGCAGGCCAGACCCGGCAGGGCCTGGCCGCCGTTGCGGCCGCTCGCACCGCTGCCGACATCGCGCGCTTCCAGCAACGTCACCGTGAAGCCCCGGTCCGCCAGCTCGATCGCGGCCGACAACCCTGCCAAGCCGCCGCCGACGACCGCGACATCGCACACCCGGCCCCCTTCCAGCGGCGGGAACCGCTGTTCTCGTCGGGCGCTCGCGGCGTAGCCGCAGTGACGAGCGAGGTCGTCGGCGCGCAGAAGCGCGGCTGCAGACTCGTCCATGTCCAGCACCATCGTCGCCCGCGCTCACGCGACCTTTGCGAATTCGCAAACTCCGGCGAGCGCGTCGTGCGCATAAGCGAAATCCGTGCGCGGCACTCGAAGTCGAGCCGGCATGCAAGGAGCGACGATGGAAGAGCTTTCCTATCCCCCGAAGCAGGTTCTAAGGCGATTTGGTGTTGCCGCCGCACGCGCAGGCGCTCATCGCGTTCGCGCATGGCAGCGGCAG